>BS_KBA_SWE02_21mDRAFT_10000210_pt1 | contig 21060 bp, 15 predicted proteins | sample BalSeasSWE02_21m_FD_9196 | JGI IMG/M metagenome (IMG submission 9196)
CCTTCTCTCATTTACGATTGGAAAACAGCTTTAAATTTGGGTGATTGCGGTAAAGATAAAGCGCAATTAAGACCTCATATTGTTTGGTTTGGCGAAGATGTACCTATGTTTAATGTTGCTATTGAAACTGTACAAGATGCAGACGCATTGCTAATTATTGGAACTTCAATGCAGGTTTACCCTGCAGCAAATTTGGTGTATTACATTAAAAATAATATTCCTGTTTATTTTATCGATCCTAAACCTACAATAAATAAAAATAGTTTTCCAAACTTAAAAATAATTGCTGAAAATGCTTCAACTGGTGTTGAAAAAGTGGTTACTGAATTAATTGGCTAATAGCTGTAAACAATTTACCTTTTGATATTTCGCTTCCTTTTTCTATCAATTCAAACAATTCAATATTGCGTTCTTTTGAATATTTTTTGGAGGCTTTAAAATATTCTAAACTATCCTCTAACGGATGCTGCTGAAACCATTTAAAATCTTCTTCATTTAAAAAACTTTTACTTTTATCACTTAATTGAATATAAATTCGAATTATTTCTTTTGAATTACACTTAAATAAATTGATGTCATTTGCTGAAATATGTTCTAAATAATTTGTCTTAGAAAGTACATCTTCCCAAACCAAATCACTAAAAATATTCAATTCTTCTTCAGCAACTTCTGGCTTTTCTTTTTTTATGACTTCCCACTCTTTCACATCAATTTGCTGGGTTGCCAAGAATTTAGAAAACTCTTCGTGAAGTTCAAAAAATTGTTCTTTTGTTAGTTGTCTGTATTTCATAAAATATTGGATAATTTAAATAGATTTTCAATTAATTCTACTAAGTCTAAAAATAAAAAAACCGCCCAAATTGGGCGGTTCAAATATATTAAATTTTACGTTTAGAAAGAATAACGCAATCCAAACTGCATTTGCCATCTTGAAGCCAAGCTAGCATCATATCCATATGTTTCTTGTAAACCTTCACTAAATGTATACGTTGGAGTTCCTGACCCATCAACACTTACACCAATTGGTTGCACAGCATTTGGTTGTTGAACCAATCCCCAATCTGAACTAATTAAGTTTCCAAAGTTTAAAATATCAATACTAAATTGTATTTGATTATCCTTTCCAATTTTTAAGTCTTGTAAAATTTTCACATCCCATCTGCTTCTCCAAGGTGAAATAGCTGCGTAACGTTCCATATAACTTCCTCTTCTACCGCTTAAATAATCATCCTGTTGAATATAACTTTCAAAAGCTTGTGCTTGTCCTGGTCCTGAAAAATTCATTTGAGTAACTTCAGAAGCAGTTGGAACATAAATTAAATCGTTCACACCTGAACCATCATTGTTTATATCACCTCCATAAGTATATGAATATCTTCCACCTTTTGCATATTCAAAAAATGTTGAAATAGAAGTACCCCACTGGCTATTGCCACCATAGGTCCAACTTTTAGATATAACCCCAATAATTCTGTGGTTATCACCATATTTAGAGTTTGATAAAACATCATTATTCACATTTCCTAAAGCAGGATTGAAAGCGAAAGCATCTCCCGTAATTTCAGCTTCAATAGAGTTTACATCTTTAGAATCTAAATAGTTATAAGCCAACATTGTATATAATCCCTTATCAAAAGATTTTTCAGCCTTGATAGTTCCGTTAAACGTTCTTCCTTTATCAGAATTTGTTAGAACATATGCATTAGCATACCCTAAAAAAGAAGTAGCATGGTCTGAATCTGTATAAATTAAACGGTCATCAACTCCCTGCAATGTACCTGTTGGAACATCTAATCCCCAGTTTTGAACATGAACGCCATTGATGTCTTTTGTATAAGCTAAATCAGTAGAAATTATAACTCCATTTTCAAGTCTATAATCTAAACCTAAACTGCTTCTCCAAACTTGAGGGAATTTAAAATCTGGATCTACCACTTGGTAAAAGAAAACATCCGATCCACCAACTTGATTGCCAATCCAAACAAAAGGAAGTCTACCTGTAAATATTCCAGTACCACCTCTTAATTGAAGCGTTTTATCACTTTTTATATCCCAGTTAAAACCAACTCTTGGTGAAAATAATACGTCGTTACTTGGCATTTCTGTTGAATCAAAAATAACATTTTCACCCGTAGATGGATCAATATATTCAATTCCAGGTACAAACCATTCAGAATTCTCAGTGTCAATAAATTTTTGTGCCATTGCAGAAGTGTCAAAAAACAGTGGCTTATCAAATCTTATTCCGTATGACAATTTAAAATCATCAGAAACATTCCATTCATCTTGTACATAGAAAGCTAACTGTCCAACATTGGTTTCAGCTAAGTTCCAACCACCATCTTCACCATCAACAAGCTCATTTTTCGTGTCAAAAGTATTCATAGCAGCTGCTAATGTTCCAGCATAATTATTTGCATCAAAAGCATTAATATCTACGCTTCCAAATACATCAAAACCATATCCTTTTAAATTGAATGAGTTTTTAAACATAAATTTTTCAAATGAAAATCCAATTGTATAATTATGATTTCCAGAACTTATATTCATGTTATTGGTAATTTGAAATACTTTTTGGTCTAGTCTATTATGAATTGAAAAAGGTTCATGACCTGCAATAATATAAGGAGATCCATCTTTAGTTATATTAATAACAGGAGCTGGACTTGAAAAAGGGTCTCTATAATCATCAAAATGTGTATATCCAACTTGTAATTTATTTGTTACATTATCCTCTAACTGAGAGTTTAACTCCATTAAAAATGATTGGATATTGTTGTTCATTGTATATCCAGAATTTTCAAATTGTAATGTATTATAATCTGGACCTCTTCTATTAATAGCTGTTGGATGTGCTGGCTTGTCTTTTGAAGCATCTAAAAAGTTATAAACGAAAGCCAAACGGTTATCCTCATTAATATTCCAATCTAACTTAATAATACCTTTGGTACTTTCAGAATTATGAATAAAACCTCCATAAGTGCCTGTATCATATCCAATTCCACTTAATGCAGATTGCACATCAATTAAATCTTGTTCAAGAACTCTTGATTCGTTAATTGCTCCTGATCCTGTGTTAGGAACCCAAGTTTGACCTAAATCTGTTCTTTCATCTTTTTCAAAATTGGCAAAAACAAATAATTTATTTTTTATAATTGGCGCACCAATACTAAAACCATATTGAGTTTGCTCTAATTTAGGCACAAAAATATCTTCACCTTTAATTTTACTTCCAGTTAAATCTTGATTTCTAAAAAAACCATAAACTGTTCCAGATACTTTATTTGTACCACTTTTAGTAACCGCATTTACAGAAGCACCTGTAAATCCTGATAGAGTTACATCGTAAGGTGCAGTAGAAACTGAAATTTGTTCAATCGCATCTAATGAAATAGGTTGCGCATCTGTTTGTCCACCAGGTGTAGCTGCATCCAATCCAAAAGGGTTGTTAAAAATGGAACCATCTAAGGTAAAGCTATTAAATTGATCATTTCTACCTCCAAATGAGCCACCAGAAGCTGACGGATCTAAACGGGTAAAATCTGCAGCTGACCTAGAAATTGTTGGCAACTTTGTCAATTCACGACTACCTACTGTTGTTTCAGCACCTGTTCTATCGTTATTAAAAGTAGAGCTTTTTCCACCAGTAATAACAATTTCGCCCAAATCCACACTTTCAGCAAGCATTTTAACTTTTAAGTCAAATGCCTTTCCTAAATCTAAATACACATCCGTATATTCTACAGTTTTATAACCTATAAAACTAAAAGTTACAGTATAAGGTCCTCCAACACGAAGGTTACTAATGTAAAATCTACCACCTTCTAATGTCATCGTACCTGAAACTGTTCCTGTTGGTTCATGTTTTGCAACTACGTTAGCGCCGAATAAACCAACAGAAGTTTCATCAATTACAATACCTTCTATTTTAGATGTTGTAGTTTGTGAGAAACCTGTTACAATGGTTATTAAGGTAATTAAAAATGTAAAAAATAATTGTTTTTTCATATGATTGATGTTTAATTAATTTGGTTAATTATTGTTCGTTTGCATTTATTTAATTCAAGGACTAAAAATAAAAAAAAGCCCACTATGAAAGTGAGCTTTATGTATTAGTTATTAACTATATAGTGTTAATATAATTATGCTTCTGCAATAATATCAATTGGTAATTCAAAAACAACTGCTCTGTGTAAACGGATAGTTGCATTGTATTTCCCTAGTCTTTTAATGTGTCCACCTTCAACTTTAATGTATTTTTTATCTACATCGTGTCCGGCAGCAGCTAATGCTTCAGCTACGTGACCATTGTTTACAGAACCAAATAATTTAGTACCATCACCTGTTTTGGCAGTAATTTTCACATCTAGTTCTTTAATTGCATCTGCAATTTTAGTTGCATCATTTATTAGTTTTTCTTCTTTATAAGCACGTTGCTTTAAAGTTTCTGCTAATACTTTTTTTGCTGAAACAGTTGCTAATACAGCAAATCCATGAGGAATTAAATAATTACGACCATAACCATTTTTCACAGTTACAATATCATCAATAAAACCTAAGTTTTCAACATCTTGTTTTAATATAATCTCCATAATACCTTCCTCTTTTTATTTTAACATATCGCCAACGTAAGGCATTAAAGCTAAGTGACGTGCTCTTTTAATAGCAACAGAAACTTTACGTTGATATTTTAATGATGTACCTGTTAAACGACGAGGTAAAATTTTACCTTGTTCATTTACTAAGTATAATAAGAAATCTGCATCCTTGTAATCAATATACTTAATACCATTCTTTTTAAAACGACAGTATTTTTTTACTAATTTAGTATCAATATCTAACGGAGTCAGGTAACGTACCTCACCTTGTTTTCCTCCTTTTGCTTGTTGTTCTATAGTAGACATATCTCTTATTTTTTAACAGCTTTTGATTTGTTTCTCTCTCTTCTTTTTTCAGCCCAAGCAACAGCATGTTTATCTAACGCAACCGTTAAATAACGCATAATGCTATCATCTCTTCTAAATTCAAGTTCGAAAGGAGAAATTACTTCTCCAGCAACTTTGTACTCAAATAAGTGATAAAACCCACTTTTTTTGTGTTGAATTGTGTAAGCTAATTTTTTTAGCCCCCAATCTTCTTTTGATATCATTTCGGCACCTTTAGAAACAAGATAGTCCTCGAACTTCTTTACTGTTTCCTTTATCTGTACATCAGATAAAACGGGATTCAAAATGAAAACAGTTTCGTAATGATTCATAATTTAAAAATTTATTTTTATAAGGGTGCAAATATACAATTAATTATCAAAGAAGCAAACTCTTTCTTAGCTATTCTAAAGTCTACAATTTTTATTAAAAATAGTTAGTGTTAATCTGTGCTATATGCTTCAAGTTTTAGGCTGTAAGCTTTTTCAGTTATTCAATTATGATATTCGGAAAAATCTTAATATTTTATTCAAAAAATATAAAAACTTTATACTGCTAGTAATCGCTGTAAGCAAAAACTTCTAATTTATTATTTCGCAACTGAATACTGTCACTAAAAACTTTCAACTTTAAACTAATAATTATCCACATCTATCGTTAATTTTATTGATCTATATTCATTGATAGCTTGAAATGCATTTACAACTCTGATTATCATTTTCTTAGTATTTTTTAACGACTGATTTTGAGGTATTTTTATAATTAGGTGTCTTATATAATAATTTCTAATTTTTGAAATTCCAGGAGTTGTTGGACCCAACACATTATCTCTGAACACAGAAACGAATGATTTTCCTAACCAGTTTGCTCCTCCTTCAACCCTATTAAAATCTTTATGTCTTAAAGTAAGTTTAATTATCCTGTAATATGGCGGGTAATGGTATTGCCAGCGCTCATTTAGCTGTTCTTTAAACATTTCTTCAAAAGAATTTGTGGAAACCTGTTGCAATATTTGGTGATAGGGATTAAATGTTTGTATAGCAACTTTTCCTCTTTTTTTATTGCGCCCTGCTCTACCAGAAACCTGAACCATTAATTGATAACTTCGCTCATGTGCTCTAAAATCAGGAAAGTTCAGCATATTGTCTGCATTTAAAATTCCAACCAAAGAAACATTTGCAAAATCCAATCCTTTTGAAAGCATTTGTGTGCCTACTAAAATATCAATTTCCTGTGCCTGAAACTGACCAATAATTTTTTGATAGCCATACTTACCGCGTGTTGTATCTAAATCCATACGTCCAATATGATGGTTTGGAAACAGTTCTTGTAATTCTATTTCAATTTGCTCGGTACCAAAACCTTTTGTGTTTAGTTTTTCACTTCCGCAAGCACCGCAATTGTGCGGCATTGCTTGTTTATATCCACAATAATGGCAACGTAATTCTTTTCTGTAACTATGAAACGTCAAACTCACATCGCATTGTGGGCATTGAGGAGAAATACCACAGGTTTCACATTCAACAACAGGGGCAAATCCTCTGCGGTTTTGAAATAAAATAACTTGTTCTTTTTCATTTAAAGCTTCATTGATCATTTCCAACAGTCTGTCTGAAAAATGACCCTTCATTCTTTTTTTTCGATGCTTTTCTTTGATATCAACCAGTTCTATCTCAGGCAATAATACATTTCCATAACGGTGATTTAGTTCTATAAATCCATATTTCCCTTGTTGCGCATTGTAATATGTTTCAATACTCGGGGTGGCTGAACCCAGCAATACTTTGGCATTGTGCTCTTTTGCCAAAACAATGGCTGCATCACGTGCATGATATCTTGGTGCCGGATCATATTGTTTGAAGGAAGGTTCATGTTCTTCATCAACTATTATCAATCCTAAGTTTGAAAAAGGCATAAACAAAGAGGAACGCGCACCCAAAATTAATTGTGCTTTTTGCTTATTTTCCAATATATTGTTCCAAACCTCAACACGTTCATTCATTGAGTATTTTGAATGATAAACAGATAAATAATCTCCAAAATATATTTGCAAACGCTCTATTAATTGAGTGGTTAAAGCAATCTCTGGTAATAAATAAAGTATTTGTTTACCTTCATCAAGTAACTGTTTAATTAACTTAACATAAATTTCTGTTTTACCACTACTTGTGATTCCTTTTAATAAAACTGTTTGTTTAGAGTTAAAGGATTGTTTTATTTCTAAATATGCTTTTTGTTGATGGTTGGTAAGTTCTTTTATTTCTGAAGATGTACCATTAAAACTAATACGGTCTTTTTGAATAAAGTAATANTCTAAAATTTCTTTATCTACCAGCGATTTTAAAATTGCGGAGGACACTTTTGAAACCTCTAATAATTGTTCAACTTTAATTGGTTTTTTTGTCGTTTGCAATTGAAAATACGTTAAAATAACTTCACGTTGTTTTTTTGCTCGGTTGACCAATTCTAACAAATCAGGCAATTTATCCGCACCTCTCCAAACTTCACTTAACTGAATATACTTGACTAATTTTGGCTTGTATTGCTCATAAATTTGCTCTTTTATGCTAATTGCATTTTTATCTAACAATGTTTTAATTACAGCAAATACATTTTTTTTACCTAAAATATCTATAATTTGTTGAATGCTTAGTCTTGCTTGATGTTGTAAGGCTTCAAAAATTAAAAATTCATCATCAGAAAGCGTTTTTTCATCATTAAATCCTTGAATTAACAGAATTTCTGTTTCACTTTCTAACAAAAATGCAGAAGGAAGTGCTGCTCTAAAAACATCACCCAAGGAGCACATATAATAATTTGCTATCCATTCCCAATGCTTTAATTGAATTTCATTAACAATAGGTGTGTCATCTAAAATTTGATGAATCTCCTTTGCTTCATACCCTACTGGGGCTGTTTCATGAATACTGTAAACCAAAGCAGTATAAATTTTGGACTTACCAAATTCAACAGCAACACGCATTCCTCTTTGAATAAATGTGGCTTCAGCTTCTGTTATTTTATAAGTAAATAACTTTTGTAAAGGAATGGGTAATATGACGTTTATAAAATAAATAATGTTTTTTGAGTTTTAAATAATTGATGAATTACAAAAATACTTATTTGAATATGGTAATCAATTAAAAATTACAATTTAAAATTAAAAAAAATTAACATCCTGATTACTAGAGAACTAATTTACTATTTCGGTTTTGGCACATTGTTTGTTTAATACCATATACAAATGATGACCAGCAAAATTATTATAAACCTTAAAAACCCTTTATTATGAAAAACACAATATTCACCTTAGTAACTTTAGTATTGGTAAGTTTAGGAAACTTAGAAGCAACCAACACTAATACCAATACCCAATACAACAATGGTTATGGAAATTCATTCACTTTTGTTGAAAGCGGGATTACATTTTCAGTTTTTCAAAATGGAGAGTTTGATTTTTATCTAAACCAAAGAAATGGAACAAACGTTAATTATCAAAGTAACAATATAAATATCAGTTTTAACTCTGGTTATAATTATGATGCTTATGTACAATACGATAACTATGGAGCGGTTATTCAAATTGAAAATGTGCCTGTTTATTATGATTATTACGGACGTGTAACACAGGTTGGAAATATCAACATCAACTATAACAATGGGCGTTTAGTTCGAGTGGGCGGAATGCATGTTTATTACAACAGTTATGGTTCTTATGCATACTATAGAGGTTATATTAATAACTACAATCGTTATTATGTTTACCATCCTTATCATAATTATTTTGCACAACCATATTACGATTATAGAGTTGTAAGCTATAACCCTTACAGACAGCATTATAACGAACAACGTTACAGTTACAATCACAACCATTCTAAAAACAAATATTATAAAAACAATGGTCATAATAAATCTAGCCAAAGGGCTGTTACAAATGCAGTTCCTAAGAGAAGAAATGAGCATATTGTAACGAATGATAGAAAAAGTAGCAATTCACAAAGTATGCCTACTAATAATGAAAATTCAAATCATTCTACTAAAAGAAATACAACTACAACAAGTACAAACAGAACAGAGCGTTATAACAATAATAATTCAACAACTAATAATAAAGCTCCCCAAAGGAATGTTCAAAATAGTAGAAATATTTCAAGTTCAAAAGTAGCTACATCAAGAAACAGTTCAACAAATACTGCCAGACAAAAACCAGTAAAAATTGAAGAGACTAAAAGAACAGCAACTAATAGTAAAGCTCCCCAAAGGAATGTTCAAAATAGTAGAAATGTTTCAGGTTCAAAAGCTTCTACATCAAGAAACAGCTCAACAAATACTGCTAGACAAAAACCAGTAAAAATTGAAGAAAGTAAAAGAACAGCAACCACAACGAATCTTAATTCACAAAATAAAGATTCAAATAAAAATGATGTTCGAAGAAGAAGTAATCAATAAAAATATTTAAAGCAAAAAAAGCCTTTTCATTTCTGAAAAGGCTTTTTTAATGATGTCAATTAAATTTTAAACAAAGAACTTAATTAAAAAGAGTATTGCAATAATATACATCATTGGCTTAACCTCTTTATACTTCCCTGTTAGTAATTTTAAAAATACATATGAAAGCATCCCAAATGCAATACCTTCAGCAATACTATAAGTTAAAGGCATCATAATAATGGTAAAAAATGCTGGAATAGCTTCTGTATAATCATCCAAATTTATATTAATAATTGGGGAAATCATAAATAAACCAACAATTACCAATGCAGGAGCTGTAGCAGCTGCAGGAATTATCATAAATATTGGAGCAAAAAACAATGATAACGCAAACATAGCAGCTACCGTTAAAGCTGTCATCCCTGTTTTCCCACCTTCAGCTACACCTGCAGCACTTTCCACATAAGTTGTAACTGTTGAAGTTCCTAAAATAGCCCCTACAAAAGTCCCAATTGAATCTGCAAATAAAGCCTGTTTTACTCTTGGTACTTTTCCATCTTTATCTAACATTCCCGCTTTTGACGAAACACCAACCAAAGTTCCAACGGTATCAAACATATCAACAAACAAAAAGGTGAATAATACAATTAACATATCAAACGTAAATACCTGGGAGAAATCAAATTTAAAAAATACAGGTTCAATAGATGGCGGTAAACTTACAAACGTAAAATTTTCTGGAACTATAGTTACGCCTACAAACAAACCTATAATAGTTGAAGCTAAAATTCCAATTAAAATAGCACCTTTTATTTTTTTTACTAACAATATTCCTATTATAAGTACACCTACCAATCCAACTAAAACAGCAGGATTTTTCATGTCACCTAAACTTACCAATGTTGCAGGATTGTCTACAATTAAGCCTGTTCCTTTTAAACCTATAAATGCAATAAATAGACCAATCCCTACAGAAACGGCATGCTTAAGATTTAATGGAATAGAGTCTACAATTAATTCACGTACATTAAAAGCTGTTAGAATTAAAAATACGATACCTTCTAAAAATACTGCTGTTAAGGCAAATTCCCATGAATAACCCATTCCTAATACTACTGTGAATGCAAAAAAAGCATTCAGGCCCATACCAGGTGCCAATGCAAAAGGTAATTTAGCCACCAATGCCATTACCAAAGTAGCAACAACAGCTGATAATGCAGTTGCGGTAAATACTGCATCTTTATCCATTCCAGTAGCACTTAAAATACTTGGATTTACGGCCAAAATATACACCATGGTCATAAATGTGGTAATACCAGCGATAATTTCTGTTCTAAGCGTTGATTTATTTTCTGTGATTTTAAAATATTTATCTAACATATTTATTTTTTAATTATAAATTCCATTTAATAGCTACGGTTGGTCTTACTTTAAAATCATTGTAACCTGCAAAATTGTTAGATACTTCAACTTCTCCACCAAGAGAAAATGATTTGTTTAAATGATACCACAATTGAGGCTCGGTTAAAAATACAGTTTTATCACTCAATCCATTTTCTGACCAAAGATCGGCAAAACCAGAAAAAGTTAATTTGTCTGTGATTAAATTCCAATACCAGGTACCTGTTACTTGGTAATTGGCCTTACCCGCCCCTTGAAAAGCTTTATAACCTGCATACGTTGAAAATCCCCATACTGCATTGGATTTTCCATAATTGGCTCCAAAAATCCATGCATTGTTTATTGTAAACCCATCTAAACCTCCTTCTCCATCAAAATCACCATTCCCTAAACCACCATTGAATTCAACATGCAAACCAACTGGCATTTTTTCTGTTTTTAAAACCCTGGCCAATTCAAAATAAGCCTGACTTATTCCATTCTTTCCATCAAAATCGAAATCAACAAATGTGTAAGTATTTCCATATTTATCTGGTTTAAACATTTCAAAAGTTAGTGTAGGGTGTTCTCTTTCAAAGTCGTAATGCAATTGAAAATTTTGTGCACTCAGAGTAAAAGCCGCAAAAAAGGCAAACAATGTAATTATTTTTTTCATGTGTTAAATTTTAAAAAATTAAGCTCCAAAATTACCTAAAAAAGACTGTTTAATCATTTATTAAAATACGTGATTATTAACAATTGAAAAACACCAATAAAATCGATTATTTGTTATGAAATAAAGGCTTATATATGTGTAAATTCTTCATGTTTGTACTTTTTTAGAAAGTGTTAATAAGTTTATTTTCAATTAAGCATTATTAACATAAAATTCAATAAAAATAGCCTGAGTAAAATACTCAGGCTATCATAAATTCAAATAATTCAAATAATAAATCTAATCTATAGCAAATAATAAATCTCCTTTGGATACTGCATCTCCAGAATCGAATTTAATTCCAGAAAGTACACCATCTTTATTAGCTTCAAAATTATTCATCATTTTCATTGCTTCTAAAACAACAACAATTTCTCCAGCTTTTACAGTGTCTCCATTTTGTTTCTTGAACTCAACAATCATTCCTGGAATTGGCGCTAATATTGCTCCTTCAGAACTAACTTCTTTTGGTTCTTTCTTTTTACGAGCTACTCTCGCAGTTGCTTTTCCACTTGGAATTGAAACATTGAATTTTTCACCATCTACAATAACTTCCATTTCGTGCATTGCACCATTTGAATTGTTACCAGAAGAAGTTAATTCACCAGCTAATGCTTTTCTAATTAGCTCATCATTTTTCTTAACCTCTTCCATTGTTTTAGGTTTCATATCTGCAGGCATTTCCTCAATACCATACTTTATTTTTAAGAAACGCTTACCTGTAACAGGATACAATGCTAATAACACTTCATCATCAATATCTTTCGCCAAGCCTTTTGCTTTTTCTTTCACTGCATCCATTTCTGGTTCTAAAACACTACCTGGTCTGCACTCAATATGTTGTTCACCTCTTGGGTAACCTTTTAAGGCTTTCTTTCTAAGTTCTTCATTAATTGGTAAAGTAGTTTTACCATACAGTCCATAACATAAATCTTTTACCTCTTCTGTAATTCTAGAATATTCTCCTTCATAAGTATCAAACAATACATTATTTACTGTTTGAACTCCAACTATTTGACTTGTAGGAGTTACTAAAGGAATTTGTCCTAAATCTTTTCTAACTTTAGGCAACATTTTAAATACATCATCTAATCTATCTAAAGCATCCATTGCTTTTAATTGATTCACCAAGTTAGATAACATTCCACCAGGAGTTTGGTGTAAAATTACATCTGTATCAATAATAGCATATTTTGGACTATTATCTAAGTGCTTGTATTTAGGAATAACAGTTTCCATTTGAGCACTAATTGCAGTTAATTTTTTAATATCTAGACCAGTATCTCTATTTGTACCTAATAATGAAATTACTAAAGGCTCAATAGCAGCATGAGATGTTCTATAAGCATATGGAGACATACAAGTATCAACAATATCTATTCCTGCTTCAATTGCTTTAAAAATTGCTAGATCACCCATACCTGAAGTAAAGTGCGTATGCAAGTTTAAAGGAATATCTGTGATTTTTTTAAGTTCAACTACTAAATTGTAAATATCATATGGCGCAATTAAACCCGCCATATCTTTGATACAGATAGAATCCACTCCAAATTCAATTAATTCTTTTGCTTTATTGATATAGTAATCCATATTGTACACATCTCCACCCATTCTAGGTTCAGTTAACGTATAACAAATTGTACCTTGAAAATGTCTATCATTTCGTTTTACAACTTTAGCAGCAGTTTCAAAGTTTCTATAATCGTTCAATGCATCAAAACATCTGAAAATATCCATTCCATTGTCACAAGCACGTTGAACAAAATTTTCAACTACGTCATCGGCATAATTTCTATAACCAACTACGTTTTGCCCTCTTAACAACATAAAAAATGGAGTTTTAGGCATATATTTTTTAAGCGTTCTTAAACGTTCCCATGGATCTTCTCCAAGGTATCTATGCATAGTGTCGAAAGTAGCTCCACCCCAAGTTTCAATTGCATGAAAACCTACTTCATCCATTTGCTCAGCAAAAGGAATCATATCTTCAGTTCTTCCACGAGTTGCGAATAACGATTGGTGACCATCACGAAAACTTAAATCTTGTATTTTAATTGGGTTTTCTGCTTTTGGTCTATCAGCTGAATAATTCATTGGGGTCATAATTAATGACCCGTGTTTATCATATATCTTTGCCATATCTTAATATGTTTAATTTTATTAGACTTTCAGTAATTACTAAAAATTATTTCCTGGCGTTCTTCCTCTTCGAAGTAACATTTCCGTATCGTTCATAATTCTACTAATTCCCATTTTAAACCAGTTATCTTGTAATGCTGCACTTGGATTATTTTCCATTTGTAAGTAATAACTAACTGCGATAGCTCCTGCTCTCTTCCTTTTTTCTGTTAAAGTCATTTTATAAATTTTTAAAGTGGAATGTTTCCGTGTTTTTTAGGTGGTAATATTTCTGTTTTTGAAGTTAAAGCTTCTAATGCTGCTACCAATCTTTCTCTTGTCTCACTTGGTAAAATAACTTCGTCTATATACCCTCTTTCAGCTGCCAAATATGGTACACTAAAAGCTGTTTCGTATTCATCTATTTTTTCTTGTGTTTTGGCAACTTTATCCTCTGCTCCAGCTATTTCTTTTTTATAATTTGAAATTACTTCTACAGCTCCTTTTGCACCCATTACTGCAATTTCAGCAGTTGGCCAAGCAAAAACCATATCAGCTCCTAAATGTTTAGAACTCATTGCTAAATAAGCACCGCCATAATCTTTTCTAACAACTACTGTTATTTTTGGCACTGTAGCTTCAGAATAACTCCATAATAGTTTTGCACCGTGTCTAATAATTCCACCCCATTCTTGGGTTACACCTGGCAAGTATCCTGGAACATCAACAAAAGTTATAATTGGAATGTTAAAGGCATCACAAGTTCTCATAAACCTACCAATCTTATCAGAGGCATCAATATCTAAACAACCTGCCAAAAACATTGGTTGATTTGCAATAACACCAACAGATTTGTTATTTAATCTACCAAAACCAATAATACAGTTCTCAGCAAAATATTCGTGTACTTCATAAAACTCTCCACCATCCAATACTTCTTCAATAACAACCTTCATATCATAAGGTACTTTTGAATCGTCTGGAATAATGGTATCTAATATATCGTTTGATCTTTTTGGGTCATCTCCCATTTCAATAATTGGAACATTCTCCATATTATTATTAGGAAGGTAATCTAAAAGTTCTCTTATTTGTTCTATACAATCTGTATCATTTTCACAAGCGAAATGTGCGTTTCCACTTTTTGAATTATGAACCATAGCACCACCCAACTCTTCAAAGGTAGTTTCTTCACCGGTTACCGTTTTAATTACATACGGACTGGTAATAAACATATGGCTTGTTTTTTTAACCATAAATACAAAATCTGTCATTGCTGGTGAATATACTGCTCCACCTGCGCAAGGGCCCATAATTGCAGAAATTTGTGGAATTACTCCAGAAGCTCTTGAGTTTCTAAAGAAAATATCTCCATATCCTTTTAAAGCATCAACACCTTCTTCAACTCTTGCTCCACCAGAATCATTTAATCCAACTATTGGAGCACCCACTTTAATAGCTAAATCCATTATTTTACAAATTTTAGCTGCGTTCATTTCGCCTAACGAACCACCAATTGAAGTAAAATCTTGAGAATATGCAAAAACTGTTCTTCCATTTATCAATCCATAACCAACAATAACTCCATCAGACTCTACTTGAACTTTTTCCATTCCAAAATTTGTAGATCTGTGTTTTACAAGTGAATCTATCTCATAAAAACTTCCTTCATCAAATAAAAGATCCAAACGTTCTCTGGCAGTTAATTTACCTTTTGCGTGTTGTTTCTCAATTCTTTCTTCACCTCCCATTTTAAGAGTATTTTCTCTTTTAGTTTTCAGTAAGGCAATTTTATCTATAACTTTCATATTTTTGATTTATTTTTTTAAATAAAATACTTAAATTTCGGTGTCAATTTTATTAGTTTTTCACTGTAACAAATGTAACCATTATGTTGATTTGTAAAACTGATAATTATCAGTTTTTAAGAGTTTAAATAAGTTCATTAATTATATTTTATCCAATAAAAATTAGAAAATACAAATTATTATTACATATAACAGCATAATTAACAATTAATATCAATATAATATTAATTAAATTGATATTTTGATAATTCTAAATATTTAATCAGTCTAGTAGATTTGGGTGGTTAAATTTGAAAAAAAACTACTTTTTCATCAAAATTACTTTTGATTTTTTATTGAAAAAAATGCTATTTACAACGTTTTCGAAATGGAATAAAAAACGTTTAATTTTGAGTAATTTTCAGATGTTTTTCGAGAAAAAAAATTTGCGTTTTTTTTTAAATTTTTGTCCTTTTTTTTATAAAAAAGGTCGTTTTGCACTTAAAAAACAACATCAATGCAATTCTTTAAAGGCAAAAACACTTATTTAAATTCTTTCTAATTTGAAAAATACGCCTATAAATTTTTCAAAAAATCAGCATTCAACATTCAAAACCTTAAAACCAAGACCTTACAATTGAAATACCTTTGTAATTTATGCAAAAAAATAGACTTCAATAATACCATATCAAAACATTGTTTTGGTTAATTATTTATCAATTAAACTGGTTTTTTTTATTAAAAATTCAACCGGCATATATAAACACTTCAAATCTAATAAAACGAATAAATTACTATAATTTTATTGACTATCAACCATTTATCATGTAACTTGTAGAGAATAAATAAACACATATTTATATGGAACGGTCAAGGCTATTAACCCACCTTTGGGAGTTCCAAAACAATGAAGGTTATATCTCTGATAAAACCGTTTTTGAACTTTCCCAAAAACTACGGGTTTCAAAAAATGAAATTGAAGGAGTGGTTTCATTTTATCACTTTTTTCACAGACAACCAACAGGAAAATACATTATTTATTTAAACAACAGTATTCTTTCCGAATTTAAAGGATTTCAAAAAATCAAATCCGCTTTTGAATTTGAAACAGGATGTACTTTCGGAAAATATGGTCAAAGTAACCTGTTTTCTCTTTTTGAAACTTCGTGCATAGGTTTAAGTGATCAGGAATGTGCTGCTCTTATAAACTTTCATCCCGTAACACATTTAACACCTGAAAGCGTTAAAAGTATTGTTAACCAATTAAAAAATGGTATAAATCCGCATTCAATTGCCGATAATGTTACTAGCAAAATTCAATATACTCCACAACAAGACAAAACCGTTTTCTTTAAAAAATATGAACTTGGGAATGCTTTAAAAAAATTAAAAGACAAATCTCCAGAAACTATTTTAGAAGAGCTTAAAAAAGTTGAATTGGCTGGGAAAGGTGGCGCTTTTTTTCCTACGGCTCGAAAATGGGAAATTAGCAGAAATGCTTCTAACAGTGAAAAAGTAATAATTTGTAATGCTGATGAAGGCGAACCTGGTACTTTTAAAGATAAATCAATTATTGAGAATCTACCCGGTTTAATAATCGAAGGTATGATTATCGCCGCGTTTGTTACAGGTGCAACTAAAGGTTTTATTTATTTAAGAGCTGAGTACAAATATTTGCAGTCTAAACTCGAAAATGCTTTAATAGATTTTTATCATCATAAACTGTTAGGTGCAAATTGCTGTGGTATTTCTAATTTTAATTTTGATATTGAAATTGAATTGGGTGCTGGCGCTTATGTATGCGGTGCCGAAACTGCATTGATAGAATCGCTGGAAGGTTATAGAGGTGAACCAAGATTGCGAATTCAATATCCTACTGAAAATGGTTATATGGGCAGCTCAACAATTGTTAATAATGTTGAAACTTTTGCAAAAGCAGCGCGAATAATTGAACTTGGATCTGATTATATTCTAAAAATTGGAACAGCTAAAAGTAAAGGAACAAAAATTATTTGTCTTTCAGGTGATGTTGCAAAACCTGGAATTTATGAAGTTGAATGGGGAACTACACTAAGAAAATTATTAGAATTAAGTCAGGCTACTGCTCCTTATTATGTTCAAAGTAGCGGTCCTTCGGGTGATTGTTTGAATGAAAGCGATTTTGATCGTGAAATTTGCAAAGAAGATTTATTATGTGGTGGCTCCTTAATGGTTTTCAACAGAAATAGAAATTTATTGCAAATTCTTAAAAATTACACCAAATTCTTTTTAACTGAATCTTGTGGTTCTTGTACGCCATGTAGAGCAGGAAATCAAATAATTTATGCTAAAATTAAAAAATTAAAACAAGGTATTTGTACTTCACAAGATTTAAGAGAAATTGTTGAGTGGAGTGCTATTATGCAAAAAGGAAGTAGATGTGGTTTGGGGCAATATGCAACAAATACATTTGTGCAATCACTTACTAAATTTGAAAATTTCTTTGATGGAATTGTTACTACTTGCGCTGAAAATTGCAATGTTGAGTTTGATATGGGAAAAGCCGTTTACGACTATAATTTGTTGATTAAAAATACCCAAAATTAGTTTTTAAATCCAATTCCTATGAAAAACATATCATTTAATATAGACGGAAGAGTTTGTTCAGCTGTAAAAGGTGAAAACTTGATTGAAGCTGCAAAACAGAATGGTGTTTTTATCCCAACACTTTGCCATTTTAAGCATTTAAACCCACTTGGCAGTTGCAGAGTTTGTACCGTTAATTTAAACGGACAAGCTATTGCAGGATGTTCAGTTTTTGTTGATAAAGGAATGACTATTGAAGTAAATACGCCCGAACTTTTAGATACAAGAAAAGCCATTTTAGAAATGATGTTTGTTGAAGGCAACCACTTCTGCCCTTCCTGTGAAAAAAGTGGTGATTGCCAAATGCAAAATTTAGCTTATGAAACAGGAATTAGATACACCCGATTTCCACATTTATTTGTTGACCGAATTGTTGACGCCAGACCTGAACGTATTGTTGTAAATCAAAACAGGTGTATTAAATGCAAACGCTGTTTTGAAGAAGTTGAGACAAATGATGGTTACAAAGTTTTTAATTTCACAAACAAAGGAAATAAAACCATTGTTTCAATTGACTATGAACAAGAAGCAAAACTATCTGAAACACAAGCAGCATATGCCATGCAAATTTGCCCAACAGGGTCAATTTTAGTGAAAGGAAAATCGTTTAGCAAACCTTTTGGAGACAGAATTTTTGATCAAATTTCAGAAGATAAAACCATTGCTTTTAATAAAGTAAATAAAAAAGGTCGCAAAATGCGTGTTGCAACTACGTCACTTGCAGGTTGTTTTGGCTGCCATATGTCTTTACTTGATATTGACCTAGGCATTTTAGATGTTCTTGAACTCGTTGAATTTAACAAATCTCCTTTTACTGATATTAAAAAATTTACAGAACATTGTGATATTGGTCTGGTTGAGGGTGGTTGTTGTAACACCGATAATATCGAAGTTTTAAGAGAGTTCAGGAAAAATTGTGATGTTTTAGTTTCAGTTGGCGAATGTGCTATTTGGGGTGGTGTACCTGCAATTAGAAACACCATACCCGTAGAAGAATGTTTAAGAGAAGCCTATTTAGAGTCTTTAACTGGTGAAGATGATGAAACTGTGATTCCGAACCACGAAGACATTCCGAAAATATTAAACAAAGTGTATCCAAATCATGAAATTGTAAAAATTGATTATCACATTCCTGGTTGTCCGCCAAATGCAAACCATATTTGGAACGTAGTAAAAAATATTTTATTTGAAGAAGAATTTCCTATCGCATATCCAGAATTTAAATACGATTAATGCTAAAAAACTTATCTTATGAATCCAAGAAAAATAGTTATAGAACCTGTTACACGCGTTGAAGGACATGGAAAAGTAACCATTAAATTAGATGAAAACGGAAAAGTTATTGATGCATTTTTACATATTGTTGAATTTAGAGGTTTCGAAAAATTTATTCAAGGTCACCCATACTGGGAAGCTCCAGTTTTGGTTCAAAGACTTTGTGGAATCTGTCCTGTAAGCCATCATTTGGCTGCGGCAAAAGCCATTGATCAATTGGTAGGTATTGATCCTGAAAACCTCTCACCTGTTGCAACTAAATTACGCAGACTTTTACATTATGGACAAATTTTTCAATCACATGCACTACACTTTTTTTACTTAGCATCACCCGATTTGCTTTTTGGAATAAATGCGCCTGCTGAAAAAAGAAATATTGTTGCAGTTGCTTCTGAAAATCTAGAATTAGCAAAAAAAGGTATTTTAATGCGGAAATTTGGTCAGGAAATGATCAAAGCTTTGGCAGGAAAAAAAATACATGGGATTTTGGCAGTTCCTGGTGGCGTTCATAAAACTTTCACAAAAGAGGAACGTGCCTATTTTTTAGATGGAATAAAAATCCCTACAATTGATACTATGATTTCTTGGTCTAAAGAAATTATCGACTTCATGAAAAACTACCATCTTGAAAATGCAAAATGGATAGATAATTTCGCTGTTTACCCTTCAAACCATTTAGGTTTGGTTCATAAAGAAACTGGCGCTTTAGAATTTTATGATGGCCGACTTCGATCTGTTGATTTTGAAGGAAATGAATTGTTAAATATTGAAGATATAGAGTATCGATATCATTTTAAAGAAGCCGTTGAGCCTTGGTCTTATTTAAAATTTCCATACATGACCAAATATGGAAGAGAAAATGGCTGGAACCGAGTTGGCCCTTTAGCGCGCCTAAATACTTGCACCTATATAACGACTCCTTTGGCAGAAATTGAACGTCAGGTTTTCAAATCAAATACACATAATAAACCAAACAATATGACGATGCACACACATTGGGCTCGTTTAATTGAAATGTTGCATTGTGCAGAATTAATGAAAGATTTACTTTTAGATAATGAATTAATGGCGACAACAGACTTGGTAAGAAAAGGAACTCCAAGAAATAAAGGAATTGGTATCATAGAAGCTCCGAGAGGTACGCTTATTCACGAATATCACACAGATGATAAAGGCTTAATCACAAAATGTAATTTAATAGTTTCAACAACGCATAATAATGAAGCTATGAATCGTGGAGTAAGAGTTGTAGCCAATGAAATTTTAAGTGAAAAACCTGAAATTACTGAACCTATGTTAAACCAAATTGAAATTGCTATTAGAGCTTATGACCCTTGCCTTAGTTGTGCCACCCATGCTTTGGGCAAAATGCCTTTAATAGTTCAGTTAGAAAATCACCAAGGAAACTTAATTGATGAAAAAATTAGATAACACATTAATTATAGGAATAGGAAATAATACCCGCCAAGATGATGGTCTTGGCTGGTGTTTTTTAGATTTACTGGAAAAAGAAGGATTTAACGAAGAAAATTTGTTGTACAAATATCAGTTAATGGTCGAAGATGCCGATTTAATTAGTTCGTATCAAACTGTGTTTTTTGTTGATGCCAATAAAACACATTTAAATGAGGGTTTCACTATAGAACAACTATACCCTTCTGAAAAAGTTTCCTTTTCAACGCATGCAGTTCCTCCAAATCAAATATTAAATTTGTGCAAAACTATTTACAATAAAAAGCCAAAAGCCTATTTAATTAAAATTCAAGGCTTTGAATGGAATTTTAAAATTAAACTGACTAAA
>BS_KBA_SWE02_21mDRAFT_10000211_pt1 | contig 21054 bp, 19 predicted proteins | sample BalSeasSWE02_21m_FD_9196 | JGI IMG/M metagenome (IMG submission 9196)
CAATCGCATCGGCCATTTCAATAATACCTCGTTTAATACCTTGTAATTCATCTCCGGCTCCTGTTAACTGAAGTAGTAAAAAGAAATCGACCATACTATGTACGGCGGTTTCACTTTGTCCAACACCCACAGTTTCTATAATGATGACGTCAAAACCGGCTGCTTCACATAAAATAATACTTTCTCTGGTTTTACGTGCAACACCTCCAAGCGTATCCCCAGAAGCGGAAGGACGAATAAAAGCATTTGGCTGTTTCACCAAATCTTCCATTCTTGTTTTATCACCAAGTATACTTCCTTTTGAAAGAGANCTGCTGGGATCAATTGCCAAAACGGCTACTTTCTTACCTAATGAAATTAAAAAATTGCCAAAGGTTTCAATAAAAGTGCTTTTGCCAACACCGGGCACACCAGTAATGCCTATGCGAATGGATTTGTTAGCATACGGCAAACATGTCATGATTAATGCGTTTGCCTCATTTAAATGATCTTTATTTTTGCTCTCAACTAAGGTGATACCACGGCTTAGTGCCGTAATATTGCCTTTTAAAATGTCACGAGCTAAGACATCGGCAGAAATTTTATTTTGACGTTTTTTTTTAATTTTATTAATAGAATCTTGACTAGTCATCTCAGATAGCGAAATACCTTTTTGTTCTTTTAAAGCCGAAGATGTTTTTATTTTTTTAGTCAATTTCTACCAATATTACTGGACTCATTCAGGATTTTTACTGATATCTAATGGAACAGAAATTTTAGTTTGATCCCAGGCCATAGTAAGTTTTAAATTATCTGTAGAATTATCAAAAGCAATGGTAAACTGTTCAACCACTGCATTTAATTTTTCAACCGGCACATCAATTTCAATCAAATCATAATTTGGATCCCACATTGGTTTCATTTCCGCATCAACGCCCCATGGATATTTTTTAGTATTTAACATTACCTGCCAGACACTGTCTCTAGGCACCGTCCAAATGGTATATTCACCTTCCGGAATAGTAAAGCCTTTTATATAAAGAGGTTTATTGGTTGTAAAAGTAGTTGCTTCATTCGCACCTGTTCGCCATACTTTATCAAATGGAACCAAAGCCCCAAAAATTTCACGCCCTTTTTTATAAGGCCTGTTATAGGATACTTTTAGTTTTAAATCATTCAATTTAAACTCAACGGTATCTTTTGGACTTAACCGAGTTTGAAAAATATTTTCAACAAAATAAGAATATAAAAAGAGCCCTAAAGCTATTATTGATAAAACAATAAGCAAGCGTTTCAAAAATTTGTTCATAGGTAATTTGATTTTAACAGTTATAAAGGTAATTTAAAACTCTATTAATGGAAAATACTTAACGTAGATTTATTAAAATTTGTATTATTTCTTTGAAATAAATAAAATTTTGCAACACTCTACTTTTTTAATCGTCTTTTAAAATGAACTAACTAAAACTAAAAGTATAAGCAGTATGTTTCAAGTTGACATTATTGAACAATGTAAACAAAACAACCGTAAGGCACAATTGCAGTTATACAACCAGTACTGCGAAGGGATGTATATTGTAGCTAAAAGGTTTTTGAAAGATGCACATGATGCTGAAGATGTAGTACAAGAAGCCTTTATTAAGGCTTTCACTAAACTACATCAATATAAAGCTGAAGTAACTTTTGGTGCTTGGTTAAAACGTATTGTTGTCAATAAGAGTATTGATTTTCTAAAATCTAAAAAACAAGGTTTGGTTGATTTGGAAGAGGTGCACCTAAAAGTTATTGATACTTCAAATGATGACAAATGGTTAGTAGATGATACTATTACATTAGTTGATGTTAAAAATGCCATAGAAAATTTACCCGATAAATATCAATATGTCTTAATGTTATATCTAATTGAAGGCTATGATCATCAGGAAATATCTGAAATATTAAACATCTCTGAAATAGCATCAAGAACTCAATTATCAAGAGGTAAAATAAAATTGCAGGAACTGTTAATACTTAAAAAAAATGGCAAAAGATATTAGAGACTTATTTAAACAGGAAAAAAAATTGGAAAAGATGCCTGAAAATCATCAGGAACGGTTTTTATCGAAATTAGAAGATGCCTTACCAGTTAAAAAGAAGTCTAAATTTATTTGGTTTCAAATTGCTGCTAGTGTGATTATTTTAATAGGATTGGGTGTTGGTGGATTAAAATATTTTCAGCTAGAGCAACCAAAAAACAAGGCGATTTCTAATAAAATAGTTCCAACTAAAACATTAGGAGATGTGTCTCCGGGACTTAAAAAAGTTGAAAACTATTATTTGGCCAGTATTAATCTGGAGTTATCTAAAGTTAAATACACAGATGAAAATAAAGAGGTTTTTGATGGCTATATAGAGCAATTAAACACTCTAAATAATGAGTATGAAAACCTATCTGTTGAGTTAACTGAAAATGGTCCAAGTGAGTTAACAGTTAATGCATTAATTGACAATTTAAAATACCGATTAAATCTTTTGTATCGATTAAGAGAACAATTAAATGAATTAAACGCTTCAGAATTTTCAGATAATGAAGCTTCACAATCAATCTAAAAAATCAAAAAATGAAACAGTCATTAATATTAAAATTATTTACCCTAACCGTATTTATTACGGTAAGTCTTTCGGCTCAGGAGAGATTAACTAAGGTCTCACAATCAATTAAAGTGGCCAAAGAAGTCACCATTGATCTGAATACCAGTTATTGTAATATTGTCTTTGATACCTGGAACAAAGACGTTGTTGAAATTGAAGCTTATATTGAAGGAGAAAAACTTTCAAACGATGAGCTTGAAAAAGCGTTGAAGGATTGGAATCTAGATGTAGATGCTACTAATAAAATGGTTACTATTTCTACCGGAGGCAATGCTCCTTATGCTTGGGCTTATAAATATGAAGGCGGAGATGAAGATGCCGTAAATGCAGTTTTACAGGAATTAAAATTTGAATTAGCAGATTTACCCGAGATGAATTTTGACTTTAATTTCGAAATGCCTGTTTTACCTCAAATTCCCGAGATGCCGGCAATGCCAGAATTACCAGAGTTACCAGAAGGTATAAGTAAAATGAATTTTGATTATGATGCCTACAAAAAGGATGGAGATGCATACATGGAAGAATGGTCTAAAAATTTCGAATCTAAATTTGGTAAAGACTATGCAAAGAAAATGGAGGCATGGGGTGAAAAATTTGGTAAGGAATGGAATGAGAAATATGGCAAGGAAATGGAGGCATGGGGCGAGAAATTTGGTAAAGAATGGGAGGAAAAATATGGTAAACAAATGGAAGAATGGGGAGAAGGTTTTGCTAAACAAATGGAAGAAAGAGCTAGCCGAATAAAAGAACAAGGCAATAGAGTAGAAGAGCGGGTTGCAGAAAAAGAAAAAATGGCAGCTGAAAGAGAGAAACAAACTGCAGAGCGTTCTAAACTGGCTAATGAAAGACGCGTTAAGATTGATAAAATGATGAATAATACTAGTTCTAAAGTTAAAAAAACTATTAAAATTAAAATGCCAAAAGGCGCTCAATTAAAAGTTAATGTTAAGTATGGTGAACTTAAATTTGCATCAAATATTGATAATTTAAAAGCTGATTTGTCACATTCAAAGCTTACAGCAAATAGCATTAATGGAAGTTTTACTTCCATTAATGCCTCTTACTCGCCAATTTTTGTGACTTATTGGAATTTAGGGACGTTAAATTTAAATTATGTAAAAAATGCAGAAATAGATCATGCAAAAAGTATCATGATTACCTCAAACTCTTCAGACATCACGATAAAAAATTTGATTAATAATGCGATTATAAACGGTACTATTGGTGATTTAAAAATTTTAAAAATTGATAATGCTTTTAATAATTTAAATGTGACACTTGATAATAGTAATGCGGTTATTATGCTCCCTAAGGTTGATTATAATTTGCAGTATAAAGGAAGTAAATCTCGTTTTATACATCCCGAAAAGCTTAATAAGGAGGCTGTTTCAAGTTTTTCAAGAGGAAATTTAAACAGCCTTAAAAGCATAGTTATAAATGCAAAATACAGCAATATTACCATGGAATAATAATCAGTGCAACCAATATTTCAGGCCTACTTTCTTCCTCTTTTCTTAATTATTCCAATTATTCAATTGTGAAATAATTTTTATTATAATCCAATTTATTTTTTATTTGATTCTTCGTGTATCTCATCAGTTAATTTTTTTCAAAAAAAAAGTTAATGACATTTTGACATTTTTATAATAATGGCAGTACTTTTGCCAACTAGTTTTTGTATTTGCTTAAATAAAATGCGACAATGAGTAAAAAGGATAAACAGAAAGATATAGAAAAGGAGCAACTTCATAATGTTCAAAATGATACTGACACTGCTGAAATAGAGCAACAAGGTAAAGAAGAACAATCAAAAGAAGAGAAATTGCAAGAAGAACTAAAACAAGAAAAGGATAAGTTTCTCAGACTATTTGCCGAATTTGAAAATTATAAAAGACGAACTTCAAAAGAGCGTGTGGAACTTTTTAAAACGGCTAATGAAGATGTGATTAAGGCCTTATTGCCTGTTTTAGATGATTTTGATAGGGCTTACATTGAAATTTCAAAAACAGAAGAAAAGGATCTTTTAAAAGGGGTTGAATTAATTAGTAATAAATTAAAATCGACTTTAGAACAAAAAGGTTTGGCTCCTATTAAGGTAGCTAATGGAGATGTGTTCAATGCTGATAATCATGAAGCTATTACTCAAATACCTGCTCCTTCAGAAGATTTAAAAGGAAAAATAATTGATGTTATTGAAAAAGGATATGCTTTAGGTGATAAAGTCATCCGTTTTCCTAAAGTGATTATTGGACAATAAGATATTTACATGGCAAAAAGAGACTATTACGAAATTTTAGGTATAAGCAAAGGNGCTGGTGCTGACGAGATAAAGAAGGCTTATAGAAAGATGGCAATAAAATACCATCCTGATAAAAATCCTGATAATAAGGAGGCTGAAGCTAAATTTAAAGAAGCCGCAGAAGCATATGAAGTATTAAGCAATGCTGATAAAAAGGCCCGTTATGACCAATTTGGTCATCAGGCTTTTGAAGGTGGTGGCGGATTTAATGGTGGCGGTATGAATATGGATGACATATTCAGTCAGTTTGGCGATATTTTTGGAGGTGCTTTTGGCGGAGGCGGATTTTCTGGATTTAGTGGTGGTGGTCAGCGCAGAGTAAAAGGAAGTAATTTGCGTATTAGAGTTAAATTAACTCTTGAAGAAATTGCCAATGGTGTTGAAAAGAAAATTAAAGTAAGACGAAAAGTTCAGGCTAAAGGAACTACCTACAAGACGTGTACAACCTGTCATGGAAGTGGTCAAATAACCAGAATAACCAATACTATTTTGGGTAGGATGCAAACAGCCACTACCTGTAATTCTTGTCATGGAGCAGGTCAAATTATCGACAGAAAACCTGCTGACGCTGATGAACAAGGTTTAAAAATCGCCGAAGAAACAGTTTCAATAAAAATTCCGGCAGGTGTAGTTGATGGTATGCAATTAAAAGTGGCCGGAAAAGGAAATGAAGCTCCTGGTAATGGGGTTTCAGGTGATCTTCTGGTTGCTATTGAAGAAGAAGCGCATGAAAGTTTACAGCGCGAAGGCGATAATTTACATTATGATTTATATGTTAGTTTACCTGATGCTATTTTAGGTACTTCAAAAGAAATTGATACGGTAACAGGTAAAGTTCGTATAAAAATAGAACAAGGCGTACAATCTGGTAAAATATTAAGATTACGAGGTAAAGGAATTCCAAGTATAAATGGTTATGGCAGAGGTGATTTGTTAGTTCATGTGAATGTTTGGACTCCAAAAACATTAAGTAAACAGCAAAGAGAATTTTTTGAAAATATGCGTGAAGATGAGCATTTTACTCCAAAACCAGAAAGCACTGATAAGTCCTTTTTTGAGAAAGTAAAAGATATGTTTTCTTAATTTCAGGCTTGATAAAATCGCTATTTAAGCAAAAGTTATCTTATTATTTTGGTAATAATAAAATAAAAAGTTTTATATTTGAATATCACTATTTTTTAGTGATATTTTCTTTTTCATAGCAATTTTTTTCCCATCCTTAATTTATTTTAAGGGTGGGTTTTGTTTTTAGTCAGTTTCTGAATATTTATCATTTTATTATAAATGTTAATAGGTAACATTTAATATATTTACACACATGTCAATTAATAACAAGAATGAGTAACCTATTAGAAGTCCAAAATGTTTCTAAAAATTTTGGATCATTTACAGCCCTGAACAACGTCTCTATTTCAGTTCCAAAAGGTAGTATTTACGGTTTATTAGGCCCTAATGGCGCCGGAAAAACAACGCTTATTAGGATAGTAAATCAAATTACCATGCCTGACTCCGGACAGGTGTTTTTAGATGGAACCCCATTAAGTGGTGTCCATATTAAAGATATTGGCTATTTACCAGAAGAACGAGGATTATATAAATCTATGAAAGTAGGCGAGCAGGCATTATATTTGGCGCAATTAAAAGGGCTGAGTCAAAAAGAGGCTAAAACCCGATTAAAATATTGGTTTGAACGATTAGAAATTGGAGATTGGTGGAATAAAAAAATACAGGAGTTATCAAAAGGAATGGCGCAAAAAATCCAGTTTGTGGTGACTGTTTTACATCAGCCTAAATTATTGATTTTTGATGAACCATTTTCCGGTTTTGATCCCATAAATGCTAATTTAATAAAGGATGAAATTTTAAAATTAAGAGAAGATGGTGCCACGGTCATTTTTTCAACACATAGAATGGAATCGGTTGAAGAGTTATGCGATGATATTTCATTAATACATAAATCAAATAAAATTCTGGACGGTAAATTGGTTGATATTAAGCGTCAATATAAAACCAATACCTATGAAGTTGGGATTTTAACAAATCAAAAAGGGGCATTGGAGCAAGAATTATCAAAGAAGTTTGAAATATCAACAGCCAGTTTTAAAACTTTAGGTGATGAGTTAAAGCTAAACATAAAACTTTCGGGCAATGAAAAACCAAATGATTTATTGAGTTATTTATGTAATCAAGGTGAAGTTTCCCACTTTGTAGAATTAATACCTAGCGTTAACGAAATATTTATTCAAACAGTAAAGAATAATTAATTATGAACCATTTACCACTCATTATAAAACGAGAATATTTAACTAAGGTTAAGAATAAATCTTTTATTGTAATGACCATATTAAGTCCAATGATTGCCATTGCACTTATATTGGTTGTTGCCTATTTATCTGAACTTAATAATGATAAACAAAGAACCATAAATATTTTAGATGAAACAGGATTAGTGCATGATGCCTTTAAAAGTCAGGATAAAGTGACTTATATCGTTTTAGAGAATATGTCATTAAAGAATGCTAAAGAATTAGTTAAACAAACGGAGTCCTATGGTTTATTATACATTAAGAGCGAGAACAATCTTGATTCTATATCTAATCATATCAAATTTTATTCAGAAGAGTCACCGTCAATATCAGTCATATCTAATTTAGAGTCCAAGATTGAAAAGAAAATTGAAAATTTAAAACTTCAGGAAAAAGGGGTTGATTTAGATATGCTGCAAGCTGCAAAAACTAATATTAATATTGCTCAAGAAAGTTTTGAAGGTGAGAAAACCTCTAAAATTGATAGTCTCATTAAACTCGCATTTGGCGGTGCAGCTGGTTATCTGTTATTTATGTTTATAATCATATATGGTAATATGATTATGCGCAGTGTCATAGAAGAAAAAACAAGCAGAATTATTGAAGTCATCATTTCATCTGTAAAACCAATGCAGCTCATGTTGGGAAAAATTATAGGAACCTCTTTAGCTGGAATTACTCAATTTGTAATCTGGATTTTTATTGGTGGAATTTTAATGACTATAGTATCTGCCATTTTTGGTATTGATATAGCACATATGAAATCACCGCAGGAAGATATGGTAAAACAGGCTATGGAAAACCCAGAAGTGAACATGCAAATTCAAGATGTTATTGCGGCCTTCTATCACTTACCCATTGCCAATTTAATTATTGCATTTATCTTGTTTTTTATTGGGGGTTATTTGTTATACAGTTCACTATATGCGGCCATTGGAGCTGCCGTTGATAATGAGACAGATACACAGCAATTTATGCTGCCCATCTTAATGCCATTAATTTTAGCGGTGTATATTGGGTTTTTTACGGTTATTGAAGACCCACACGGTACTGTTTCAACCGTATTTTCATTTATACCATTCACTTCACCGGTAGTCATGCTTATGAGAATCCCATTTGGTGTTCCTTTATGGCAGCAATTGGTATCTTTATTGCTGTTAATTGGTACGTTTATATTTACTGTTTGGTTTGCAGCGAAAATTTATAGGGTTGGCATTTTAATGTATGGTAAAAAGCCAAGTTATAAAGAATTAATTAAATGGATAAAATATTAAAATGGTTCAGGAAATTGAGAAAATAGAAAAGACTATTGAAAAAAGTTCCCTCTGGGAAAAATTGAAGGTATTTTTAAATCAGCATATTGACTTTAGTCAAGATATTAGTATTTCGGTGAAAGATGTTATCATTATTATCTCGGTAATTTTTGTTACGACATTAGTCCTTCGGTTATTTTTAAGATTAATAACAAGGAGATTGCCAGATGACGATAAAGCGAAATTTAAAGTAGTTTATGGCTATTTTAGATGGCTTATATATTTAGTCATATTTTTAATTACGCTTGATGCGGTAGGAGTCAATGTTACATCAGTTTTTGCTGCGTCTGCAGCCCTGTTAATAGGTATAGGTTTAGCACTTCAAACCTTGTTTCAAGATATCATTTCAGGTGTTTTTATATTGGTTGATCAAACGGTTCATGTGGGTGATATTATAGAGATTGATGGTAAAGTAGGTAGGGTTGAAGAAATTAAATTGAGAACCACCAGAGCCATAACACTTGATAATAGGGTTCTGATAATCCCTAATCATTTGTACTTGGCCAACAGTTTATATAATTGGACACAAAATAATACAACTACCAGAGAATTTGTTCAAATAGGTGTGGCTTATGGCAGTGACGTCCAGTTAGTGAAAAAGCTGTTGATACAAGCTGCAAATAGTCAACCTGCGGTCATAGAGCCTGAGGAAACTTCAGTGTTGTTCTCTGATTTCGGAGATAGCGCTTTAACTTTTAAGGTGGTTTTTACAATAGAAGATAGCTTTAACGCTAATGGTGTAAAAAGTGATGTTCGTTTTGAAATTGATAAATTATTTAGAGAAAATAACGTTTCAATACCTTTTCCACAAAGGGATGTTCATATTATTCAAAAATAAAAAAAAATTATATGTCTAAAATTTTAATAATTGAAGATGAAGCTGCTATTCGACGGGTATTAGTTAAAATTCTTTCAGAAGAGAATGATACGTACCAAGTGGAAGAAGCAGAAGATGGATTAGAAGGCATTGAAAAAATAAAAAAGGAAGACTATGATCTGGTGCTTTGTGATATAAAAATGCCAAAAATGGATGGTGTTGAAGTTTTAGAAGCTGCAAAAAAAATTAAACCAGAAATTCCAATCGTCATGATTTCAGGTCATGGAGATTTAGATACGGCGGTGAATACCATGCGTATGGGTGCTTTTGATTATATTTCAAAACCACCCGATTTAAATAGACTTCTTAATACGGTAAGAAATGCGTTAGATAGAAAGGAACTGGTTGTAGAAAACAAATTGCTCAAAAAGAAAGTGAGCAAGAATTTCGAAATGATAGGTGAAAGTAAAGCTATCTCTCATATTAAAGATATTATTGAAAAAGTGGCACAAACAGATGCGCGGGTTCTGATAACAGGTTCAAATGGTACGGGTAAAGAACTGGTAGCACATTGGCTACATCAAAAAAGTGAGCGTTCTAATGGCCCGATGATTGAAGTCAATTGTGCAGCTATCCCAAGTGAACTGATTGAGAGTGAATTGTTTGGGCATGTTAAAGGTGCTTTTACCAGTGCGGTAAAAGATAGAGCAGGTAAGTTTGAAGCTGCTAATCAGGGTACTATTTTTTTAGATGAAATTGGTGACATGAGTTTGTCGGCTCAAGCAAAAGTGTTGAGAGCACTTCAGGAAAGTAGAATTCAGCGCGTTGGTAGTGATAAGGACATTAAAGTGGATGTAAGAGTTATAGCCGCAACTAATAAGGATTTAAAAAAGGAAATTGAAAAAGGAAGGTTTAGAGAAGATTTATATCATAGACTCGCCGTTATTTTAATTCAGGTCCCATCATTGAATGAAAGACGTGAAGATATTCCTTTGCTTATCAATCATTTTACAGATAAAATTGCTAATGAACATGGCACAGCAAAAAAAGTGTTTTCAGATAAAGCCGTTAAATTATTACAAGATTATGACTGGACAGGAAATATTAGGGAGCTTAGAAATGTTGTGGAGCGGTTAATTATTCTAGGCGATAAAGAAGTGACAGAAAATGATGTTAAATTGTTTGCTTCAAAATAAAGAAATATCATAAAATTATGGCAGTCATTTACGCTTTAGCTAAAGTGTAAATGACTGCCATTTTATAGAAATTTTAATTTTCGCAATTATTTAAATAGGATAAATAAGTATTTGTTAATCTTTTTACACTTTGCAAATAATGGCTTTTTAATTCTTCCAGACTTTTATCCATTAAATAGTCCGTGTTATCACTCGGAATCACAACCTCCTCTTTACTATTATGAATTTTTAAAATAGTATTAAAGCTTTTTACATTTGAAGAAATCGCATTATTATATTGGCCAATCAATTCTTCTTTTCTTAATATGAGCTCTTTTTCTTTTTGCTCGGCCATTTTTAACTGAATCTCTTTTTCCCTTTGTTTAAGCAACAATTGTTGTTGCTCTAACTCTTTTTGCGCATCCTGAAGTAATAAAAGACTGTTGTCTTCTTGATTTTCAGCGGTGCATTTATCTAATTCAATAATACATTCTTTTGCAAGGTCTCTGGCTCGTTTTACAAAAAAGCGACCGTCTTCGTAACTTTCTGCGGGATCCACTTTTTCTAACAACTCCATCGCATCAAAGGCGTGGTTAAAAGAAACTTCACATCCACATTCTTTTAATTTAGCCTCAGCCCGTTTAAAGGCTTCTAATGATTTGAAGGCATATTCCTTTAAATGAGATATATTATTGGCCTCATAAGAATGTTTCACATTGGAGTAAGCGTAATTGATTTCAGAATTGGCCTCAGAACATTTTGTCTGCCCCTGAAACTTTAAACACATTAAAATAAAGAATAGAAATAAGTAATATTTTTTCATGATATTTGGGGTTAATTTTTATAAATAGGTAGTCAAAAGTATTAAAAACATTGTAAAGTGTTGTGTATTTCATCGAATATTTTGTTTTAGTATATTTAACACGAATTAAAAAAAGGGTATATGAAAAATATTTCACCGGAAAAGTTTCTAGTTTCATCAAAGATTAATTTAAAAGAAGTACCTACAGGTTATGATTTAAAAGCCTCAGAAAAAAAAATTGATAAAGCATTAGAATCAGTCAGAATTAAACTTGGAGAACTTCAGGAAACCATGTATGCTCAAGGTAAATATGGGGTTCTCGTGTGTCTTCAAGGTATGGATACTTCAGGAAAGGATAGTCTGATTCGGGAAGTGTTTAAAGACATCAATGCACAAGGGGTGGTAGTTCATAGTTTTAAGGTGCCAACTGAATTGGAACTAAAACACGACTATTTATGGAGACATTACTTAGCGCTTCCGGAAAGAGGTAAATTTGGTGTTTTTAATAGAACGCATTATGAGAATGTTTTAGTTACCAGAGTGCATCCTAATTATATTTTATCAGAGAATATTCCATTAGTTAATTCAGTAGAAGATATAAATGATTCTTTTTGGGATAAACGTTTTGAGCAGATTAATAATTTTGAAAAACATATTGCCGAAAATGGCACAATTATTTTTAAGTTCTTTTTAAATATTTCTAAAGATGAACAAAAGCATCGGTTATTGAGACGCTTAAATAAACAAGAAAAAAACTGGAAGTTTTCCGCTGGCGATTTAAAAGAGCGTCTGCTTTGGGAAAAGTACCAAGAATGTTATGAAGATGCTTTAAACAGAACCTCACAACCACACGCACCCTGGTATACTATTCCTGCTGATGATAAATCAACCGCACGCACGTTACATTGTCGCAAAAATAATGCTTGATATTTTAAGTGCCTATTCTGATATTCAAGAACCTGAACTTAATGACGACATGAAAGCAAATTTGGAATTNTATAAGAAACAATTAGAAAGCGAATAAATTCAATATCTTTTAAATAATATTTAACTAATTAAGAATCATTTATAGCATATCTTTAAACCAAAATAAACCTATGAACTTATTAAAAACAGCCCTATTATCATTCAGTATTTTATGGTCCATTCCTTTTTATTCTCAAAATGATGAGGAAGTGATGAAGGAAATTTATAACCAATCCCTGACAAATGGAAAAAGTTATGACTGGTTAAATTATTTGTCCAATCAAATAGGAAGCAGATTATCCGGATCATTGGGAGCAGAAAAAGCGGTGACATGGGGAAAAGAAGAACTTGATAAATTAGGTTTAGATAAAGTGTGGTTACAGCCAGTCATGGTGCCAAAATGGGTTAGAGGCGCTAAAGAATATGCCTTTATTGAAAGTGAACCTGGCAAAACAACAAGTGTTAATATATGCGCTTTAGGTGGATCTGTGGCTACACCGGCATTGGGTATTAAGGCCAATGTGGTTGAGGTTCATAATTTTGAAGAATTGGCAGCTTTGGGTAAAGAAAATGTTGAAGGGAAAATTGTGTTTTTTAACAGACCTATGCAAGCCGATTTAATACCAACGTTTGAAGCATATGGTGGTTGTGTTGATCAGCGTGGTCAGGGAGCCGCAGAAGCTGCTAAATACGGAGCCGTTGGGGTTATAGTGCGTTCCATGAATTTAAGGTTGGATGATTTACCACATACCGGAGCCATGAATTATGGAGATACACCTGTTGAAAACCGGATTCCGGCTGCTGCGATAAGTACCAATGATGCTGAATTGTTAAGTACTATGCTGGAACTTGATAAAAACGTAAAATTATATTTTAAACAAAATTGTAAGCAACTTAGTGATGTGCAATCTTATAACGTCATTGGAGAAATTACAGGCAGTGAATTCCCAAAGCAATATATGGTTGTTGGGGGGCATTTAGATTCCTGGGATTTAGGAGATGGCTCACATGATGATGGTGCCGGTATTGTGCAATCCATGGAAGTTTTAAGATTATTTAAAGCATTAGGAATTAAACCAAAACACAGTATTAGAGTGGTTTTATTTATGAATGAAGAAAATGGTTTAAGAGGTGGAAAAAAATATGCTGAAGAGGCAAAACAAAAAGGTGAAAATCATGTGTTTGCTTTAGAAAGTGATTCAGGAGGTTTTACACCCAGAGGCTTTTCTTTTGACTGCAGTGAAGAAAACTTTAATCAGGCATTAACCTGGCAGAATTTATTTAAACCATATTTAATTCATTATTTTGAAAAAGGACATGGGGGTGCTGATATTGGACCTTTAAAGGATGACAAAATAGTGATTGCCGGATTACGTCCGGATTCGCAACGTTATTTTGATTACCATCATGCTAGTAATGACACCTTTGATGCCATAAATAAGCGTGAATTAGAGCTTGGTGCGGCCACCATGACATCACTTATGTATCTTTATGATAAATATGGGTTCAAATAGAAGCGTGGTAATTATGAGAAAATATGTTTTGTTTATCTTTATAATTAGCTATCATATACAATCTCAAAATAAGATGTCATCTGAATTACCTTATTATGAAATTCCGGACTATCCGGCGACCTATACCGCCGGAAGCGTAGTGGCCAGGATGTTAGATGGTTTGGGCTTTCGGTATTATTGGGCAACGGAAGGATTAGATGAAGACGATTTAATTTATAAACCAAGTGTTGAAGCCAGAACTAATAGTGAAACCGTAGACCATATTTTAGGTTTATCAAAAGTAATTGTGAATGCCACCTTAAAGAAAGGGAATGAGGGCCATGATGATGTCTCAGAAATGAGCTTTGCGGACAAGCGAAAACAAACTTTGGAGAACATAAAAATGGCGGCCGATCTATTGAGAAGCTCAGAAGATATTTCACAGTTTAAACTGATTTTTGGTGAACGTGAATTTCCGTTCTGGAATAATATTAACGGACCTATTGAAGATGCTGTTTGGCATTGTGGACAGATTGTTTTAATGAGAAGAGCTTCTGGGAATCCCTATAACGCTAAAGCGAGTGTTTTTACAGGAAAAGTGAGAGAGTAGGCACAAGTTTATGAAATCTTTAAAAATTTTCTTGGTATTATCTAGTCTTCAGGATTCTCTTTATCATTCTTTTTCATTTTTATATATCCGGTAACCAGTCTTACCCCTAATCTTGCAAAAAGGATAATAGCAATTACCATAACAATATCAAATCCGTTCATTACTGCAAGGTACCAATTGTTTTATCAAATATTTTTATAAAAAGTTAATTTTTCATCTCTAGTTTGTCCAGTAAAAGTTGGGTATTTTTCTTTTGTTCTGATAAAAGGTTATTGTGGATGATAGCTATAAAATTTCTAAAATTGATACAGTTAATTAACTTTAATTCGTTTTCTGGATTTTCTAATAGTTGTAAAGTGATTTGTTTTAGTCTGGGTTCATTTAAATCTACCAAAGGAATATTTTTATTTGGAATGTAATTTAATAACTTATCTATTTTAAATTCTTTAGAAACTTGCATTTCTGATAATCCTATCATCTCAGGGATAAATACAGCATCAGTATATAGATTGTTATTTTTGTTGATAACAAGTTCTATGCGCTCAAGTTCTTGATAGTATTTTATGATGTTATCTTTTATAATGTCGTCACTAATGATATCTATATTTCCTGATGATATAAGTTCTGTGTAGGTTGGTGAATTTTTTACAAAAGTCTTTCTTCCGGTCAGACTGCCAATATTTGCAGTAAAGGCACTATCTATTTTAAACCCTTGGTGTGCTTTATAATAAGTGATCATAGGTGTAGCTACTTTGTTAATATGGGTTTCATAGGCCAATTGAGTTTCAATAGTGGTGAGTTGCTCTTTTAAATCACGTTTGATACTATTTAAATAGACGGATTCTTTTTGTTTCTGAATTCGGTTAGAATTCCAATTGTTAATTTGAAGCGCAATCAAAATACCAATAACCACAAGCACAATTTCGCCAATGGCGTATTTAAGGTATTTGGAGGTTTTGCCTTTTGAGAGAAGATTTTTACGGATGTTTCTAAAGAATTTGATCATTTTAGTTGGTCTAAATCGGTTTGAATCTTATCTTTTAATTTTATGGCCTTTCGTTCAATTTGGCTTGTAAACCAAGCATTACCACGCCAATGCACAGAGAATTGCGATAATTCGTTGATGAATTCTTTGTCATTGGCCATAGCAGTGAGATCGTAATGGTTTGTAATGTTTAAAGATTCAGGATCAACTTCAGATCGTATATGTCTTTTAAATGTACTATTATTAGTAATTGAAGCTCCAAGGCGATTAAAAATGGCATCGATCGAAACGGTATATTCATGAAAATTTACCAGATTGTTTCTGGTTTCCAAATTATAAATAAGACCCAATTCACCATTGCTTTTCATTTCTTCAAATGTAGATTGTTCTGAAAATTGATAATTAAAACGAAGTATCCAGATCAATGCATAATCTATTTGTTGTTGATCGTTTTCATTTGGTGTTTTCTTTGTAAGCAAAACATCTATTGTATGTTTTATAGCTGTAAGTACTTTAACTGCTGTTTCATTTAGATTATGACTGGTAGTAATAGTTCGATCTAAATCTTCAATAAGTCGGTTATGGTATTCAACCGATTTTATTCTTGCTTTTCTATTTTCGTTCCAATTATTGATTTGCAATGCAATCAAAATACCAATAACTACCAACACAATTTCACCAATGGCATATTTTATGTAGTTGGTGGTTTTGTTTTCCTTAATGAGGTTTTGTCTTATTTGACCGAAGAATTTAATCATTTGTTGCTAAATTAATTGCTGAAATTACTTTTGGACCAATTACATTTAATTTTTTATAAGCAGGTACCAAAAGATATTCCTGTAGTGTTGTTTCGTTTATTACAGATCTATAGGCAAATGAGTTATGAAAAAACTCAAACTTCTTTAAGATGCTTTCAAAAGAAACGTTGAGACTATCAAAATCCTTTTTTGGAAATATATAGTAAGAGATTATTAATGTTTTGTCTTCTTGAGCGCCAAAAATAGACTGTAAAGAATTTAGTTGCGCGTTTGCGTTTTTTTCTTCTTGTTGTATACTTGAAATTTGAGCATAGTAATTTATTAACAACGTATTTAATTCTGTACCATTTAATTTACCAACAACCGAAGAATTAGATAAGGCATCAAAAGCACTTCTATTTGGATAAAAATAAAAGACACCAAATGCAGTGCGTGTTGCATTTACAGTAGTTTCAAAATCAAAAGAGTTTTTAAGAAACATATTTCGTTCTTTTTTACTGTAAGCGATTGTTTGCTCTCGATGTTTTATAAGTGTATCCATTACTATTAAATCTTCTTGAATATTTGACTTAATTGCTTTTAAATATTGGAAGTATTGAGCGTTGCTTTTTTTGTTTTCATTCCAGTTGTTTATTTGAAGCGCAATCAAAATCCCAATAACTACTAGTACAATTTCGCCAATGGCATATTTAAAGTAATTGGTGGTTCTATTGACAGATTTGTCTTGTGTAACTAGGTTTTGGCGGATGTTACGAAAGAGTTTGATCATTCAGTTACACTTTAGTTTTTTCCATACCTTTTAAAGCAAGTAATCTTTTTGGCGCGAATTTAAGAGCGAGTTCAAATTCTTCTGAAGCCTCTTCTTTTCTGTTTTGACCTAGTAACCATTCAGCATATAATTCGTGTGTTGGTTTTTGGATGGATGGTGGTCCATAACTATAACTTATACTTTCATCTAATTCAATAGATTTTAAAAAATAGCTTTCGGCTAAAGTATTATTTGCTTCTAATGAAGCGCTTAAGGCCAGTAATTGGTTTTGTCTAATTTGCGATTCTACTATATCACTGCTGGTTGCCTTATCTCTAGAAATTCCTGAACAAAAAGAGGCGCCTTGACTTGATGCTAAAAAAGATTCTCTGCTATAATCCTTCTCCATCAAAGCAATAATACTATCAAGTTGTTTTACATTGCCTTTTGAGTAGGCTTTCATACCTTCTAAAAAATAATATTGTGACCGGAGGGAAACATTTAAATCGCTAATATCTACTTTAATGTCAGCCAATTTACTATCCCATTCTTCTGTGTCAACTAAATATGTACCTTTTAAAAAAACCAAGTGCATTCTTGCCACTTTTGAAGGTTTTTCATTAGTAAATTGTTGCATTTCGAGCAACATTTTTTTTGCTTCTTCTTTGTTCTCTTTCTGAAGGTAACCATATTCCAGCCAATGAAATGCATGGTATCCTCTGGCGTCATTATCTAGTTTTTTTCGAGCCATTCTATTTAAACTAGCCTGGTATGAATTGATATTAGACGAAATAACTTGGTCCCACATTCCCAGGGCCACATAAATGTGCGATGGCATGTGTAAAGCATGACTGGCATCTGGTGCCACTTTTGAATAGGCGTTGGCNGCATCTAAAGCCATGGTTGCATGATCTGGGTCATCATAAGAATGAATAAGGTAATGCAGTGCGCCAGGATGTTTCGGATTTTCTTTTAAAATACCATTTGCAATAATGGCGCCTTTGCCATAAATGGTATCATCTCTGCCGTCAGGAACAGACCCTAAAAGAGAGAGTGCATAAAAGGCGGCCACTTCATGATTTGAAGGATATTTTTTAAGTAGTCCCTCCATAAAGTTGGAATAAGCAATATCTCTTTTAGATTTTTCAGTATCAGGTTCATACAAAATCTGAACAGCTTTTATAAAATCTTGCTCTAATTCTGTGGCTTTTTTTTCAAGATTTATATCTTTTAAAGGAGCTAAAGCTTTTACAGCATTTTCATAGTCTTGATCTTGCCAAAGGCTATGATTATAGGTCATGGCCTCTCCCCAATAAGCCATGGCCATTGAAGCATCTTGTTTTTGGGCTTCCTTAAAAGCTTCTCGTGCATCTTCGTATTCAAAAGAATGCAGTAGTAAAAGGCCTTTTTCGAAGTGAGGTAAGGCCTTTTCTTTACCAGTAATGGTGATATTAACAACCCCTAAATAGTCTTTTAATGGTTTTTCCTTTTTACAAGAAAATAAAAGAAGAAATGCTAAAATAAATACGGAATGTTTCATACCATGAATATTTATAAGTTGAATGTTTCGAAAGAGTTTTATCATATTTAAAAAATTACAAATAGCTAAGCCACCACTTATCTCGATTATTACTTTTATAATTCCAGTACCATTTACAAACCGGATATAGGGCTAGTATTAATAAAAACCATATGACATACACAACCCATAAGCTATACCCATATCCTTTAAGCTCAGGTGTTTGTAACAAACAAATCTATAATCATAAGTTTTGGTGATAATCCCGAAAGGGTTACGGCTAATAAAGCCAAAAGATGTATAATATAAACATGGATGATATAAAAAAACATAGGTACTCTTCCAATAGTTACAACCGCGTTATATAATTTTCCTTTCCAGTTCTCAGCAAATGACAGCAATAAAATTGTGGGTCCTAACGTCACTAATAAATACAATAATGATGGTGGATATTTAGCAAAATTTATAAAAGATAACACCGTAAAAGCAAATGATTTTTGTGGTTCCCACATAGTTGGGTCCCCATACACATTAAAATATCTGATGATAATAAAGAGCAGGATAGCTGCAACCCCCATATATCTTAACCATTTTATTCTTAGAGTTTGGTTAAAATCCTGTTGGTATAACAAACCAAAGTGATAGCCTAGAGGCATAACAAAGATCCATGGAATAAGCGGGTAGGCACTAAAAATAGTGGTAACCGGAGTTACTATTGGACCCTGCACATGCAAAAGTACCCATAGATTTGTCCAAGTTTCAGGCATATAACCGTCTAGCATATTATGACCAAAAATGGCTATTAAACTAATGGCAATCATTAACTTTTTTGGCACATGGATAAAGGCTGCTAAAAATAGCATGGAAGCACCCAGAGCCCAGATGACCTGAAACACGGTCATGGTATAATTTAAATTGAAATTCCAGCCAAATTTCATAATAGTTACTTCTACTATAATGAGCCAGAATCCTCGTTTTAATAACCAGACACTTAGCTCTTTTTTACTGCGTTTTTGTCCGACAAAAAAAGCAGACGTACCTGCTAAAAACACAAAAACGGGGGCGCAATAGTGCGTGATGAAACGGGTTATAAATAAAGCTACATTGGTTTGGGATAGATCTGTTGGATCAAAAAAGAAAGCATCATAATGAAAATAATCTCTGACATGGTCTAAAGCCATAAATATCATAACCATTCCTCTTAGTAAATCTATCGAGGCAATNCGAGGTGATTTTGTTTGAATCATAGGGTAACTCATTTTTCCGTATTATTTGATGAAATATACTTTTTTGATTTTGTTATCTTCAATCTGATAGATGGCTACTGCTTCTACTATTTTATTGCCCATTTGAACACGTTCATGGTCCATGACTGTATTGCCCTGAACAATTCGGTTAACCAATTCGCAATGCAGATTTGGCGTGTTTTCAAACATGGGTGTATAACCTTTACGCATCATTTCTTTTCCTTCAAATAGTAGCGTATTTGGAAATGTGTACACTTCCACATCTTCGGCATAAGGTTCCAAAAAACCATCAATATTTCTGAAATTATAAGCGTTCAGTTGCCGTTGTGCTAAATCTTCTGGTGTGTCTTTTAAAAGTTCATCTGGATTAAAAACAACACCTTTATTAATTATACGGTTTATTTTTGTTACGTTTTCAATATTGTTAATAGGATTAGCATCTAACAAAACAAGATTTGCTTTTTTACCGATATTTACGCTTCCTAATTCGTTTTGCTTACCCAAAACTTTAGCGCCATTTAGCGTTGAAGCTATTAATAATTGCCAGCTGTTCATACCGCTTTGTTGCATCGCCTGCAATTCATTTAAATAGGAAGAAGCATGCATCGTGCCAATATTTCCAGCATCTGTACCCGTGGCAATCAAAACACCTGCATCTGAAAGGATTTTTAGGTTTGCCATACAGATGGAATCGGCTGTTTTTAAACTGGCAATACTTTGCAGAGAATTAGCTCTTTCCTTGTACATATTGATGCGCAAGGTGTCTGGTAAATGTTTTAAATCCAATAATGAACCTAATTGGTATGGATCGGCTTTTAGCAATTCATAATTACTTGGGTTAATGTTTTGGCCAAACGTTTTTATATAGCCACCGTGAACAATTAAGGTAGGGCAGAGCATTGTTTTGTTTTTCAACAATAATTGTACAAAGTCTGATTTTAAAATTTCATCATCTACGCTATGTACTAAAAAATCGGCTCCGTTTTCTACAGCCAGTTGTGCTGTAATTCGCTGTGTGGCATGCACGGCAACTTTTAAATTGTTTTTATGAGCTTCTTCAATTATGGCTTTTATTATGGGAAGATTTTTTCTGGCGCTCTCTTCTACTGGAAAACCGTCTGCACCCGCTATGTACCAAATTTTTATAAAATCTGGGTTAAATGGTAATTGTTTTTTTACACCGTTGATACCATCTTCTATAGTTTTAGTTAAAATAAAGGGTTCATCATCTCCTAAGTTTTCATAAACTTTAGGTTCGTAGGTGGTTAATAAAGGTCCAGTAATAAAGATAGTGGGTGAAAAGTTTTCATCTCTAAAATCTTCCCGTTGTTTAAGAAAGTGAAGGTTGGCACCCACATCTATTACAGTTGTTATTCCATTTTTAAGATACCTTCTCAATTTATTTT
>BS_KBA_SWE02_21mDRAFT_10000212_pt1 | contig 21048 bp, 18 predicted proteins | sample BalSeasSWE02_21m_FD_9196 | JGI IMG/M metagenome (IMG submission 9196)
TGGTTTAAACGTAAACCTGCTGCAGTAACAGAATAGTATTCGAGGAAAAATTTACAGGAATCCTCCGGCAGATACTGAAGATTACACAAAANAGGACTCTCATCATAAGATGAGAGTCCTNTTTTTGCTGGGGGCAAAGGATTCGAACCTCTACATACGGAGTCAGAGTCCGCTGTCCTACCATTAGACGAGCCCCCAATACCGAGCGGGGCGATTTTACCATACGCCTGTCAGTCCGTCCAGAGAAAACTAAAATTTGTTATTTTCTGGCAATTCTGCGAGTATTTTCTTCAATATCAACAAAGATTTTCAAAACTTGAGAGATCCCCATTAGGGCTACAAAATATACCATGCCACGGAAAGGCCGCTCCAAAGTAAATAAAACATTCGTGGCAATATCTGTTGGTCCCATATAAGCCCAAAAGCCACGTAAGATCTGTAATATCATTACCGTCAGTGATACTAAGAAATCAACGGAATACACTGCCAGGATGATCCAGGCCAATACATTTGCTACACCTGATAAACGGAAAATCACATCTGGATCGAAATAAGTTCCCAAAAAGCGTTTCTCAATTTCCTTTCCTTCGTCCATAACTCCTCCAAATTATCTTATACTGAAATCACAATAGGTAACTCCCGAACAAATTTTTCAGCCCTTTTTTGGTCCTCATCTGGAACGGTGTATAGTGCGGTTTATACAAAATCATCCGATACAACAGTATATATTTGAAAAAGAAAAATATCAAGGAACAATTTATTCGTAAAGGATATGGAGCATTTGAACGAGGTTTGGAAAAGGTCCCTATCTGGTTATTGGGTTGCATAAACATCTCATCATATAATGTCTGATCCAACCCTTTTTAAATCTCCTGATTGTGGCTTTTTAATCTTCAGTAGTGATCTGGTTGTCCGATCATTGATTCTTGGATAATATTAAATATTTGACCAGATACCAATTAGCTGGTGTTATTTAGCCCCCTGACTATTCATCACGTGTTAGAATAATATGATGATAATCACTAATTACAATTGAAAAAAGAAAATATTTGAGGAAAATCCAATGGATGAAACCAACAACCCCAGCGATTTTATTCGAGCCGCGGTAGAAGAAGATCACCGCACCAACCGCTTTAATGGCAGAGTTCAAACACGATTCCCGCCTGAACCGAACGGCTATTTGCATATTGGTCATGCCAAGGCTATCTACATTGATTTTGGAATTGCTAAAGAGTATAACGGTGTTTGCAGCCTGCGCTTTGATGATACCAATCCTACCAAAGAAGATGTTGAATATGTGGATGCCATCAAAGATGATATTCGCTGGTTGGGATTTGAGTGGAACGAACGTGAATTTTATGCCTCAGATTATTTTGAACAGCTATATGAATTTGCCATCATCCTGATCACAAAGGAAAAAGCGTACGTTGATGACCTCAGTGCTGATGAAATACGTGATTATCGTGGCACTCTGACAGAACCCGGCAAGAACAGCCCTTTTCGAAACAGGAGCGTAGCTGAGAACCTGGATCTGTTTGAGCGTATGAAACAGGGAGAATTTCCAGATGGATCTCGTGTACTGCGTGCCAAGATAGATATGGCTTCCGGAAATATCAATATGCGGGATCCGGTTATGTATCGCATTCTGCACAATCCTCCACATCATCGAACCGGCAGCAAATGGTGTATTTATCCGATGTATGATTTTGCTCACGGTCAATCCGATTCTATTGAGGGGGTCACGCATTCGCTTTGTTCGCTCGAATATGAAGCTCATCGCCCTCTTTATGACTGGTTTCTGGATGAGCTCGAAATTTACCATCCACGTCAGATAGAATTTGCCCGTCTTAATCTAAGTTTTACAGTCATGTCCAAACGCCGACTGATCCGCCTTGTTCAAGAAGGTTTTGTAAATGGATGGGATGACCCACGCATGCCAACCCTTCATGGTTTACGTCGAAGAGGGTTTACGCGTGCATCCATCTTAAATTTTCTGGATTTGGTTGGAGTCGCAAAGAATGACAGTATCATCGATATTGCTTTGTTGGAACATTGCCTTCGCAATGACCTGAACAAGATTGCCCCTCGTAAGATGGCTGTAATTCACCCCCTAAAAGTGGTCATAGATAATTACCCGGACGGAATGGTTGAGGAAATGGATGCCATCAATAATCCAAATAACCTCGAGGAAGGCATCCGAAAGCTGCCTTTTACGAAGGAACTTTTCATAGAGCAGGACGATTTTTGCGAAGTGCCTCCGCCGAAATATTACCGTTTATTCCCTGGCAACGAAGTACGCTTGAGATATGCTTACTTTATTACCTGCACCGGAGTGGTCAAAGACCCGAAAACTGGTCAGATTATCGAGATCCACTGCAATTATGATCCAAATACACGCGGTGGTGATGCACAGGATGGACGAAAAGTAAAATCCACAATCCATTGGGTATCAGCTACAAACTCAATATCTGCAGAAGTACGCCTGTATGACCGCCTGTTCTTGAAAGAAGATCCTTACGAATTGGAAGAAGGANTGGATTTTACATCCAACATTAACACCGATTCGTTGGAAATACTGACTGATTGCCGGATGGAAGCAAGTTTAGAGAAAGCTAAAGAAGGTGATTTTTTTCAGTTCGAGCGTATTGGATACTTCAATGTTGATCCTGATTCCAATGAATACAAAATGGTATTTAACCGTTCCGTATCACTAAAAGATTCCTGGGAACGAAAACAGTCTAACTCAAATAAATGATTAAAATAAAACCGGGTCTGATCACTCCATCAGACCCGGTTATTGTTAATCCTTGCTGCCAGCCAGGATTTCCATCGCTATTCTTATCCTATCCAACACTTTTTCTTTTCCGATGATCTCCATACTTTCAAATAATGGCGGGCTGACTGATTGTCCCGTAACTGCTCCACGCAAAATTCCAAAAACTTGACCGGCCTTCAATCCCATCTCATCCACCAAAAGACGCATAGGGGGTTCAGCCAAAGCAGGAGTGATCTCATCCAAAGAGATCAGGATATTTAAGGATCTTTGTAAAACTTCCCTGGACTCTGAAACAGATAAATTCTTCCCGATCAGGTCGGATAAAGCAGGCTCAATGGTGTCTTTAAAAAAGAAGCTCGCAAAATATAATGCATCATCCAATGTAACCAACCGCTCCCGGATGATAGGTATGATCTGGATCAATTTATCATCTTCGACTTGATAACCTTCTTTTTCAAAGTATGGTTTGATACGCATAGCAATATCATCATTTTTGAGGTTACGGATATGAGCACCGCTAAAATAATCCAATTTTGCAAAATCTATAGCAGCCGGCGATGAATTTACTCGATCTATGTCAAATTTCTGAACCATTTCTGGTAATCCCATAAATTCACCCTCAGCAATCCCCCAACCCATCAATAAAATCCAATTTAGAACGCCTTCGGGAGTATAGCCCAATTTTTCCAGGTCGGTGACAAAGATGGAATAACCGCTATCAAGAGCATCCATTGCATCACGTTTGCTCATTTTTCCTTTACCGGATGGTTTCAGAAAAACAGAGAGATGCACCCATTCAGGTTCTTCCCAACCAAATGCACGCACGATATGCACATGTAACGGGAATGTTGAAAGCCATTCCGAACCACGGATAACATGAGTTATCTTCATCAAGTGATCATCCACCATGGCAGCTAGATGGTAGAGTGCCCATCCATCGGATTTGACCAGTACATAATCATCAATATTTGAATTTTCAACTACGATATCCCCGCGTAAAGCATCATGAGCAATAATGCTTCCCTCACGCGGAGTTTTGAAGCGGATTACATAAGGTTCACCTTTTGATATCCTCGCGGCCGAATCATCTTTGGATAAATTCCTGCAGGTTCCATCATAATGCAGGTTTTCTTTACGCTTCATCTGTTCTTGACGGACACCTTCCAAATGTTCTTTGGAGCAGAAACAAGCATAAGCATGGCCGTTATCAACCAATTTTTGGGCATATTCAAGGTAGATTTCTTTACGCTCCGATTGGCGATAAGGGCCATAAGCACCACCAACATCCAAACCTTCATCCCACTGCAGCCCAAGCCAGCGCAAACCAAGCATCAGCTCCTCTTCAGCGCCTTCCACAAAACGCTTAAAATCAGTATCTTCGATCCGCAGGATAAATTGACCACCTGTCCGTTTGGCCAATAAATAATTATATAAGGCAGTTCTGGCACTTCCCAGATGCATACGGCCTGTAGGTGAAGGTGCAAAACGAACTCTGGCAGGTTTAATGGATTCCATAGTGAGCCTCCTAAAACTCCAATGTCTTTTGTCGCATTACAACGCTTTCAACGAGTCCAATCCCTAACATTAATGACAAAAGACCACTCCCCCCATAACTGATGAATGGTAAGGGTAATCCGGTTACCGGGATAAGATTGAGGTTGACTGCAATATTCACAGCAGCCTGGAAGAATATGAGAATTGCTACTCCATAAGAGATCAATGCACCAAAGGGATCGTTCGCTTTAGTTGCGGCTCTCAGGCAACGAAAAATAATGAAGGCAATCAATATTAAAACAAACGCAGCTCCCACCAAACCAAATTCCTCTGCAATCACCGAAAAAATAAAATCTGTGTGACGGACTTTAAGGAAGCGCAATTGGGTTTGTGTTCCGAGTCCATAACCTTTTCCCAATAAACCACCCGATCCTAGCGCGATCAAGGCCTGATCAACATTGTACTGAGCGCCATACGTTGTATTTGAATCAGAAAATATAAATCCTGTAACCCGCTCTTGCTGATATGGTTCTAAAAATTGGAAGCCGATTATTATCACAGTAATTGCAGCAAGCCCAAGGATTGCAAGTTGCTTCAATTCAAGACCACCTATCCATGCCAGGGAGCCCCATAAAACCAGTATTACAATGACGTTGCTCAAGTTAGGTTGTAAAAATATCCAAATCGCCAATCCCAAAGCGATAATCAATCCCTTCAATAACCAGGGGAGATCGTGCAATGCATCAATATTTCGTCCAAAATAATAGGATAGAGCCAGGATAACCACGATCTTGGCTAATTCGGTAGGTTGAATTGAAACAAGTCCAGTTTCCAACCAACGTGCAGCCCCAAATCTTTGCCCACCAATAATATACAAAATGATCAAAAAAACCATGATAACAAAATAGATCTGACGAATCAGGGCTGCCCAATAGTGGTAATCAATTAAGGCAATTACCATAATTACCACAAATCCTAGAATGGCAAAAATGATCTGGCGTTGGACCAGACCTGCCAATATTTCATTTCCAGCAATGGCTGACCGGATCATTGCAATACCAAATGCTATCGCCAGTATTACGGCACCAAATAGACTGAAATCAAAATGGCGCCAATAATCTTCACGAAATCCACGAATCATTATTTCAACTCACCTTAACACAACGTACTGTGTCCCTAATCAATCCACAATACATGGAAAAGCCACAACGACGATGTGTACATCAAGCTATAAATTATTTTTTTGGTTTGGATAATCAAGAACCAATGTATATCAGACCGGTTATTTCACCCGCCGGCGATTGGAATTACGCATAGGAATATCAGCCACCAAACGTTGCGAACGCCCATCTTTGGCGATATTAATGCTTACCGCTGTTGGATCTATCTCGACATACCTGGAAATGACTTCGATCAATTCATCTTTCAGAGCGTCCAGAGCTGACGGTGTTAGATCTGTCCGGTCATGAATCAGGACAAGCTGTAATCGTTCCTTTGCGCTACCAGCACTTTTCTTGCGTCCCATCATCCGGCTAAAAAACTCCATTTTATTTCCTCCCCGAGAAAATACGCTGGAAAAATCCCTGATTTTCCACATCCATGAAAGGAATTACTTCACCCATTAGACGGCGTGCTATGTTATGAAATGCCTGACCTGCTTTGCTTTTGTTATCAAATGCCATGGGAGTGCCACGATTTGAAGCTACGATCACATTCTCATCTTCAGGAACAATACCTACCAATTGTATTGCCAATAGATCCAAAACATCTTCCACTGAAAGCATATCGCCACGTTTAACCATGGCTGGTTTGATCCGATTGATAACTAGTAGGGCTGGCCCTTTCTCTTCAGCATCCAGAATTCCTATAACCCGGTCGGCATCGCGAACTGCGGATACCTCAGGATTCGTCATTACTAGAACCTGGTCTGCAGCCGCAATGGAATTGCGAAAACCACGTTCGATGCCCGCCGGTGAATCAATCAGGATCCAATCACATTCCTGGCGTAGTTCATCACAAAGGCGAACCATATCGCTTGGAGAGACGGCACTTTTATCCCGTGTTTGGGCTGCCGGGATAAGATACAACTCTGGTAAACGTTTGTCTCGGATCATAGCCTGACGCAATCGACACCGACCTTCAACAACATCTACCAGATCGTAAACAATCCGATTTTCCAAACCAAGAACAACATCCAGGTTTCGCAATCCAATATCTCCATCAATACAAACTACTCTTTGTCCTAGCGAAGCTAAACCTACCGCAATATTTGCAACCGCAGTCGTTTTACCTACACCACCTTTTCCTGAAGTCACTGTCGCAACTTTTGCTGTCATTTACCCATCCTATCCCTTTATCCTGGTTTCCACGGCTCAGCTATTAAATTTCCATCTTTCAATTTCGCGATTTCCAACTTCCCTTTGGAATTTTTTTTGGGTGAAACCGCTATCTTGCCTGCAATTCGTAATTGCATTGGAGAAAACTCAAGTGCTCCTACCACAGCTTCTTCGTTACCGTTAGCACCAGCGTGAACAAGCCCTCTCAATCGACCCCAAACAAGCACACTTCCTGCTGCCATGATCTCAGCACCCGGGTTGACATCTCCAAATACAATTACATTTCCTAAAAATTCTATACGCGTTCCTGATCGTAATGTGTGTTGTATCCACAAGGCTTTTTCTTCTGAAACACCTTCAACTGGTTCAATTACGTCTTTTGATTTTGGTTTCGAAATGCGAGTTGCCAATCCCAGGTTTTGTGCAGTTTGCTCAGTTGTGGATGAATTGCTGAGGACAGCCCACAAAGTAATACCATGCTCAGAAAGAATATCCCTGAACGAAGCCAACTCATTTACACCTAATATATGACTACCCGCATCTAGTACAATGCGGGCACTCTGATAAAAGGTCGGGCGCTCATTAATCTGATTTATCAAAGCGGAAGTCAGAGCATCCCAATCTTCATCTCCAAAGGATACCATCAGGCCTTCACGAATGCCTTTTATCTGTATATTTGACGGTTCTTTCAACATATATTCGATAAATTATAGCACACAGTCCCTGTCTGATTATGGGGCAGAACCTTGAGAAGTATCAACTGTTTTTTGTTCAAAGTATGCGTCCATGACAAGTTTTACGATTGGAGCAGCTACACTCCCGCCTTCGCCACCATTATAGGCAAATGCTAAAATTACAATCTCGGGATCATCATATGGTGCGTAAGCTACAGTCCAGGCGTGTGTTGGCCAATTTCCAAATGTNCAACGATTAAGACTATTTGCCACATCATCACAATATTCTGCTGTACCGGTTTTTCCTGCTACAGCAATTGGATAATCTTCAAAGGAATAGGTGTTGTTCAGAGTCCCAGATGGATCAGTTACTGCCAGACGCATGCCCTGTTGGATGCTTTGTACTACCCACGGAGCAACGTTTTTCATATCACCCGTGGAAGTACAATAGGTATTTTCACATCTAAAATCTTCAATAACCTGATCAACGGTGATATCCCATTTCATGTTTGGTGTAAATGGAGAAATTTTATAACTGTTTTGTTCTTCCGGTTTCTCACTTACTGTCTGTTCCTCAGGGTTCCACCACCTCTCGAGAACGATCCCATCGGAATCCTGGATCGAACGGATAAGGGTAGGCTGCATCAATTTACCATCATTAGCGATCGTTGCAGCAGACATCAGCACTTGTAATGGAGTAGCCAATACATACCCCTGACCTACACTGGCAATATACGTATCTCCAGTTGACCAGTTTTCACCCTGATAAATCCGTTTCCATGATGGATTCGGGATCAAACCTGAGGCTTCACCATATAATTCGATTCCAGATGACTGCCCATATCCAAGTCCTTTTGCATATTGCTCCAGGCGTAAAATTCCAAGACCTTCAGGGATCTCAGATTTATAACCTCCCCCCAATTTATAGAAACAGACATTACTGGAATAAGCGATACAATGGAGGAAATTTATCTGCCCAAATGAATCTGGATAGATCCAATCTCGGAATGAGCGTAGAAATCCTGGGTCGGTGGGTGAAAAACTCTCTGTTAATACCAATTCCCCGGGAGCTTCGATTATCTGATCTAGGGAAACAACACCTTCATTCAAAGCGCCAGTGGCTGTTGAGAGTTTAAAGGTTGACCCAGGTGGAAATTCTGCCGAAATTCCAACATTTAAAAGAGGATGGGTTGGGTCCTCACTCAGTTGTCGATAATAATAAGCCGGGATAAAGCGTGCCAGACGATTATTTTCATAGGTGGGCCAGGACACCATGGCAAGTATTTCACCTGTTTGAGGATTCATGGCTAGCACTGCGCCGCTCGTTATCCTAACTTCACCATAATATCGGTTATTCCAAAAATCGATTTCTTCTGCAATGGCTGCTTCAGCTGCAGCCTGAAAACGTGTATCTATTGTAAGAATAACATTTTCACCTGGAGTAGGTGCTATTGGTGGATCCAGATTACGCAATTCCTGACCTGCCACATCCACTTCAATAACGCGTTTCCCAGGAGATCCAATTAAAATGTCATTCAGGGATGCTTCCACTCCTGCATACCCTACTTTATCGGTTTGTGTTGAAAACCCAAGGTCTTTGTACTCAGCTTCCAGCCTGGCAGGAATTGGTCCCAAAAACCCAATAACGTGTGCGGTTAAGGAGCCGGTGGGATAATCCCGGATCGGTTCTATTTCTACGCTAACCCCTGGCCAATTTGCCATTCGCTCACGGGCAATTCGAGCGATATTTTCACTGACATTACATTGGATTTTTACAGGTGAGTAAGGAGCCAGCGAATTTCCCAAGTCCACCAATTGTGTGATCCCTGGCCCCGGAACGCAGGCAGAAACCAATTTTGCATCTTCAATTGTTCCGCTATTTACTAGGACCCCGGTAAGGTCTGATATATCCCGATAGATCTGTTGAATGTCTGAAAGATCATTTGGAAGATATGCAGGTGTGATTGCTATCGTATATGAGGCGATATTTCGGGCTAGGACATACCCGTTGCGATCATAAATGATGCCACGTTGGGGGGCTTCGCTAACAATTTTGGTGCGATTATTATCTGAGTATTGTAGATATGTCTCATAGTCCACAATTTGTAATCCGAACAATCTGGAAATGAAGATTACAAGGACAAGCCCAAACACAATATAAATTGTCCATAATCGCCACGGCTGAAATCGCGCCAGTGTTGATGTTGTGCTCATAAATTTACCTCAGCTGGGTACAACCAGAGAGCCAGATCCTTAATCAGATAATAAACTGGAATCACCAGCAATAAATTAAGCAGAGTACTTGGCAGTATTATCAAGCTGATGACATCACCAAATTGAAAAGAGCCACCCATAATAGCCAAGTATGCAACAGTTAATAGTTGAATCCCAAAAGTACCTATAAAAATCACCACAAATGTCTCTAAAAGAACCGCCTGCCAGACTCTACTATGCAACAATCGACCTACTCCTACAACCAGAAGATACCCTGCCAATGGTATAAACCAGGGCAGACCTGATATGAAGCCAACCATCAAACCAGCAATAACAGCCCAATACCAGGCTGTTTTCACTCGCTCCTGAATTGACCAGGTCACCAGGATAGCCAATATAAGATCCGCACTACCTGAAAGTAAGTTGATACGACTGATGATCCCTGTTTGAATCATTAGTGCGACCCCCAAAATGGGTATTGCCATGATAATGGACATAATTATTTAAGGGCTTGGTGTGGGTAGCAAAGGAGTGATGTCTACCGGCTGAAAATTTATAATAACCAGCACAAATTCTAAACGAGAAAAATCCACAATTGGTTGAATAGATGCCGTCTGGAATAATTCATATTCAGGATTGCTAATGCTAACAACCTGTCCGATCAGGATATTGGGAGGATAATCCCCTCCCAATCCGGAGGTCAGAACCACATCATTCGGTTCAATGGTCACATCGTGCGAGACCATCCCAAGAGAAAGATTTCCCGTGATCGAACCGCTAAGGATCGCTTCTGTTTTAGAATTTTTTAAGATTATATTAACTGCAGATATTTGATCAGTAATCAATTGCACCCTGGCAGCCCCGTAAACGACTGCATCCACCCGACCTACCAGACCCTGTTGGGTAACTACAGGCATTCCGCGCACGATGCCCTCATTTGACCCGACATTAATGATCACATATCTGAGGAAAGGGCTTGGGTCACGTCCGATCACAGCAGCTGCTTTGTAGGTGTTTTCTGGGTTGGTGCGTGCAAAATCCACTAATGCCGAAAGAACTTCTGTTTGGGTAACTTGCTGTTGGAGTTCAATGATCTGGGTCTGCAGTCGTGCAACTTCTGCTTCCAATTCGATATTNGCTTGACGCAACGAGGCCATATCCCGGGGAACGGTGAGAAAATCTGAAATTGCCAGAAATCGGCTTGAAAGCCAGGTTTGTGATCCAACTGTTATTTGGCTAAGCCAATTGGTTATACCGCCAAAGTAACCACCCAAAGCAAGCATTACAAAACCGACCACAATTAATATTATTAAGGTCGTTTGCAAAGACCGGGGTAAATTTGTTTTCATATCAAAGTGCTTTTTTAGAACTAATTCTATTTACTTGAATAATGGTTTATTATCGGTTGCTGCCATCTCGTTCGAGGCCAACAAGGAAGCGGGAATTATTTTGAAAATCATCAAGAATTATACCGGTTCCCCGCACAACACACGTTAGGGGATCTTCAGCCACCCAAACACGTAAATTTAACTCATCTGACAATCGCTCGGCAAGTCCATGCAATAAAGCTCCCCCTCCAGCCAGACAGACACCCATCTCCATCAGATCTGCAATAATTTCAGCTGGAGCTTCATCCAAAGCGTCTTTAACGGTATCTACGATAACTTGAACAGACCCTGTCAGGGCTTCACGCATTTCCACAGATGAAACAACAACAGATTCAGGCAAACCAGTGACCAGATTGCGCCCTCGAACTTCGGTTGTTTTTTCTACCGGCAATTGAAAAGCGGAACCAACACTCCACTTGATCTGTTCAGCAATCCTTTCACCAACGAGAAGGTTATACTTATTGCGGATATACTGTAAGATTTCCAGATCCATTTCATCGCCGGCTACGCGCAAGGATCTTGATACAACAACCCTGCCCATGGATATGACAGCCACTTCAGTGGTACCTCCACCGATATCAACTACCATTGTTCCGCGCACTTCGTTCACAGGTAAACCAGCCCCCAGGGCTGCTGCGATGGGTTCTTCGATCAGATATGTGTCACGAGCACCCGCAGACATGGAAGCATCATAGACAGCACGTTTCTCAACCTGGGTAACTCCCGAAGGGATTCCAACAACCACCCGGGGTCGAGGTAAGGGGACGATGGTTTGTTCATGAACTTTGCCAATAAAATATTCCAACATGGCTTCAGTGATCTCAAATTCAGAGATCACTCCATCCCGAATAGGCCTGATAACCATGAGCGAACCAGATGTGCGACCAGCCATCTCTTTGGCTTCGATGCCTATTGCAAGAGGTGTGCGCGAACGTTTATCAATCGCAACCCATGAAGGTTCATTGATAACAATCCCTTTGCCACGCACATGTACCAGGGTATTTGCGGTACCCAAGTCAATCCCAATATCCAAAGAGAATAGGCCAAGTAGCCAGTTAATTGGATTAAATGCCAAGCAAAACTCCTAGTGAGAAATTTAACATGTCTATTATACCATTCTTATTATTTGAGTCGTTTTATTATCAACATGGTCAAATCATCAATTGGGAGGTTTGAGCCCATAAAATCAAACACCGATTCCTCGATTGATTTTACAATATTTTTTGCAGGAGATGTGTGGGTTTCCAAAAATACATTGCACAACCTCTCATCACCAAAAAGGTCTTCCTGCTGCGAAATTGCTTCTGTAATTCCATCTGTATAAAACAATAAACAATCATCGGGTTGAAGTTGAATCACACATTCATCAATTTTAGTGTTTTCCACTATTCCAAGTGCCATACCAGTACCATTTAAACTTTTGATCTCCTGGTTGCCGGAGAATATTAAGAACGGTGGATTATGACCGGCATTTGCATAGGTTAATTTTCCAGTCTCCAGTGATAAAACTGCATAAACAATTGTAACAAACATACCTTGTTGGTTTTCAGGAATAAGCAGGTCATTTATCCTTCTCAGCACTTTGGAAGGAGATGAAACCTCCAGGATAACTGCACGCAGAAGTGTGCGGGTAACAGCCATAAATAAAGCAGCTGGTATGCCTTTATCAGATACATCTGCGATGATTAATCCCAGTTCTCCATTTGGAAGTTTGAAAACATCATAGAAATCCCCACCCACTTGTCTTGCAGGACGCCAGTATGCCGCCAATTCCCAATTCTCAAAATCCGGCATTTGTTCAGGCAGAAAGGTCTGCTGAATCTGCCGGGCAAGATGGAATTCATACTCAAGTCTTTCACGGGCAACCGTTTCCAATTGGAGATTTTCATTTTGGATGCTCATTGCCAATTGTTGTGCAATACCGTTGATAATTTCAATTCTTTTTTGACGAAATCGGCGGGCTTCTGATGTTTCTTCTATTAAAATAACACCAAAAAATTCAGATTTTATCTTTAGAGGAAACCCGATCAATAAATTCTCCCCCAGTTCCTTGGCATAGAAAGAATCTTCTTTTGATAAAGCAAGCTCCGGTGAAAACCAGGATTCAGGGGCTTTAGATTTTAAAGAACCAATAACTTCCTGGCTGGTTTCAAGAACCGCATCCAAGAGAGGATACTCCCCTGGACCAAAATTTTTGCTTGTAATTACTTTATGAATTTCATCATCCATTCCATAAGCATGGGAAGGTACGAAGAACTCATCCATATATAAATAAATTGCACAGGATTCAACTCCAACCAAAATCGGAGTAATGCGTGCTATTGAAGCCAGCAGATCATCCAGATTATCCGCATTTGCTACGGTTTGAGCTACCTGCAACAATGCGGCTGAAGCATACGCCTGTTCTTGGGCTGTATCATATAACCTGGCATTTTCAATTGCTACTGCTGCATATCCGGCAAATGTGGAAGTAATTGCCTGGGCTTCATGCCCATATCTGCCAGATGTAGGATGGGCAAGCGTTAAAACTCCCAGGGGTTGATTCCCAACTTGTAACCGGGCTGCAATGGAAGAATAATCCGCAGAATAACCCTTAGCCGCCCCACTGGGACCGATCGAGTCAATAGGTTTTCGGATGATTGGCACATCTGAGTTCAATGCTTCCGCAAGGAAATCCGACGATTCTGGCCAATCCTTCCTGGCAAGTTCTACATCAATTGGATCAGCCCCTCGAATATGAGCCAGATAGATATCTAAACCATCCAACAACCATATTGCGGAGATTTCACATGGCAGGTCTTTTTCCAACTCACCCAGGATGGTATCTAAAACATCATCAACACTGACATTCGCCGAGAGCAAGCCAGCGACTTCATGTAAACTATCGGCGATCTGTCTACGCCATTTTTCAGATTGATACAAGTCAGCATTGTGGATGGCTGCCGCAATATTATCCGCAAGAGCTTCACAAATTAAGCGATCATCCTCTGTGAATGCACCTTTATTCTCAGCTTGAATATCCAATACACCCAACACCTGGCCATCAAAGATAAGTGGTACTACCAATTCGGCAAGTGTATTTTCAGAGTGTAATTTTGATGGAGTATAACGAGGTTCAATAGTGACATCGTTTGATAAAACTGATTCACCGTGGGAAGCTACCCAAGGAATTATCCCCATCGGGCTATCCAGATCCAGGCTGTAACCTTCAAGCGCAGAACCACGCCAACCACTACCAGCTTCATGGTAAATGCGTCTCCTATTGGGATGAACGCTGTAAAGATGAACATGCGGGTACCCCAAACGTTCCTGGATAAGTGAAGCAACCCGGTGAAGCAATTCATCTAGATCAAGGATTGTGGTGATATCCCTGCTAACCTCCGTTACAAGCGCCAGATGTTGTGCCCGTTTTTGCAGGTCTCCATATAAATGAGCCCCCTCAACTGCTATGGATATATTGGCTGCCAAAGCTCGCAGTACCAGCAGATCGTTTGGGTGAAAAGCCTCCTGCTCGTTACTTTGAATATCCAATACTCCTAATATTTTATCTTCAATTTTGAGAGGCAAAACTACTTCAGACAAGGTTTCTGGCAGACTGGCAATAAATTTAAATCGTGGCTCTTTATGGATATCATTGCTAACAATTTCTTCTCCAGATTGAGCCACAAACCCGATCAAGCCCTGCCCTACTTCCACTTCCAGTACTGGTGAGGTATTTCGATTTCCTTCATATCCAACCGGTCCGGCAGATGAACGAAATTTCAAAATCTTCTCTGATGGATTGAGTGTAAAAATGGCGACATAGTAATACCGAAAGGTTTGCTGAATTAATTGAGTTAAACGGTGTACCAACTCATCCAGATCAAGAATATCAACAATTTGAGAGCTGACCATGCGAACCAGATTTAGTTGTTCAATCCGCCATTGCTCTACATCTTTGCGATGTGTATTTGTAAACGCCAACGCAATATGCGCTGCCAGTCCTTGAAATACTTCAATTTCGTCCTTAGTGAATGGGTGATTGTTCGAGCGGCTGGTTTGCATTACTCCAAACATATTATCCTGGCAAGAAATCGACATCGCAAGGCGAAAAACATCCTGAGAATTCTGAATAAGTTCGCCCGTAGATCTTGCTTGTTCCATTTCTACTGTTGGAGGGTCAGAATTATAAAAGGGTATAGAAGTACGACCCGGCAACCGGAGTAGAGCTTCATTGATCCACAATTCATTATCCCCACCAAAAATATTTTGCAAAGTCGAGATGATCAATTCATGCCGTGTTGCCAGATCTTTCGAATCCAACAAAATTGAGCCCAAATTAATGACTTGATTCCAGTTTGATGTTTGTGGAGGAATATTTTTTTTCATTTCACCCCTTTATGCGTTTCTTTAAAGTTAGTACGTTACCTACCTCGTCAAAAGATTCGTAATGAACTTCATCCATCAATTGATGGATCAGGTATAAACCCAGCCCTCCGATCTGTCTTTTATTTAATTTGCTAGTCAAATTAGGTTGTGGAATTGAATCCGGTTCATAACTGAGTCCATGGTCCCGAAACACTATTACCAGGTTATCACCGTCCAGGTTGCAGGTACATTCAATTTCCCCTTCATCATCCGTCTTATATGCATGTTCGATAATGTTTGAGCTGGCTTCATCAGCAGCAAGCTGAATGGCATAAATACCTGCTTCATCAAACCCAGCATCTTTTGCTGCCCTGGCAACATATTCACGGATTGAATCCAGGTTCTTAAAATTTGCTTGGAAGATGGCTGTACGCATAATGAATTTAGGATCCTTATCCAACTTATTTTGTTGGTTAGGTTCCACTATGTTCTAAACTCAAATGTCAAATTAAAAATTTCCAACTGCAGAGACTTGGTCGGGAAAGATCTTGAATAGAGTTGTGAATCCAGTCAAGTCAAGGGCTTCCTGTGTTCGCTTTGGAAGAGAAGCAAGTACGATCTCGCCGCGATTATAGCGCTTGCAGGTTCGTTGCCCCATCAACATGGTCCTGAATCCAGCACTGGACATAAACTCCAAACCGCTCAAATCAAGCACAATCTTATAACGACCCTCATTATTTATGATATCAATAGCTTCCCCCAATTTTGGGGCAGTATAACTATCGACGCGACCTTTGACAATGATCAAATCACAATGTTTAAACTTCTGGGTGACTATTTCCATTATGCCTCCGATTTAAGATGATCTTTTAATTTTATTACCCGCATCCGATTTTAAGGAAATTGTGTTTATTTTACTTTCCTATCAGAATAAATGTCAAACGGGAATTATATCATGGGAGAAGTGTAATCTATTTTTAAGGTGCACAGTATTATTGTCAAAAAAATTTCGATCAATAACCACGTTCAAAATCCACCAAGTGGTGTAGAGGCAAGTTCTGAGAATAGCGGTGATAGTTCTGGATAAATAATAATGCAAGATCTCTTGGAAGGCTCGGAGCAGCAGTATGAGATGTGATGAACAAATTGGGAGTCTTCCAAAACACATGTTCTTGTGGTAAAGGTTCCTGTTCAAAAACATCCAGAACCGCCCCAGCTACCTTACCCTTTATTAACGCTGTAACAAGGGCTGATTCATCAATCGTACCTCCCCGTCCAACATTAATAAAAATAGCATGATTTGGAAGCCAACCTAACATCTCGGAATTGACCAGATGCCTGGTTTCAGATGTGTTAGGCAAACTATTAACAAGGTAATCCAATCCGCATGTAAATTCCTGCAGATCCGCACCTTGAAAATATTGATCCACATCCGTACATGCTCGGCTGGTACGCGAGTAGCCTTTTACGCACATACCAAATTGTTTAGCAGTCGAGGCTAAATGAACTCCGATTGAGCCAACTCCAAGCAACCCAATTGTTTTACCTCGCAATGATCCTGTAATTGTTGGATCCCAAATTTGGTTCTGTTGAGCCATATACCGTTGAATTATGCGTCTTTCGTGAAGAAGGAGATAAGCAAAGACATATTCCGACATTAGCGGACCAAATACGACTCTGGCATTGGTTAGCTGATAATCACGTCTTAAACCCTGCTTGAGCAATGCTTCAACACCTGCCCAGGTGGTTTGCACCCACTGCAATTCTGGTAATTTATGCAGAACCATACTTACCAGGGTCGAATCTCCAAAGAGAATATTGCATGGCGATTCCGAAACAATCTGATCTGGATGTGTTGCTGATGTAATGATTTTTAAATTCGGTAGTTGTTCAGCTTCTATCAACCTGCGATAGGCGTCTGCGTTTTTGGAAAGGATTATTAGATTATTCAATATTGGTATCTCTTAGCTAAAGAAAAAGATCACGTCCGATATAACTATTTACAATTGACCAGAACTGCTTCAAAGCGATGTAGTGCATCATCAATGACAGGATCCTTATCAGCCATACTGGTGTACATTCGGCTACCTGCCAGCGTGATCAATCCGTGAGCCATGAAGGCTGCCCCCATCTCCTCCATCATGTGCTTGCGGGGTTTGAGCTCGCGTGCAATTTTAAGAGGATTTTTAAAATCCAATAACATGGTGGCAGCTGTTTCCAGATGAACTATGGAACCATGATTGAAAGCAACAAATGGCAAACGATGCCTGGATATGATATCTTTCAGACCTTTTGTCAACCGGTCACCAGCCTGCCCGGCCAGAAAAGGCGCATTCGTACGTTCCATCTCGACCAGGGCATGGTAACCAGCTACACATGATAGTGGATTAGCTGACAAAGTACCGCCTACATAAGCCCGTTCACCTGTACCGCCTATGCCTGCCGAGAGATGCTCCATAATTTCTCTTCGCCCTCCCAACCCTCCAGCCATGGGATAGCCACCAGTTATGCACTTGCCAAAAATTGTCAGGTCAGGTTTAATATTTAAATAGCCCTGAGCGCCTCCCATGCCCAATCGAAAGCCGGTAACCACTTCGTCAAAAATTAACAGGGCTCCAAATTCATCGCACAATTCACGAACTTTCTGGTTGAACTCTCTGCTAACTGGGCGGGTGCCACTTTCGGGGCCTAGTGGTTCCAGAATTACTGCTGCAGTGCCACCTCGTAATTTGTTCAAGATCAATTTCCGTCGTAAGGCAGCCAAATTATTGGGATAAAACTCCTGTGTATGTTTGCTGGCACTGTGCGGGATCCCGGCTGCCTCAAAACGTCCGGTACCAGGGATATGCAATCCAAAAACCATCTGGTCACTCCAGCCATGATAAGCCCCACCCACTTTGATCACCTTTTTCTTGTGTGTATGCGCCCGTGCTACACGGATGGCTGCCATAACACTTTCGGTACCCGATCCCAACATTCGAAACATTTCTACTGCTGGCATATATTGGTTGACCAACCTGGCAAGTTTTAGTTCATATTCGTGAAACAAACCAGTCACAGGACCAGATGTATTGATTACCTCCTGCACCTTTTCGCGTACTGGTCCATAATTGCTTCCAAGTACAGTTGGCCCTCCTGCTTGTAAAAAGTCTATGTAACGATTCCCATCCACGTCCCACATATATGCCCCTTCCGCTTTTTCTATGGCGATTGGAAAGGGATAATTGAAAGCAAGGTTATGCTGAACCCCACCAGGGATGAATTTTTTAGCTTCGTCAGTTAAAATTTTGGATTTCTTACACTTTTCATCGAAATAAACCAGGAATTCTTGCATTTTATCGCGCTGGATAGGGATTGGTGGTTGCTTGATAAGGTCATCCAACCGCTGATAGATTTCCCGGGTATCCGGCCACTCAGATATAGCATACTGATAATTGTTCATAAAAACTCCTACAGAAAAATTTTCAAAACCCAAAAAGTATTATTTTAATCTCCACCAAATGAAGATTCTCCCGCTTCAATCTTTTTCTGGTCCTTGCGCAATTTGGAAAAAGCAATTTCCCTAATCGGTGTGGGAATCTTGCTGGCTTCTCGTTCTGCACACAAAGTTAAAAGATATGCCAGAGAACATTTCTCTAATATTTCCACGTTATAAATGGCGCGCATCATGCTTTCGCCAAAGCATAAAGCACCATGATTCTGCATGATGAAAGCATTATTGTGATTTTTGATATATTTGACAATTTTTTTCTTCAGGAAATCTGTTCCAGAGGGAGAATACGGGATAATCTCAACGGAACGACCCAGGTAACGCACCTGCTCATCAAACAGGGCAGGAATAGGTGCATTCATCAACGCCAGGGCACTTGTATAAACTTGATGCGTATGGATGATTGCATTAACGTCTCCACGTTTCTGGTAAATTCCCGCATGAAAACTGCTTTCAACAGAGGGTTTCAACTCACCTTCCAGGATATTTAAATTAAAATCCAACACACAAATATCATTTGTTGTCATTTTCATATAATCGAAATTTGATGGCGTTATTGCCAGGGCAGATTCACCTGGAATTCGCATCGAGAGATTTCCACCAGTCGCCATCAGATACCCTTTTTTCACCAGGATCTGGGCTGTTTCGACGATCTGTAATTTACAGTATTCATATTGGAACATGAGTCACCTCTCTAATTTCAGATTTTATTTTATAGGTAATTATTACTTTAGGGAATTGTACCCTTATTTCTTTTTTTGCTGGCGATGTTGGTTTTATGAATTTAACTCCTCTTTTTCCACCAAACTAAAATAAAAAAAAGCGACCACTTATCTTCATTTATTCTAATAAGTGGGATGAAAACCTAAATTATTGCTCATTTTTTGAATGTTTTGGGTGTGAATCCGATTTTTTCTAGCTTTTTGAGACATATGTGGGTGGAAGTGGGAAATGGCAATAAAAAACACAAGCGGGCTTTGAGTTTAGGAATAGTTCAATTGGATATCAATTCTTACTGCCATTAGCCATCAAACAGTATAATCAGGGGATGTCCTTTTGGAATCGTTTAAGCCGTTCATCAGAAATACCATCAGAATTCAGGCAGAACTTTGCACACCTTTATCTGGATATGGGATGGTTTGGTATCCTAAGTGGGAGTTCAATTGCATTCCTTTCGGTATATGCTGCCCGTCTGGGAGCTAACCCATTTCAAGTCGGGTTGATGGGGGCTATGCCCGCAGTGATCAATCTTTTATTTGCCATCCCGGCCAGCCAATGGTTACAAAAAAGAGCTATTGGTAAAGCTGTTTTCTGGACTTCTGTATTCTATCGGTTTGGATATCTGCTTTTGATCCCTCTACCCTGGATATTTGCAAACCAACAGCAAATTTGGGTGCTCATTCTGTTGGCTTTATTGATGGGTATCCCTGGAACCGCACTGGCAGTAGGATTCAATACACTGTTTGCTGAAGCTGTACCTGCATCCTGGCGGGCACATGTTGCCGGCATGCGCAATGTTATTCTATCCATTGTTTATGTTATCACTTCTGTCCTTTGTGGAGCAATTCTCAATAATGTCGCCTTCCCGGTCGGATACCAGATCGTGTTTGGGATCGGTTTTCTCGGCGCAGTTATGAGTAGTTATCACCTGTACTTTGTGCGTCCCTTGAATAATTCAAAAGATTTATCTACAGATTTTGTCAGAAAAACNTCATCTGTTGCAGGTTCAAAACTTGGCATTAGATATTGGTTTAGCCAGCTTCGTCAAAAGCTTATAAGTGTCGAAGTCTGGAAAACACCTTTTCGGAGGACATTAACAGTCCTTTTGTTTTTTCATATCGCCCAGTTCTTGGCAATCCCCCTTTATCCTTTATTTTTTGTAAATGTTCTGCATTTGAATGACCAACAGATTGGGGTCGGTTCAGCTGCTTTTTATTTTACTGGATTGATCGGGTCGATGCAATTGGCCCGCATTAGCAATAAGTGGGGACATCATAAGGTAACCAGCTTAGGTGCCGTCTTGACAAGTCTTTATCCCATCCTGTTAGTCTTCTCAAAAGGGTATTATCAGTATCTGGGAATATCCCTGGTGGGTGGATTTGGCTGGGCTTTTGTAGGTGGAGCTCTTGTAAATTATCTTCTCGAAAAAACCCCCGGCAATAATTGGTCAGCCTATCTGGCCTGGTATAACATCATCCTGAACACAGCCATCCTGACAGGTTCAATACTTGGTCCTGTCCTGGCTGGGCAAGTTAGCCTGGGGACCGCCTTGTTAATTATTGGAATATTTCGTTTATTGTCAGGTTTGGCTATCCTCAAATGGGGATAA
>BS_KBA_SWE02_21mDRAFT_10000213_pt1 | contig 21039 bp, 17 predicted proteins | sample BalSeasSWE02_21m_FD_9196 | JGI IMG/M metagenome (IMG submission 9196)
ATTTCCGCCAATTAATTCTCCAGAAGCTTTCCCTAATTTATTTACTTCGGAAGTTGCTATTTCGTAGGATAAAAGTTCACCAAACAAAGCTTTTTTTAATGAAATACTACTTTCATCAGAACATTTTGCAATATCTAAAGGCATAGTAGCATGCAAAGTTTTATACCCTAAATTATGAAGTTGACTATGTAAAACCGTAATATCTGAATAGCCAATTAGCCATTTTGGGTGCTTTTTAAATTCAGTAAAATCGAGCGCGTCAACAATTCTAACAGTTCCATAACCACCACGCGCACACCAAATGGCTTTTATATTAGGATTATCGAGCATTTTTTGAAAATCTGAAGTTCGCTGTGCATCACTTCCGGCAAACTGATTTGCTTCAAAACCAATTGTTTCTCCAACAATTACTTTTAAACCCCAACTTTTTAATAATTCAATAGCTGGTTGAATTTCTTCAAGTGAAATTTTTCGTGCAGTTGAAACAATAGCAACAGTGTCGTTTTTTTGTAAATATTTGGGTTGAATCATATGAAATCTAAATAAATCAGATTGCAAATTACGAAAACCGAATCAACTATTCACTTTTCTAATAAACAATCCTTATTTTTGCACTTTCTTAAACAAATTTTGATGACTAATTCAAAAAGATATACCATTACAGCAGCATTGCCATATACCAATGGACCCGTTCATATTGGCCATTTGGCAGGTGTTTATGTGCCGGCTGATATTTATGCGCGTTTTTTACGAGCCACTGGAAACGATGTAATTTACATTTGCGGATCGGACGAGCACGGCGTGCCAATTACCATAAAAGCGAAAAAAGAAGGTGTTTCACCTCAAGATGTAGTGGATAAATACAATGCTATCATTAAAAAATCTTTTGAAGATTTTGGAATTTCCTTTGATAACTATTCACGAACTTCGGCTGAAATTCACCATAAAACAGCTTCAGAATTTTTTAAGAAATTATATGACGAAGGCAAATTTATTGAAGAAGCTTCAGAGCAATTGTATGACGAAGAGGCCAATCAGTTTTTAGCTGATCGGTTTGTAATTGGAACCTGCCCGAAATGTGGCAATGAAGAAAGTTACGGCGACCAATGCGAAAAATGCGGAACCAGTCATAATGCAACTGATTTAATCAATCCGAAATCTGCTATTACCGGAAATGTACCAACTACAAAACTCACAAAACACTGGTATTTACCTTTAGATAAATATGAAATCTGGTTACGTGAGTGGATCGTTGAAGGTCATAAAAACGACTGGAAAACAAATGTTTTAGGACAAGTAAAATCTTGGTTAGACGATGGTTTAAAACCAAGAGCAGTAACACGCGATTTAGATTGGGGAATTCCAGTGCCTGTTGAAGGTGGAGAAGGTAAAGTTTTGTACGTTTGGTTTGATGCGCCTATTGGCTATATTTCTTCAACTAAGGAATGGGCAGCGCGTGAAGGAAAAGATTGGGAACCATATTGGAAAGATAAAGACACCAAATTGATTCACTTTATTGGAAAAGACAATATTGTGTTTCACTGTATTATTTTCCCTGCCATGTTAAAAGCCGAAGGAAGTTACATTTTACCTGAAAATGTGCCTGCAAATGAGTTTTTAAATTTAGAAGGCGATAAAATTTCAACTTCAAAAAACTGGGCTGTTTGGTTGCACGAATATTTATTAGATTTTCCAAATCAGCAAGATGTATTGCGATATGCGTTAACAGCGAGCGCACCAGAAACAAAAGACAACGATTTTACCTGGAAAGATTTTCAGGCGAGAAATAACAACGAGTTGGTGGCCATTTTCGGAAACTTTATCAATAGAGTTGTTGTGTTGACCAATAAATATTATGAAGGTGTTGTTCCAGAACCAAATGAGTTGAGCGATGTGGACAATGAAACCTTAGAAAAATTACAAAAATACCCAGCAATTATAGCCAGTTCTATAGACCGTTATCGTTTTAGAGAAGCATCACAAGAGTTGATGAATTTAGCCCGCTTAGGTAATAAGTATTTGGCTGATGAAGAGCCTTGGAAAGCAATAAAAACAGACCCAGAACGTGTAAAAACAATTATGTATGTTGCTTTGCAAATTGCTACGGGATTATCAATAGTTTGTGAACCGTTTTTACCTTTTACTTCAACCAAATTGAAAGGTATTTTGAATATTTCTGAAAGTGTGAAATGGGATGCAATTGCTGAGACTGAAACCCTAATTGCGCCTAACCACAAAATAGGACAAGCTGAATTGTTGTTTTCAAAAATTGAAGATGAAGAAATTCAACAGCAATTAGATAAATTGGAAGCTACAAAACAAGCCAATGAAGCTGAAAATAAAACGGTAGAACCACAAAAAGAAACCATACAATTTGACGATTTCACCAAATTAGATATGCGTGTTGGAACCATTTTAGAAGCAGTAAAAGTGCCTAAAACCAAAAAATTACTACAGCTAAAAGTTGATGTAGGAATTGATGTTAGAACCATCGTTTCGGGTATTGCTGAAAGTTTTAGTCCTGAAGATATTATTGGACAAAAAGTAACTGTTTTGGTAAATTTAGCTCCAAGAGTTTTAAAAGGCATTGAAAGTATGGGAATGATTTTAATGACCGATACACCTGATGGGAAATTAGCTTTTATTGAACCAGAAAATGATTCTGTAGCTAATGGAGAGCAAGTGAGTTAACAGTTTTTAAATTAAAATTTTATTCTAAACCATGAAATAAGTACCTTGTTTCGTGGTTTTTTTACGTTGATACGTAAAAAAAGCATCTCTTTGTCAACCTTTTTCCATTTTAAATCGTCTTTATATATGTAAGGCCTTAAACACGCATGCTGAAAGTCATAAAACTAAATAACGACAACCAACTAATTGAGCAATCGCTTAAAAGCAATCGCAAAGCGCAACAATTATTGTATGATAAATATGCGCCCAAAATGCTGAGTTTGTGCACTTATTATATTAAAGATGTTCAGCAGTCGGAAGCAGTAATGTTAAGTGGCTTTTTTAAAGTATTTACAAAATTATCTCAGTTTGAAAATAAAGGTAGTTTTGAAGGTTGGATTCGTAAAATTATGGTTTGGGAAAGTATTTCATATTTGCGTAAAAAAGACCAACTTTTTTTTACGGATGAAATTGAAACATACGAACAGCCTTTTGAAAATGAAGTGGAATTAAACATCGCAATTGAAGATTTACAACAATTTATCAATGAATTACCAGAAGGCTGTAAAGTGGTTTTTAACTTATATGTAATTGAAGGTTATAAACATATTGAAATAGCTAAGATGTTGAAAATTAACGAAGGTACTTCAAAAACGCAGTTGTCAAGAGCAAGGAAAGCATTGCAAAAAATGATTTCCTTAAATCAGAAAACATATCATGAAAAATCAAGATAAATACAGAGAAGAAATTCAAAGCAGGAGCATACAGCCTTCCGAAGGTTCGTGGGAAGAGTTGAGTAAAAAATTGGATGCTCATGAAAACCTTCAAAAAACTAAAAAATGGGGATTTTTAAAATACGCTGCTGCAATTTTAGTGATTGCTTCTGTTGGGTTTTACTTTTTTCAACCTAAAGCTGAAATTATTTCTGAAGAGAAAATTGAAAACCCATCTTCAAAAGAAAAGTTAGAAAATGAACCAATTATAAATTCCAAAAAGGAAACGTTCATGGCTGAGGTTCTGAAGCAGTTTCAGCGCCAGTTCAACCAAAAAAAGAAAAGAAAAACACCAAACAAGAAAATCAGGCTATTGAAGAAGTAGTTGTTTTAGAAAATAAGTTAGCTGAAAACACCACTATTTCAAATCAAATTGAAACAAAACCATCAATCATTACTGTTGCAAATACAGAAGTTACAAATACAGAAATTGAACAATTGTTAAAGAATGCCAAAATAAAAGTAAAAAAAGATCCTCAAAATTTTGATAAAAAAGGCCTAAGTGCACAAGCCCTTTTAGTTGAAGTTGAAGACGATTTAGACAAAAATCTTAAAGATAAATTATTACAAACCATTGTTACTAACCTAAAAACACCGAGAGAAATCACCATATCGGATCGAGGGAATTAACCAAAAAACATGAATTTTATGAAAAAATTATTATTTATAGGACTATTATTGAGCATAGTATTTGTAAATCAGCAAGTATTTGCACAAGAAAACAAAACCAATACCGAAAAAATAATCGAATTAAAACAAAATAGAGAGCAAGTTATAAATCAAGAAAAAGCAGCTTTAAAACAAGATGTTATCAATATCAATGTAAAATTAAATAAAGGCGAAATTACCACTGAAAAAGCTGATAAATTAAAACTAGAAGCCGCCGATAATCGCGCATTAAATATTGAAAACAAAACGGCAATTATCGATAATTCTATTGCTTTATTAGAGCGTGGTGAAAGCAATGAAATCAAGGATGAAGATGGAAATGGTGTAAATTATAAACTCATTTTTTTCGACTTCCCTAATGAAGGCTCCATTGTTGCTTTGAAAGATTACAACAAACCTAAAAAATTCGATAAAAGAACTTTTTCAAATTTGGTTATAGCTTTTGGTTTTAACAACGCTATTATTGAAGGACAATCTTTTGATGATTCGCCTTATAAAGTTGGGAAAAGCAAATTTTATGAAATGGGTTGGGTGTGGAGCACTAGATTATTGAAAAATTCGAATGCAGTGCGATTTAGATATGGATTTTCTTTTACTTTCAACGGTTTAAATCCGACGGATAATATGTACTTTGTCCAAAATGGAGACGACACTTATTTAGAAGAATATCCAATAAATTTAGACAAATCGAAATTGCGTATGGATAATTTAGTAGTGCCAATACATTTTGAATTTGGACCTTCAAAAAAGATTGAAAGAGATCATTATTTCAGATATTCAACCGAGCGAAAATTCAAATTTGGAATTGGGGGTTATGCGGGTTTTAATATGGGAACCCGTCAAAAATTAAAATATTCAGAAAATGGTGACAAACAAAAAGACAAATTTAAACAAAGTTATAACACCGCTAATTTTATATATGGATTGAGCAGTTATATTGGTGCCGATGATTATTCTTTTTATGTAAAATACGATTTAAACACCATTTTTAACAGCCCAAATACCAAAGAAAATAATATATCTTTTGGTGTGCGATTCGATTTATAAAACCTATTTTTTGAATTAATCATAAAAACCAATGAATACAATTTCATTGGTTTTTTGCATTTAAATAACTAGCTAAACAATATATTTGTAAACTTCAAATTAAAATTATGCAATTAGTACAATACATTCTTCAAAATACCCAACTTCCTCAAAAATCAATTGAAAATACCATTCAGTTATTAAATGAAGATTGTACCATTCCGTTTATTTCACGTTATAGAAAAGAGCGTACAGGAAAAAAAAAAAATTGTAAAATTTAAAGCGCAGTTTGAAGAATTGGAAAAAAGAAAGCTTACTATTTTAAAAGCCTTGGAAGAACAAGACGTTTTAACTGCTGAATTAAAGCAAAAAATAGAAGCTACAACAGACTTAACTTCATTAGAAGACATTTATCTTCCTTATAAAAAGAAACGCAACACAAAAGCAGAAACGGCTCGTAAAAACGGATTGGAACCTTTGGCTAAGATTATGATGAGTCAGCGTGCTACAGATATTGAATCTATTGCGCTAAAATATTTGAATAATGAAGTTGAAACTGAGGAAGCAGCGCTAGAAGGTGCGCGTTTTATAATTGCTGAATGGATTAATGAACGAACTGATGTTAGAAATAGCATTCGTTATCAATTAGATAAATTTGCTGCCATTAAAAGTAAAGTGGTAAAAGCTGTTGAAAATGACGAAAAAGCGCAGAAATATAAAGACTATTTTGAATGGTCAGAGCCTTTAAATCGCTGTCCGTCACATAGATTATTAGCCATTTTAAGCAGAAAAAGAAGGATTTATTCGTGTGAAAGTGGAAATAGACGATGAAAGAGCCATTTCAAAAATAGAAGACCGAATTATTAATTCAAACAATAGTTGCTCGAAACATATAAAATTAGCCATTCAAGATTCTTATAAACGATTGTTATTTCCGGCTTTATCAAACGAGATTTTAAACACTTCAAAGGAGAAAGCAGATGAAAATGCCATTGAGGTTTTTGCGAAGAATTTAAAGCAATTGTTATTGGGCGCACCGTTGGGCGAAAAAAATATTTTAGCAATTGATCCAGGTTTTAGATCTGGTTGTAAAGTGGTTTGTTTAAATGCGCAAGGCGGTTTAGCTTATAATGAAACCATTTATCCGCACCCACCACAAAACGATAGTATTGGTGCTATGAAAAAAATTAATTCGCTGGTTGACGCCTATAAAATTGAAGCCATTGCTATTGGTAACGGAACTGCATCTCGCGAAACAGAGCAGCTCATTCGCAAAATGCGTTTTAACAAAGATGTACAGGTTTTTGTGGTAAGTGAGGCAGGTGCAAGTATTTATTCGGCTTCAAAAATTGCTCGAGACGAGTTTCCAAATTTCGATGTAACCGTTAGAGGTTCGGTTTCCATAGGTCGCCGTTTGGCAGATCCTTTGGCGGAGTTGGTGAAAATTGATGCAAAATCCATCGGTGTTGGGCAATACCAGCACGATGTTGATCAGACCAAATTAAAGAATTCACTAGATACGGTTGTAGAAAGTTGCGTAAATTCAATAGGTGTTAATATCAATACAGCAAGTACTTCCCTGCTAAGTTACGTGTCGGGAATTGGACCTAAATTAGCTGAAAATATTGTGAATTATAGAGAAGAGAATGGTGCTTTTACCTCAAGAAGCGACATTAAAAAAGTACCGCGTTTGGGTTACAAGGCTTTTGAGCAGGGCGCAGGTTTTTTGCGTATTAAAAATGCTAAAAATCCACTGGATGATTCCGCAGTGCACCCTGAAAGTTATGCGCTTATTACCAAAATGGCGAAAGATGTAAAGTTAAATGTTGCAGATTTAATAGGTAATAAAGAAACGCTTCAACAAATAAAATTAGAAAATTATTGTTCTGAAACTATTGGGCTTCCAACGTTGAAAGACATTGTAAAAGAGTTGGAAAAACCAGGTTTAGATCCCCGACAAACTGCGAAAGTTTTTACTTTCAATCAAAATATTCGTACAATTAACGATTTACATGAAGGACAACTATTACCAGGAATTGTAAACAATATTACTAATTTTGGTTGTTTTGTTGATATTGGAATTAAGGAAAGTGGCTTGGTTCATGTATCCAATTTATCGGATAAATTTATAAGTGATGTCACCGAAATTGTGAGTTTACACCAACAAGTAATTGTTAAAGTATTGGAAGTTGATGTTGCCCGAAAACGCATTCAACTGTCTATGAATTATAAATAAAGGTTATAACTGTGTATTGGTTGAAAGGTTGAAGGGTGTAATTTGGATCTTAGTTTTAAGCTGTTCAATTGGCAACAGCAAAATGTAAACTTCAACTAAAAACTAAAAAAACTATTTATACTGACACAAATAAGAAGTTTGTCCAACTGACTTTACTTTAAACTTGGTATTGGCTTCAACTTCAAATTTCCCCCCAGCTTTGTAACTTTTCCATTCGGTTTGGTTTGGCAATTGGGCAATTAATTCACCCTCAATTACGGTCATTGTTTCGTGAGTTGCGGTGCCAAATTCGTATTCACCTTCTTCCATAACACCTACTGTTGACTTTCCTGTTGCTGAAGTGTATCCTAAAGATTTTACAGTGCTATTAAAATATTTGTTTGCTGAAATCATATTCTTATTTTAAAATTTTCGCAAATATAGGATTTGAAAAATAATTATAAATCAAAAACATCAAAATCGTCACAAATACAGTAACAAAAAAGCATTATTTTTTATCGTTAAGATTGACATTTAAATTAGGAATTCCTACCAATTCAAAAGTAGCTGAAGCAAGGATTACTTTATCATTAGTGTCATTTATTTTATTGTAAATATTGGTAAATAATTCATTTTTTGTAAGCCTTCTTTTTTTATAATCAACAATGTATCTCAAGTTAAATTCAATCCAATTATCGGTTAATTTAAGGGTAAGTGTTGGGGTAATAATAGCATCTTCAATCATATACTTTTGCACCATATGTTGCCAGTGTTTTTTCGCAAATTCAGCATAAGATGCCAATGAGTTTTTAGCTTCATTCAAAATAATTTCTTTGGCCAAAACAATATCTGAATCATATCTTATGGGCAAATTTATTTCATCCCAAACAAATGGAAAATCAGTTGAATAATTGTGAACACTTCCTTTAAAAATAAAGGAATTACTAATTTGCACAATGCGCCCGCTGTAATTATCACCGCTCACCCAATTACCAATTTCCATTAAGGTGGTTTTTGTAATACCAATATCAATAACATCGCCTTTAACGCCATTCATTTCAATTCGGTCTCCAGGTTTGTAAATATTTGTGCTAAAAATGGCAAACCACCCAGCAGTACTTAAAATAACTTCTTGCAAGGTAAAGGCAATTCCGGCACTTATCAATCCAATTGAAACTGTAAAATATTGAACTTTTCCTGTAAAAGAAATAATAGTTAACAAAATAATAAGGGCGTAACTAATAAGGCTTATAATTTTTTTTGCGCGATATCGGGTAGTGTTATCTATAACTTTTTTATTAACTCTTTTTCGTATAAGCCAAGAAGTTAAAATAATAAGACCAATCCAAAATGTAAATTGCAGCAGCACGAATAGCAATGCACCAGATTCTTCAATTTTAAAACTCTGTATAAATTCGTTTAGCTTTTCCATTTTATTTAAATCACTATTAAAGATACTGAATTTTTGTGAAATTTTAAATTGTTTTAATGCTACCATTTCAATAATTTACAAATTGTAAAAATTGTTACCGTTTAAGGATAAAATTTCTGTTAAATTTGTTTCTTTAAAATTTAAAATAATATGACGAATAAAATTGAATTAAGTTGGAAAGGACAAATGTTGTTTGAATCTGTTGCGCCTGAAGGAAATGTAATGATTGATGCTGCAGAAGAAGTTGGTGGACAAGGAAAAGGATTGCGCCCAAAGGCAATGATGTTGAGTTCCCTGGCAGGTTGTTCGGGAATGGATATAGCTTCATTGTTAAAAAAAATGCGTGCTGAGGTTGATGATTTTAAAATTGAAGTTATAGCAAATTTAACCGATGAACCTCCTAAATTTTACGATAAAGTTCATGTGATTTACCGTTTTTATGGAAGCGACTTCAAAAAAGATAAAATTGAAAAAGCTGTAAATCTGTCTGTTGAACGTTATTGCGGCGTTATGGAAATGTTTAGAAAATTTGCTGAAGTAACTACAGAAATTTTATACATAGAACAATAGATTTTTTACTTATTTTTGAGGAAAAGTTATGAAATGCGTTGGAAATTAAAACCTGAAACCGATCCTCAAATCACATCAAATCTAGCGAATGAATTAAGCATAGATTTCACGTTGGCCAAATTATTGGTGCAACGTGGAATTGAAACTTATGACCAAGCAAAAGCCTTTTTTCGCCCCGATTTAAACGATTTGCACAATCCATATTTAATGAAAGATATGGATAAAGCAGTGGCAAGAATTGACCAAGCTATTGCAAACAATGAAAATATTTTAGTCTATGGCGATTATGATGTTGATGGAACAACTTCAGTTTCACTAATGTCATCTTATTTAAAAACATTGCATCCAAATATTGCTACCTATATTCCAGATCGTTACGCTGAAGGCTATGGTGTTTCTTTTCAAGGAATTGATTATGCCGAAGACAATAATATCACCTTAATTATTGCCTTAGATTGCGGTATAAAAGCCATTGATAAAGTGGAATATGCTACAAAAAAAGGCATCGATTTTATTATTTGTGATCACCATAGGCCAGGAAATGAAATTCCAGAAGCAGTCGCGGTTTTAGACCCAAAACGGGATGATTGTGACTATCCTTACAAGGAATTGTGTGGTTGTGGTGTTGGATTTAAATTGATCCAGGCTTTAGCCGACAAAAGAGGGGAAACCATTGACGATTTAATTCCATATTTAGATTTAGTAGCCATTGCCATTGCGGCCGATATTGTTCCAATCACAGGTGAAAATAGAATTTTGGCTTATTTTGGCTTGCAGGTAATCAATTCCAATCCAAGAAACGGTATCAAAGCGATGATTCATCAGCTTAAAAAAAATGAGTTAACCATTACCGATGTTGTTTTTATAATTGCGCCAAGGATCAATGCAGCGGGTAGAATTAAACACGGAAATGATGCTGTTGAATTGTTAACTGAGCTGGATTTTGAGGCAGCTTTAAAGTTTGCTGCTGAAATTGAAATAAATAACAACGACAGAAAAGATTTAGATAAAGTTATTACTAATGAAGCTTTACATCAAATAGAAGAACATGATGAACAACAAAACTTTTCAACTGTTGTTTATAGTGAAACTTGGCATAAAGGTGTTATTGGTATTGTGGCTTCTAGACTTATAGAGACCTATTACCGCCCAACTCTGGTTTTTACAAAAAGTGGTGATAAATTAGCCGCTTCAGCACGTTCGGTTAAAGGTTTTGATGTGTACAATGCATTAGAAGCTTGTACGGAATTTATTGAACAATTTGGTGGGCATAAATACGCCGCTGGATTGACTTTAAAGGAAAAAGACTATGAAAACTTCAAAAAGAAGTTTGAAGAAGTGGTAAAAAACACGCTGCCAGAAGAATTAAGAACACCTGAAATTGGCATTGATGCTGAAATTAGTTTGACCGAAATTACACCAAAATTTTTCAGAATTATGAATCAGTTAGCGCCTTTTGGGCCTCAAAATATGCGACCTGTATTTATGGCTAGTGGTTTACGGGACAATGGATATGGAAAAAAAGTGGGTGAAGATGAAACCCATTTAAAATTGAATATTTTTGAAGGTTCAAATAAGGCAACATACAACGCCATTGGTTTTAGCATGGGAGATAAATATCCGCTTGTTCAAAATGGAAAATCTTTTAAAGTAACATTTAATATTGATGAAAATCACTGGAACGGCAATACTTCACTTCAATTATTATTGAAAGATTTGCAGGAAGAATAAGCCAATCTGAAAAGTAAAAAAGCTGTTTGAAAAGTTAGTAAAACTTGTGTTGTCAAACTGAGCTTGTCGAAGTTTATATATTTCGACAAGCTCAATATGACATCTAATTTAATTTACTTCCTTTTCTCGAATCAAATACATGTATATTGGATAATGGTCGCTATAGCCGCCAATAAAATCAGTACTTGAAAAGCTTCTAAAAGGATAACCTTTATAGGTTCCCGTTTGTGTGGTTAAATATTGTGGGTTAAAAACCATTACTTTATACATTTTAAAAGTAGCATAATCATAATCGTTTGCTAATAATGGAGAAGTCACCATAATTTGATCAAAAAAGTTGATATTATCTCTATAAACTAGGGTGTTTTCACCTCGTTTAAACATATTTTCTGTAGGATTGTAAATATCCCCCTCCAAAACGTCCTCTTTATCCGCTTTTGTTTTTAAAACTTCTTTTAGGCTAGTATTTATGGGGTCGTCGTTTAAATCGCCCATAATGATAATTTTAGCGTTTGGCTCGTTTTCACGAATTTTTTTAATGATTTCAGTATTTAAATAGGCTGCTTTTTCTCTTTTATTACGGCTTGCTTCCTCTCCACCTCTTCTTGAAGGCCAGTGATTGACAATAATATGCACCAATTCATTATTTAAGTAACCCGAAACCAATAATTGATCTCTTGTGTAAATTCGCATTCCGGTTTCATCCCATAAACGCAATTCAAAAGTCTCATGATGGGTTGGATTAAAATATGCTGGCTGATATAAAAAACCTACATCGATTCCTCTTAAATCGGGGGAATCATAATGAATAATCTCGTATTTTTTGTTTTTCAAAAAGCTAGTTTGTACCAAATCTTCCAAAACTTTCCTGTTTTCAACTTCAGCAACCCCTAAAATTACCGGACTGTTATTAGATTCTGCCAAACCAATTTCAGAAATTACTTTAGCCATATTATTTAATTTTTGCTCATATACGGCTTCCTTATTTCCTTTAATTAACATAATCGGACTCGATTCATCATCAATTAAAGTATCGTTTTCTGTGTCAAAAAGGTTTTCTAAATTGTAAAAGGCAACAGTTCTAATTTCATATTGTTTTTGAGCAAAAACAGAAAAACTTACAAATAAGAGCGTCAAAAAAAGTACTGAAAATTGTTTCATGAAAGGAATTTTTTAAAAGAGCTAATGTACTAACAAAGTTTGAGATTGAATAAAATTAAAATTGAGGTTATGATAAATATTTAATTAAATAATTAGAATATGATAAAAATCATATATTTTATTTGAAATATATTTTAATATTGACTTGCTATATTGTTTAATAATCAAATTGCTATGAATAATAAACAACAATTTTTTGCGGCTTTTTTGCTGTGCTCAATTTTTACTGGGCATGGGCAAACTACGCTTTCTCAGGGCGATATCGCTATAATTGGGATTGATACCATGTCTGAAGATTTTATGTTTGTGACCTTTGTGCCTTTAAGTGCAGGAACTCAAATATATTTTACAGATGAAGAAGCTGGTGGAACCTATACTATTGGAGCAGGTGAAGGTACTGTTTTATATACGGCGCCAATTGGTGGTATTGTTGCAGGTACAGTAATATCATATAAAACAAATGTATCAAATTTCAGCATTACTTCCGACGGTGATATTGAATTGGCAGATTCAGGAGATGGTATTATTGTTTATCAAGGACCTTCGGTAGGCAACGTTACCACTTTTTTACATGCTTTTGGAGAATCACTATTAGAAATTGGCACATTTCCAGATGGGTTTTTTAATTATGTTTTAATTGGGAATGATGATGGAGAATATTTTAATTTGCGTTCAGGAGGAACAGCAGCCAGCTATTTAGCCGCAATTAATAACACCAACAATTGGTCAACGAGTGGTAGTGGATCACTTCCTTTTAATCTTACTCCCTTTATTTTTGGACAACAACCTCTAAACGATTGTTTAACCCTGTTTATCTCGGAATATGTTGAAGGTAGTTCATACAATAAATATATAGAAATATACAATCCTACCAATAAAGCAATTACGCTTACTGGAAATTACGCCATTCAAGTTTATTCCAATGGGAAAAATTCCACAACCCCCATTAATTTAGTGGGGACTATTGAAGCTTATGGTGTTTTTGTAATTTCTCATCCAAATGCTGCCTTAGCAATAATTGTCAATCAAACATCATATTCTTTAGATTTTAGTGGTAACGATGCTGTTGCATTGGCTAATTCTGAAAGTATTTTTGATTTAGTAGGAGTTATAGGCAGTAATTCTAATTTCGCGATAGATATTGGCTTAAAAAGAAAAAGCATTGTTAAAAGCCCTAAGCTAAACTACGATCCTTCTGAATGGGATGTTATGAATAATACTAATGATGTTTCAAATTTAGGCGATCATTTAGGTGATTGCGGCTTAGTTTGTCCATTTTTAGAAGCAACTACTTGGAATGGTTCTAATTGGAGCAATGGGAATCCAAATAAAAATACAACTGCTTTTGTAAATGGCGATTATAATACAGCTACTAACGGCATTTTTGAGGCTTGTACTTTGGTTATAAATTCGGGTTTTGTATTAACAATTTCAAATTCAACGTTTGTTGAAATAGAAAACAATGTTTTTGTGAAAGGCTCAATTATACTAGAAACGCAAGGCTCATTTGTTCAAAATAATGATGACGGAATTTTTAAAATAAAACTGGGTGGAATTGCACAAGTTCATAAAACCACTGCGCCTATAAATGCCTGGTATGAATATACCTATTGGAGCAGTCCGGCAGCTAATGAAACTATTGGTGTGGCGTTGGCAAAGGCACCTGCAAGCAGAAGATTTTGGTACAATGCACAAAACTATTTAGANGCTACAGCTGAAACAGGAAATAATAATGCAACAATTAGTGGGCAAGACGATATTGATGACAACGGAAATGACTGGCAATATGCAGCTGCAAATGACATCATGATTCCTGGAGTTGGTTATGCAGCCACACAGTCTTCAGCTTTATTTACTGGTTTGGGTTCTCAATACAACTATACTTTTACAGGTAAATTTAATAACGGAATAATCAATGTTCCTGTGTACAGAAATGACAGTGAACTACTTGATACTAACTGGAATTTTATTGGAAATCCATACCCTTCGGCAATTAGTGTTGATGCCTTTTTTAATGAAAATGTTTATAGTTTAAACGGGAATGGTGTGCTTGATGGCGCTATTTATTTATGGTCTCAGGACACACCACCTTCTGGTGCAGCAAACGGCAATGAGCAATTAAATTTTGCACAATCTGATTATGTTATTATCAACGGTATTGGTGCAACTGCGGCACAAAACCCGGGAGGTGATGGTGTTATTCCAAATAGATTTATTCCATCAGGCCAAGGGTTTTTTACTTCTTTTTCAAATACAGCCAGTGCATCATCTGTTTCAGGAGCTATTAAAAAAGGCAATGTAATTTTCAACAATGCCATGCGCGTAAAAGGAGAAAATAATCAATTTTTTAAAACAGCTAAAGAAACCAAAACCAATATTTTAGCTAATAAAATTTGGATTGATTTAACTTCTAATAATGGTATTTTCAATCAAATATTGATTGGTTATGTTGAAGGGGCTACCAACGGTTTTGATACTTCTTTTTATGATGCAACCCGTAATTTGTCATCAGGTGCATCTTCAATTATTTATTCTTTAATTGATGGAAACAATCAAAAATTAGCCATTCAGGGTAAATCACCCTTAAACTTGAATTTAGAAGAAGAAATTAAAATTGGTTTTTATACTTCCATAAAAAATGCAACCACTTTCACTTTAGATATATCAAAAGTGGAAGGTGATTTTTTTAGCGAGAATATGGTTTATTTAAAAGATGACTTACTGGGAATTATTCATAATTTATCAGAATCTAGTTATTCTTTTACTTCAGAAATAGGAGAATTCAACAGTCGGTTTAAAATTGTTTTTAATAATAAAACATTGGGAACAGATCATTATTTTTTAACGGAAAAAGAGTTAACAATTAGAGAAATAAACAATGAATTGGTAGAGGTTTCTGTGTCTGTAGATTGTGTCATTCAAAAAGTAGAAATCATTGATGTTTTAGGAAGAATAATTTACACTTATAAGGGAGCTAGTTCTTCAGTAATTTATGAAGTTTCAAAGTTGAGTAATTCCATCTATTTTGTAAAAGTGACCTTACAAAATGGGGAAGTTGTAATAAAAAAAGCTATAAAAAGATTATGAACTGGTGTTGTTTTTTTGATTTAAAATAGAAAAATTCAATACTCAAAAAAAATCGCAAATGAGAACAGTAATTATTACTGCTATAATTTTTTTGTGCTATTTTCAAAAAAATATAGCGCAATCTTCAGTAAAAGGAATTGTGGTTAACGCGATTTCTGAAGCACCTTTAAATGGGGTTTTAATACAGGAAGAAAGTTCAAATTTAATTGTTAAAACCAATAGCAAAGGCATTTTTAGCATTGATAGTTTAGAGACGGGAAGTTATTTGCTTCAGCTGGTTTTTGAAGGATATAAATCACAACACATACCCATTGCTGTTTTTGAAAGCAAGGAATACGATTTGGGCATTATTTATCTAGAGCCTGCTGTTCCTGAATTTAACGACACAAGTATTGTTTTGTTAACGGATGATGATTTATCTGATGATGGAGATCGCAGTTCTAGTTATGTTTCGGGAGTGTTTCAATCTTCGAAAGATGCTTATTTAAAAGCGGCAGCATATAATTTTAGTCAGGCTTGGTTTAAAATTCGTGGCTATGATTCCAGCCAAGGAACCGTTTTAATTAATGGAGTTGAAATGAATAAATTATATGACAGTAGACCACAATGGAGTAATTGGGGAGGTTTAAATGATGCTTTTAGGAATCAGCAATTTACAACTGGAATTGCCCCAGCAGCTTATGCTTTTGGAGGTGTTTTGGGAACTACTAATTTCAGTGTTCGTGCTTCTGATCATAGAAAGGGAGGGAAAGCATCAATGGCTTCAACCAATAAAAGTTATTCAGGGCGATTTATGGCAACCTTTGCAACGGGTTTAACAAGTAATAATTGGGCTTTTGTAGGTTCTGGATCGTATAGATTTGCTCAGGAAGGCTATTTTGAAGGAGCAACTTATAATGCCTGGTCTGGGTTTTTTGCGGCTGAAAAAAAATTGAACAGATTGCATAGTTTTAATTTTACAGCATTTGCTGCATCTAATAAAAGAGGAAAATCTTCAGCAAACACACAGGAGGTTTATGATTTAAAAGGGTATCAATACAATGCTTATTGGGGAAATCAGGAAGGTGATAAAAGAAATTCAAGAATGAAAGAAATTATGGAACCTGTTGTGATGCTTAGTCATTATTTTAACAACGATAAAATAGCGATAATTTCAACTGTTTCATATCAGTTTGGACATGTTGGAAACAGTAGATTAGGGTATTTTAATGCGCCAAATCCCGACCCAACCTATTGGAAATATTTACCGAGTAATTATTTGCTTTTTGAAGATGATTTAGATTTTTCAAATGCGTATTTGACAGAACAGGAATTTAAAAATAACGGACAAATAAACTGGTCAAATTTATATCAGACAAATGCTGATAAAGGCAATTCGTTGTTTTATTTGTATGAAGATAGGGTTGATGATTCTCAACTTTCTTTTAATTCTATTTTAAATACCAGTTTTAATGAAAATTTCCAGCTAAATGCAGGCCTGTCATTCCAAAATTTAGCATCTGAAAATTATGGGAATATGCTCGATTTATTGGGTGGTACAGGTTTTGTGGATTTAGATCAATACGCAGAGGGTGATGCACAGCAAAACGACTTAAATTTTCCAGATAGAGTTGTTGAAGTTGCGGATAAATTTCAATACAATTATAATATTAACGCATCGGTTTTTGCTGCTTTTGTGCAGTTGCAATATGTGGGTAAAAAATTTGAATATTTTACAGCTGTCAATTTTAAAAACAGCAATTTTCAACGTGAAGGTTTTTATAAAAATGGTACATATCCAGACAATTCGTTGGGAAAAAGTGAGCAGCAAACCTTCTCAAACATAAGTGTAAAGGGAGGTTGCACTTACAAATTCAATGGAAGACATTTAGCAACGCTCAATGCAGGATATTTATCAAATGCACCAAACATTCGCAATACGTTTTCAAATTCAAGGGTGAATAACAATATTACACCCGATTTAACAAGTGAAATTTTTTTAACGGGTGATATCTCCTATTTATATAGAGCACCAAAATTTCAGGGAAGAATTACTGGGTTTTACACAAAAATTAGCAATGCTATAGAAACGGCTTTTCTTTTTGCCGAAGGTTTACAAGGTGATGAAGCCGATTTTGTAAACGAAATTGTTACAGGTATTGATAAACTTCACATGGGTATAGAATTAAGTGCATTGTATCAGGTAACAGCAACTGTTAGTTTTATTGCGGGAGGTTCGTTTGGGCAATTTACCTACAATAACAATCCGCAATTGTACTTAGAATCTGATAATTTTGAAGCTGAAAAGTCTGATTTTGGAACTTCCTATTTAAAAAATTATCGCATTGCTGGAACACCGCAACAGGCTTATTCTCTTGGTTTTGAATATCGCGACCCAAAATATTGGTGGTTTCAAATAAATGCAAATTTGTTAACTCATAATTATTTAGATATTTCACCATTATTGCGAACTAATAATTTTTATTTAGATGCAGACGGCGTTCCATTTGTTGATAAAGATACTGGTGTGCAAGTAACACAAAACCAAGTAGATGCATTATTAACTCAAGAAAAATTTGCTGATGCTTTTTTAGTGAATATGGTTGGTGGAAAATCATGGTTAAAGCACCAAAAATATTTTGGTTTTTTTATTGGAATTAACAATGTTTTTGGTGAATTGTTTAAAACAGGAGGTTATGAGCAGCCAAGAAATGCAAATTATCCTGAATTAAAACAAGACAAACAATTAACCACACCCATATTTGGACCAAAATATTGGTACGGAAATGGCGCTTCCTATTATGTAAACATATATGTTAGAATTTAAAATTTTAAAGATGAAAAGAGTTATAATTTTAAAAATAATCGCATTGGGCTTTCTTTTTTCAGCCTGTGTAAAAGATTCAGATTTTTCTACGCCCTCAGTCGAATGTGTCGAGCCTGAAATTACCGTTACCAACACCATTGAACAGATTAAAGAGATGTACAGGTATGGTGGAGCGACTGTTATTGAAACCGAAGTGGTTATTGAAGGTTATGTTGTTTCAAGCGATGAATCTGGGAATATTTATAAAGTTATTTCCATTCAAGACAAACCTGAAAATCCAACTTCAGCCATAAAAATTGCCATTAATCAAACCGATTTGTACACCAAATACAATATTGGAAGAAAGATTTTTATAAAATTGAAAGGTTTGGCCGTTGGCTATAGTTTTGGGAGTTTCCAAATTGGGAAAGCTGTTGGAACAGAATTGGATAGAATTCCTGCAACTGAGGTGAATAATTATATAGTCCGTTCTTGTGAAGTGGCTGAAATTATCCCTAAAGTTGTGAGGATTGAAGATTTAAATGATACCATGCTTGAAATGCTTATTAAAATTGAAAACGTACAATTTAAAGACAATGAATTGGGAAAAACCTATGGTAATTTGGATAATTCAACTACAGTTGATAGAGGCTTGGGAAGTTTGAAGGATGATTGTATTTTAACAAACGAAATTATTCTAAGAAATAGTGGTTATTCAGATTTTAAAAATGAATTGTTACCTGAAGGAAAAGGAAGTATTACCGCTATTTTTAGTAATTATTACGATGATTTTCAATTATATATCCGTGACACAAATGATGTGAATTTATATGAAGAACGCTGTAATTATTCAAATGCCTTAACGCCAACAATTACTTTGCAAGACGTTAGAGCATTATATAAAGGAACCATTTTTGAATTTGGAGTAAAAACAAATTATGTGGTTGAGGGTTATATTATTTCAAGTGACGAACAGGGAAATTTTGAACATAAATTAGTAATTCAAGATGCTGTTGAGAATCCAACATCGGGTATCCAAATTTTAATTGAAAATGATGCTATTTTTGAATCTTTTCCTATTGGAGCAAAAATTCTGGTAAAATTAAATAAATTATATATGACTGAAATTGAAGGTGTTTTGTCAGTTGGCGTTCCGAAAGGAACAAAAATTATTGAAATTGAAGAAGAAAATATAGGAGAATATATTTATAATAGTGGAGCAATTTCAGAAATAAAAGCTCGTGAAATAACAATTACAGATACTTTAAATAAAACTTTTGAAAGCACTTTGGTAAAAGTTATAAATGTGCAATTGGTTGAAAATGAATTAGGCTCTGCATATACTTATTTTAGCGGAGATAATAATGGAATTCGCACTTTGGAAACCTGTAATATAACTTCAAAGCTGTCGGTTTTTACCAATGGCAGAGCCACATTTGCAAATGAATTATTTCCTGAAGGTCATGGTTCAATTGTGGGTGTTTTGGGTTCATCAATAGAAATTAGAAATGTTGAAGATGTTCAGTTTGCTGAGGCGTTTGACGTTTGTCAAATAATTGTTCCTAAAATAATGATTACTGAAATTGCTGACCCAAAAAATAGTGTTGGGGCACGTTTTGTGGAATTATACAATGCGGGCGAAACAGCCATAAATTTAACTGGATGGAAATTGAATAAATATGTAAATGGTGCTACTACTGTTTCAAGTTCTCCTGTATTATTAAATGGTATTGAGGTTGCTGCTGCCGGATTTGTAATTATAGCAAATACGGGTTATGCTGCAATTTTTAATGAATCTCCTACAATAGAGTCTACCTATATTTCTGGAAATGGAGATGATGCTTATGAGCTGGTTGATAATACAGGTAAAGCCATAGATATTTTTGGTGTAATTGGTCAAGATGGAAATGGAACCAATTGGGAATATTTAGACGGTAGAGCTGTTAGAAATTTATCAGTTAACAATCCGAATGAAATATTTACAATTACAGAGTGGACTGTTTATTCTGATGCTTCTAATAATTTGATTTCCAACCCAAATTCGCCGAAAAACGCACCTTTGGATTACAATCCCTATTATAGATAGTGTAAAAAAAGATTAATAAAAAGGTTAATAATTACGTAAAATGTAAATAAATAACACAAAAAATATAAATAGTTTAATAAATACAATCTTACTTCATATAAGCAGTAAAAATTTAATATTGGTTTTCTTAAGGTGAATTAATAGTAATTTTGAGTAGAAAATAAAAAGAATTTAATACCTAAATATTATGAATAAATTTAAATTAATGGCTATTGCCTTTGTGTTAGGAACTGCAAGTTTATTTGCATCATCAATTAACAATCCAGATGTTTCGAGTGATGAAATTAGAAGTCAAATTGTTGAATTAGTAAATGCTTCTGCAAGCAATATTGACACTGAAATTTCAGCGAACATTACTTTTTCTTTTAATACAGAAGGAGAAATTGTTGTTTTAAAAGTTGAATCATTAGATAAAAATGTTTTGACCTTTATTCGTGAAAACATCAATGGTAAAAAAATTGAAAATCCTGGTAAAGTGAGAAAAAAATATGAAATGTTTATTACGGTTAACTAAACATTTACACACTTTTAAAAAAAGCTCAAATTTAATATTTGAGCTTTTTTTTATTATTATTCTAATTGTTTTCTTTATGGCTACACAAAATATAGACTTTGGCTCAAAAAATTAATTTAGTTTTTGTTCAAAAATCATTTTAACATAATTTAAGTTAATTATTTTAAAAAAAAAGGAGGATTTAATCTTTTTAAAAAAATATTTAACGAACTGTAAATAAGTTGGTTAATATAGTAATTAAAATTAAGGCACATTCTTTTTCTTAATGTTTTTAAGATTTGTTCGGTTAAACAAATGTTAATCAGCTTTTAAAAAAAAGG
>BS_KBA_SWE02_21mDRAFT_10000214_pt1 | contig 21023 bp, 16 predicted proteins | sample BalSeasSWE02_21m_FD_9196 | JGI IMG/M metagenome (IMG submission 9196)
CCTGCCATAATAATGGAAATAAACGTAGGTGCAAATTCCAGAATTACAGATTGTCTGGTGGCGAAACCAACCAAGTATTTTGGGATTAACGGATTATCAATATTTAAGGCCGTTTGAATCGTTACCACACCCCCAACAAAAAAGGAGATAAAAGCCACAATACCTAAGGAGCCAATAATTAAGTCGTCAATGTCTTTTAATATCAACTGCTTCATAACAGACCATTTGGTTGGTTTACGAAACATTTCGGCTACCATTAAGAAATAAGCGCCAATATAATTAAGGTATGTCATGTTTAAATTTATTAACGCTAAAGTAAAAAAAAGTTAAAGGTATTTAACCTAAATTTTAAATTAAGATGTTTTTAAATCAGTATTTTTGTTTTAACACATATTTATACTTCAATGAAACAATTAATTTACCTTTTCTTATTCTTTATTGCAATAAGTTTATGCAACGCTCAAAACAGTAATTCAACCAGTCCAATTAATAACAAATCCAACTTAAATGAACGTCCAAAATTAGTGGTGGGTATTGTCGTTGATCAGATGCGGTATGATTATTTAACGCGTTTTTATAACAGATATGGGGAAGGTGGTTTTAAGCGTATGATGAATGAGGGTTTTAATTGTAAAAACAACCACTTTAACTACATTCCAACGTATACGGGTCCGGGTCATACATCCATTTATACAGGTACAACACCAAAATATCACGGAATCATTTCGAATGATTGGTATGATAAAGAAATAAAAAAGGGCGTTTACTGTGTCCAGGACGACTCAATACAATCTGTTGGTACTTCTGGAAGTGCAGGTCAAATGTCTCCACATAGAATGAAAACAACAACATTTACTGATGAAAATAGATTGTTTACCCAAATGCAAGGAAAGACTATTGGGATAGCTATTAAAGATAGAGGCGCTGTTTTGCCTGCAGGGCATACGGCTAATGCAGCATATTGGTTTCAAGGACAAGATGAAGGTAATTGGATATCAAGTACATTTTATATGAAGGAGCTTCCTAAATGGGTAAAGGATTTTAATAAAAAGCATTCTGTTGATTCTTATTTAAAGGTTTGGAATACCTTGTATGATATATCTAGTTATCAGGAAAGTGGTCCGGATTTAAACAATTTTGAAGGTGGATTTAATGGAAAGGAAACGGCAACATTTCCTTATGATTTATCTAAATTAAAAGATGACAATGGAGGTTTTGATATTTTAAAAACAAGTGCTTATGGAAACAGTTTAACTGCTGATTTTGCCATTGAAGCCATTGAAGCTGAACAATTAGGATATGATAATATCACTGATATATTAACAGTAAGCTTCTCCAGTACGGATTATATCGGTCACAATTTTGGTGTTAATTCCAAAGAAATTGAAGATACTTATTTGCGTTTAGATTTGGATATTGAAAGACTCTTAAAAGCTTTAGATGATAAAATAGGCAAGGATAATTACACTGTTTTTTTAACCGCTGACCATGCAGCTATTAATGTGCCTTCTTATTTGCAAAGTGTAAAAATACCTGCAGGATATTTTAATTCTAGAGAATTTAGTAGGAAAATTATCGGTTTTATGGAAGAGACTTATAAATCTTCAAATTTGATAGAAAGCATTAGTAATGATCAAATATTTTTAAATAGAAAAAAAATAAAGGAATTAGATCTGGACTTGGATGATGTACAGGAAGCAATAGTTAATGAGATTATTGATTATGAATTCATAGATAAGGCCTATACAGCAACAATCATGACAACTACATCATTTTCTTCAGGAATAGAGCAATTAATTCAAAATGGTTTTAGTCAAAAGCGTTCCGGTGATGTTGTTTTTATTTTGGATCCGGCGGTTATTTCTTATGGTAAAACAGGTTCAACCCATGGTTCAGCCTATAGTTATGACACCCATGTGCCTTTATTATTTTTTGGTAAAGGAATAAAACAGGGGGAGACCTTCCAAAAAACAGAAATAACGGATATTGCTCCCACGATGTCTGCCTTATTAAATATAAGTTATCCTAATGGTAACACAGGGCAACCTTTAGAATTTGTGTTTGATTAATTTGAATAAAAGACACCTATATTCCATAATTGCGGTACTTCTTGTATTTGGTATTTATGGTTATGAGCATTTTCTGAAGGAAGAAGAAAAATCTCAAATGGTAACTGAGGGTAAACATCCAAAAGCCAGTACAAACGAGTACTTTTTGCCTACTAGCACCACAGGGCAAATTGTGCATCATGAAGGGTATTCATTATCTTATAGTGAACCCTTTGAACAGGCGGAATGGGTTGCTTATGAATTGAAAAAAGCGCAGCTTTCTAATGCCAATTTTGAAAGACCTTATTTCGAAATTGATAAGGCCATCAAAACAGGTGCGGCCCATTGGCGTAACTATAAAAACTCAGGATATGATCGCGGGCATTTATGTCCGGCAGGTGATAGGAATTATAGTAAAGCGGTTTATGACGAGACTTTCTTAACTAGTAATATAAGTCCGCAAGAACATGAATTTAATGCGGGTATTTGGAATACACTGGAACAAAAAGTGCGCTATTGGGCGGCTAAATATGACGGTGTTTTTGTGGTTACAGGTGGTGTGCTTGAAAAAGATTTAAAAACAATTGGCGAAGAGCATGTTGCAGTTCCAAATCAGTTTTATAAAATTATTTTGGATAATAATAAGGGAAAAATAAAAATGCTTGCTTTTTTAATGCCTAACAAAAATTCTGATAAAGCACTTTATGAATTTGTAGTGTCTGTTGATGACATTGAAAAACTTACAGGCATCGATTTTTTTTCAGAATTAGATGATTCAATAGAATCAAAATTAGAAGCCTCAAGCAGCTATAAAAACTGGAGTTTTAATTAAATTTATTCAATATGCCTTTCCAGCGCAACTTTCTTATAAAGACGCCCTGCTCTTCAGTCACTAAAAAGGGTAATTTATTCTTTTTGGCTTCAAAATAACCGCCCATATAATCTTTAAATAAAGAAAACCGGTGTTTTTTGAAAGCCAGTTTTATGGCAGAAATCAATGTGATTTTAAAACCATAACGCATTTTATACATAGCTTCTCCCTGTAAATATTTTGAGGCTGCGTTATAACTTAAACCTGTTGGTTTTAAATGCTTCACATGAAGTGTGTCATCTGTTAAAATGTCCCATTTATAATATTTTGCCAGAAGTTCATCAACGGTATCCCAACCCATGGAAGGTTTTAATTTTCCTATCTGAATAAAGCAATTCTTTCTGTATGTTTTAAGGGCGCCTCTAATATGGTCTTTATTGGTTAAATTCTCCAAAACCCATTGACCATTTTTTTCGATAAAACAAAATCCAGAAACCATGCCTAAGCGCTCATTTGATTTGAAATGAGCAGCAATTTTCTCTAAATAATTAGAAGGAAAAATTAAATCGGCATCAAATTTACATATAACGTCATAGTCATTATCTAAAACTTCAAATCCTTTATAAAAAGCATTAATAATCTTTGAACCGGGTAAATGTTCATTAGAAGATTTTGTATTTACTAATTGAATCCAGGGGTATTTACTTGTATAACTATCAATTATATCCTGGGTTCCATCAGTTGAATTGTCATTAACAAGCACAATTTGTTTTGGCAAAAGTGTTTGTCTAACTAAAGAATCTAAAGTAAGACCTATAGAATCTTGTTCATTATGTGCAGGTATGACAATATAAAAATTCAAAGCTCTAAGTTTAATACTCAAAGTTAATCTATTTATACCGTTTTCAGGTTTAGATTTTAATTATTGATGCGTTCGGCATAAACAATATAATATCTTGGCGTAATCCAGCGCAGTAATGGTCTGATGCCAATTTTTTTTGTGGGATTCGTCCATTTTTGGCGTGCTTTAATTTCCCAGCCGGCTTTTTCCAGTAACCAGTCAAACTGCCAATCTTCAAATTCATGAAAGTGCCTGTCTCTCATATCTGTTTTACTTCTATAGGCCGAAGAAAACCATAGTCTTAATGGTATACTTGCCACTAATTTATTTGATTGAATGGCCTTTAATACGGTAAAAGGAGATAATAAATGTTCGAAAATCTCAAAGGCTGTAACTACTTCTGCTTCAGAATTTTTGATTGCTGAAGCGTCTAAATCTAAATCTTCGCCTTTGGTGTTTTCAACTTTAAAACCTTCTGAAGACATCATTTTAGAAAACGGATTTTCAACACCCAGATCTAAAATAGTAGCAGATTCGCGAACATGCTTTTTTAAAAATTGAATCGTGTGTTTATATCTTTTATTTGGATAGCTTTTGTCGTACATTTTTTTTTGAAATTCCGCAAAAGCGGTACTATTAATATTTGTAAACAATGGCGTTGATGCTCATTCCTGAACCAACACTGGCAAATATAATAACATCACCTTTTGTAAGAATATGATTTTCTAACTTATTGTTTTTTATTAAGTCGTATAAGGTAGGAACCGTTGCCACTGAACTATTACCAAGTTTATCAATACTCATAGGCATAATACCTGCTGGTGGCTGCATTTTATAAAGCTTGTAAAAGCGCTTGATAATGGCTTCATCCATTTTTTCATTGGCCTGATGAATAAGAATCTTTTTAACATCGTTTATTGATACACCACTTTTTTCTAGACAGCTTTTCATGGCGTTTGGCACATTGGTCAAGGCAAATTCATAGATTTTACGCCCATCCATTTTAATGTATCTTGTGTCTTTGCAAAGTTCCTGATTGTTTGAATTTCCAAAGAATAAATAGTAAGCTTCATCATAGGTAAAACTAGCCGTTTCATGAGCTATTATGCCCCCTTCTTCATCTGTTGCCTCAATAACAGTTGCACCGGCGCCGTCAGAATAAATCATGGAATCTCTGTCATGATTATCAACCACTCTTGATAAGGTTTCAGTTCCAATAACTAAACACTTTTTGGCCATCCCGGCTTTAATAAATGCTTGTGCTTGAATAACGCCTTCAATCCATCCAGGGCAGCCAAATAAAATATCATAGGCTACACATTTAGGGTTTTTTATACGTAAACTATGTTTTATTCTAGAGGCCAAACAAGGTAATAGATCACTTTGTATGGTATTATGTTTTACGTCTCCAAAATTATGAGCAACAATAATGTAGTCTAATTCTTCGCGGTTAATTTTGGCATCTGCAATCGCTTTTTCAGCAGCAAAAAAACCTAAATCTGAAGAGGTTAAATGATCTTCGGCATACCGTCGTTCATGAATCCCTGTAATCGCTTTGAATTTTTCAATTATGACGGTATTTTCACTATTAATGGGTGATCCGTCTGTATTTAAAAAGTGATGTGAGTTAAAACTTTCATTTTTCTCTATAGTATCTGGGATATAACTTCCAGTACCGGTAATTTTAATATTCATAAATAAAAATTAAGCCTTTAATTTAGTCTTCACACAAAAGTATAGACTATATATTAAAGGCAAATTATTTTGTAAAAATTATTACGATGTTCAACGCATAATTTATGCCTACATATAAGCCTCTATTGGGGCACATGTGCATATTAAATTTCTGTCGCCATAAGCATCATCAACTCTTCTGACTGTTGGCCAAAACTTATTGTTTTTTACATAGTCTAAAGGAAATGCTGCCGTTTCACGAGAGTAAGGAAAATTCCAATCGCTCGCGGTCACCATTTCTAAGGTGTGTGGTGCATTTTTTAAAACGTTGTTTTCGTTTTCTTTAGTTGCCTGATCAATTTCTTTTTTAATAGAAATCATGGCATCGCAAAAGCGATCCATTTCCTGTTTGCTTTCGCTTTCTGTAGGTTCAATCATAAGGGTTCCGGCTACTGGAAAGGAAACCGTAGGCGCATGAAAACCATAATCCATCAAACGTTTTGCAATATCAGTTACTTCAATACCATTCTCTTTAAAAGATCTGCAATCAACAATCATTTCATGAGCAGCTCTACCACGTTCACCAGAATATAACGTATCAAAACTACCTTGTAAACGATGTTTGATGTAATTGGCATTTAAAATAGCAATCTTAGTAGATTGAGTTAAGCCTTCAGAACCTAACATTTTAATATATCCATAAGAAATCAAACAGGCTAATGCTGATCCGTAAGGTGCAGCTGAAATTGCTGTAATCGCTTTTTCTCCACCAGTTTTAACTAATGGATTCCCTGGTAAAAATGGTACCAGTTGTTTTGCAACACAAATAGGTCCAACTCCCGGGCCACCACCACCATGAGGAATAGCGAAGGTTTTATGTAAATTGAGATGACACACATCTGCACCAATATTGCCGGGATTTGTTAATCCTACTTGCGCATTCATGTTGGCCCCATCCATATATACCTGACCCCCATTGTCATGAATTATTCTAGTAATTTCTTTTATGGCAGATTCATACACCCCATGTGTAGATGGGTAAGTCACCATTAGACATGATAAATTATCTTTGTGTAATTCTGCTTTTTCACGTAAATCATCGACGTCAATATTACCTTCATTAGTTGATTTGGTAACAATTACCGTCATTCCGGCCATAACGGCACTCGCCGGATTGGTACCATGTGCTGATGATGGAATCAAGCAGATATTTCTATGATGATCACCTCTAGAATCATGATATGCTTTTATAACCATTAAACCAGCATATTCTCCTTGAGCTCCAGAATTTGGTTGTAAAGAAGTTGCCGCAAAACCGGTAATTTCAGTTAATTGATTTTCTAATTCCTTTAAAACTGTTAAATAGCCTTCAGCTTGTTTTAGTGGTGCGAACGGATGAATATTTCCCCATTTAAACCAGCTTAAAGGAAGCATCTCAGACGCTGCATTTAATTTCATTGTACAGGATCCTAAAGAAATCATTGAATGATTCAATGATAAATCTTTACGTTCGAGTGATTTTATATAACGCATTAATTCCGTTTCAGAATGATAGGAATTAAAGACATCCAATGTTAAAAATTCAGTAGTTCTTAATACGCCTTTTGAGATATTATTGGCTTCTAAAAGAGAAGGAATAACTATGGTTTCCATGTTGGCCGATTCAGCAAAGACAGAAAGAATATAATTAATATCTCTTATAGAAGTTGTTTCGTTGATTGAAATGGTGACCGTCTCATCATCAGGATAAAAGAAATTGACTTTTTTCTCCTTGGCTATTTTTTTTATTTTTTTAGCATCTGTTTTAATTTGAAGCGTATCAAAATAAGAGGTGTTAACTTGATTAAAACCTAATTTAGACAAATATTCAGAGAGGGTTGAAGCAGTATTATGTACGCCATCAGCAATAAACTTTAAACCTTTTGGACCATGATAGACAGCATACATACCTGCCATTACTGCCAATAATACTTGTGCAGTACAAATATTTGAAGTCGCCTTATCACGCTTTATATGTTGTTCACGCGTTTGTAATGCCATACGCAAGGCTCTATTGCCATTAGCATCTTTTGTAACCCCAATAATTCTTCCTGGTAAGTCACGTTTGTATGCTTCCTTAGTGGCGAAATAAGCGGCATGAGGACCACCATATCCCATAGGGATTCCAAAACGCTGGGTAGTGCCTACAACAACATCTGCACCAAATTTTCCTGGAGCTTCTAATTTAATTAAACTTAAGATATCGGCAGCAACTGCCACTTTAATTTGAGATTCATTGGCTTTGCTTATAAATGTTTTGATATCACTTACCTGGCCGTCTTTTCCGGGGTATTGTATGATGGCTCCAAAAAAGCCAGATGAAAAATCAAACGTATTTTCATTGCCAACTACCAATTCTATACCTATTGGATTGGCTCTGGTTTGTAATAGTGATAGTGTTTGCGGTAAAATATTATCTGAAACAAAAAATTTATTAATATTATTTTTCTTTTGATCACGTTCACGAACTGCAAACAATAAACTCATGGCTTCTGCAGCTGATGTGCTTTCGTCTAAAAGAGAGGCATTGGCAATTTCCATACCTGTCAAATCGGTAATCATGGTCTGAAAATTTAATAAAGCTTCGAGCCTACCCTGTGCAATTTCTGCTTGATAAGGTGTATAAGCAGTATACCAGCCTGGATTTTCAAGAATATTTCTTTGAATTACTGCAGGCAAAATAGTGGGATGATATCCTAATCCTATGTAGGTTTTGTAGACTTTATTTTTTTTGGATAATTCCTGAATATGAACCAAATAGTCATGTTCAGACATAGGCTCCTCCAGTTTTAATGGATTTTTCAACCTGATATCATCCGGTACAGTTTCATAAATTAATTGGTCTAAGGAATTTACGCCTATAGTTTTTAACATAAGGTTTTGGTCGGCTTCTCTAGGACCAATATGACGCAGTGCAAAAGCGTTTGTATTCATGTATAATGCTATTGAAATTGAGGCACAAAATTACGTAATAATTAGAGCTTTTTTAGCTATAAAAGTGAAAGTTTTTAACCAAAGAATGACGTTATTAACACTTTGGTTACTTTTGTATGATGTTTACCTTGAAACAAATATTAAATTTTTATATCAATAGTAGCGTTCATGTTGCATTAGCAGTGTTTTCATTGTCATATATCACTCTTCTAGAGTTTAATATTTCTTATGATAGGCCAGTTCTCTATTTTATTTTTTTTGCAACTATAACAGGCTATAATTTTGTTAAATTTTTTGAAGTCACAAAATTTCATCATCGCAGTTTATCAACATGGATTAAATTAATTCAAATTTTTTCTCTTATTTGTTTTGTTTTGATGTGTTATTACGGTTTCAAGCTTGAGAAAATCACCATATTATACCTTGCCGTTTTGGCAGTTTTGACATTTCTTTATACTATTCCTTTTATACCAAAAAGAAAATTTTTAAACAAACAAAGTAATCTTAGAAATATTGGTGGATTAAAAGTTTTTTTAATTGCATTTGTTTGGACAGGTGTTACTGTTTTAATTCCATTACTAAATAATCATTTATCAATTGATAAAAGGGTTATAATAGAAAGTGTACAGCGATTTCTGATAGTAATCATGCTTATGTTGCCTTTTGAAATTAGAGACTTGCAATTTGACAGTCTTAAATTGTATACTATACCCCAAAATTTAGGGATAAAAGGCACTAAAATTCTAGGTGTTTTTATTGGCTTGTTGATGTTTGTATTGGAATTTTTAAAGACAGATGAGCCAATAAACCAAATAATAGTTTTATTGATTATAATTTTATTAACCCTTTCATTGATTCTGTTTTCTAAAGAAAAACAAGGAAGATATTATGCTGCTTTTTGGGTGGAAGGAATTCCTATTTTATGGTTGCTTTTAAGGCTTTTTGTCAATTAAAAATTTTCTTCTTTCAAAACTTTATTGAATTCATTCTTTAAAGACTCTTTATTTTTTTTATCCATGCATCTAACTTTAGACTGCGCTATAATAGAAGTAAGTTTACTGTTGGTTTTTGTATAGTCTCTGCAAACTTTACAATATAATAGATGTACATGAAGTTTTACTTTTTCCCAGAAAGAAGATTCTTTATATTGTGATTTATCACAAACAAGATTCGCTTCACTGCATGGCATACCAATTTTAAGTTTTTTGCTCATAATTAAAACCAATTTTCTTTAAGACATAATGCCATNGCAGTTCTAGCTCTGTGTATAATAACCCAAAGATTAGACGCTGTAATGTTTAATTCATTACAAATAGCTTCTGTTTCAATACCTTCAATGGTTTTCATTCTAAAAACCTCCGCTTGTTTTTCTGGTAATTTAGATAAGCAAGTCAGTATAGCTTCACCTAATTCTGTGTTTTGCATGGTGTCCTCAGCAGTTTTATCAAAAGGATCTGCAACCCGCTCTTCCAACCAATCACCTTCTGTTTCAGTATCGTTATTTGAGGTGATTCTTACTTCAGCTTTTCCTTTGTTAGAATTTATTTTTCTGTAATAATCTATGATTTTTCGCTTTAAAATCGAAATCAACCACGTACGTTCACTTGCTTCACCTTTAAAGTTTTTCATGGCTTTTAAAGCTGCTAAAAAGGTATCCTGAACCAAATCCTGAGCTATTTCACGGTCATTAACACGAGAAATAGTGTAGTTAAACAAGTAATCAGCATATAAGTCAATCCACTTATTAGGATTTAAAAGGTGTTTTGGCATGAAATAACAATTTTTTATAAAAATAGCACATTAATTGTTGATAATCAATGGGTTTTAAATTCATTAAATATAAACTTTGCTAATAAATTATTTCAATAAACCGGCTCTTTTTAATAAGGCTTCCGGCTGTGGTTCATGTCCTCTAAATTGTTTATAAAGTACCATAGGGTCTTCAGTGCCACCTTGAGAAAGAATGATATCCTTAAACTTAGTGGCTACCTCTTTATTAAAAATACCAGCTTCTTTAAAATATTCAAACGCATCTGCATCCAAAACTTCTGCCCATTTATAGCTGTAATAACCGGAAGAATAACCTCCCTGAAAAATATGTGAAAACGACGTGCTCATGCAATTTTCAGCGACATCAGGATACAGTTTAGTATTTTCAAAGGCTTCTAATTCATACGTTTTTACACTATTTATTTTTGAAGGATTTTTTCCGTGCCAACTCATGTCCAACAAGGCAAAACTTATTTGACGCAGGGTTTGCATACCTTCATGAAAAGTAGCTGAATCCTTAATTTTTTTAACTAAATCCATTGGAATAAGCTCTCCGGTTTCATAATGTGTGGCAAATAATTCCAATGCTTCTTTTTCATAACACCAGTTTTCTAATATTTGACTTGGTAATTCCACAAAATCCCAATATACACTAGTACCAGACAAACTTGGATAAGTGGTATTTGCCAGCATACCATGAAGGGCATGGCCAAATTCATGAAATAAAGTAGTGACCTCGTTAAACGTTAATAACGAGGGTTTGCTTTTTGTTGGTTTGGTAAAATTGCATACAATAGAGATATGTGGGCGTTCATTTGCACCATTTTTAATGCTTTGGGTCTTAAAGGAAGTCATCCAAGCACCGTTACGTTTTCCGGGTCTTGGGAAAAAATCTGCGTAAAAAACAGAAACTAAATCATTTTTTTGATTTGTAACCCTGTAGGTTAGGACATCTTGATGATATTTGTCAATGTTATGAATTTCTTCAAACTTTAAGCCATATAATTTTTCAGAAACTTTAAAAACTCCATTAATAACATTTTCTAATTTAAAATAGGGTTTTAATTTTTCATCGTCTAAATCAAACAATTTTTGTTTTAGTTTTTCAGCATAATAAGTACCATCCCATTTTTCTAAATGGTCTATTCCATCCAATGCTTTGGCAAAAGATTCTAACTCTTTAAATTCACGTAATGCCGCTGGTTTTGCTTTTTCTAAAAGTTCATTTAAAAAAGATTCTACTTTTTCAGGTGTTTTTGCCATGCGTTCTTCCAAAACAAAATGGGCATGGGTTTTATATCCTAAAAGCTGAGCTCTGTCAAAACGTAGCTTGGCGATATTTAACACGTTTTCCTGGTTATCTAATTCATCTTTATGGAATGCTTTTTTGCCCGATGCTATGGCTAATTTTTTACGCAGTTCCCTGTTATCAGCATAAGTCATAAAAGGAATGTAACTAGGGTAGTCAAGCGTAAACAGCCAGCCTTCTTTGTTTTTTGATTCTGCTAATTGTTTTGCGGCTTCTAGGGCGCCTTCAGGTAAACCGGACAAATCTTGTTCATCTGTAACTAACATTTCAAACTTATTTGTTTCAGCCAATACATTTTCTCCAAACTTAAGTTTCAACTGACTTAATTTCTTGTCAATTTCTCTAAGTTTTAATTTTTTGTCTTCAGGCAAATTAGCACCGTTTCTTGAAAATCCTTTATATTTTTTATCAAGAAGTGTTGCTTGTTCTGTAGTTAAATTTAACGATTCTTTTATTTCATAAACTGATTTTACACGTTTGAATAAATTGACATTTAAGGCAACATCATTACTGAATTCAGACAGTAGTGGAGAGACTTCCTGTGCAATTTTTTGGATTTCATCATTGGTTTCGGCAGAATTGAGATTAAAAAATATATTTGAAACTCTATCCAATTGTTCTCCTGAAAAATCAAGGGCTTCAATAGTATTTTGAAAAGTTGGTTCATCTGGATTACTCACTATGGAGTCAATGTCATTTTTAGCCTCTTGTATCGCCAATTTAAAAGCAGGAAGAAAATGATTATTTTTTATTTTTGAAAATGGAGCAGTACCATAAAGCGTTTGAAATGGTTTTGATAAAATATTTTGCATCATTTTTTAAGAAATTTTTTATCTACTATGCGTGCATAGCTTTTTTTTATATATTTGTCGATATTGTTTTTGAAAAGTGACTAATTCAAATTAATAGCCAAAGAAACCTCGGATTTATTCGGGGTTTTTTTATTACAGATTTTCAGAAGATTTAATGACCATTTGTTTTAGACCTTCTTTGTAAACAAGAATTTTATCTAAAACACACGAATCATAAGAGCCTATAATTTGGGCGGCTAAGATACCTGCATTTTTGGCCCCGTTTAGCGCAACGGTAGCTACAGGGACTCCTCCGGGCATTTGCAGTATAGAAAGTATGGAATCCCATCCATCAATAGAATTACTACTTTTAATGGGAACGCCAATAACAGGAAGCGGCGATAATGAGGCTATCATTCCAGGTAAATGTGCTGCACCACCGGCACCGGCAATAATTACAGAAAAGCCTTTGGTGTGCGCATTTTTGCCATAATCAAATAATTTTTCCGGCGTTCTGTGTGCCGAAACAATATCAACTTCCACAGTAATATCAAATCCTTTTAATATATCTATAGCGTCTTGCATCACTGGTAAATCGCTTTTACTTCCCATAATAACTCCTACTTTACTCATAATTTAATTTTTATTTTGAAATTACTTTAATGGTGTTTTTTACTTCTTCAGCAATTATTCTTGCTTTATTTAAATCTTCATGGACTATGGTGACATGTCCCATTTTTCTAAAAGGACGCGTTTGTTTTTTACCATAAATATGAGGTGTAACACCTTCCATTTTCATAATAGATGCTATGTTTTGATAAACCACGTCGCCATGATAGCCTTCAGATCCTACAAGATTAACCATGACGCCACCAACTTTACTATCTGTTCTGCCTAAAGGTAAATCCAAAATAGCACGAATATGTTGTTCAAATTGAGAGGTGTAGCTTGATTCTATGGTGTGATGACCAGAATTATGAGGCCTTGGAGCTACTTCATTAATAAGTATCTCATCATGCTCATTTTGAAACATTTCTACAGCTAAAAGGCCAACATGTTTAAAGGCTGCAGAAGTTTTTAAAGCAATAGCTTCTGCTTTTTTTGCTACTTCTTCAGAAATCCGTGCAGGACAAATCACATACTCTACCTGATTGGCTTCCGGATGAAATTCCATTTCAACAACGGGATAGGTTTTGGTATCTCCAGAAACATTTCTGGCAACAATTACAGCTAATTCATTTTTAAACGGAANCAATTCTTCTGCAATGCATTCTACATTTGGTAAGTTTTTTAAATCATCCAATGATTTAACAACTTTTACACCCATTCCATCATAACCAAACTGGGCACTTTTCCAAACAAAGGGAANGTTTAATCCTCCGTGGTTTATAGCTTCCTTAATTTCTGAGGTGTAAGCAAAGCGAGAAAATGCCGCCGTTGGTAAATCATTATCAATATAAAATAATTTCTGTTTTGCCTTATTTTGAATAGTTCGCAATGTTTTTGAACCCGGATATACTTTTATGCCTTCTTTTTCAAGATCTTCTAAGGCATCCACATTAACGTTTTCTATTTCAATGGTAAGCACATCTACTTGNTTGCCAAAGTTATATACATCCTCATAATTCATTAAATTACCGAGATGAAATTCATTACAAGCTATTTGACATGGGGCCTCGTTACTAGCGTCTAATACACTTGTGTATATATCAAATTTTCTGGTGTCATAAAGCAACATTTTGCCCAACTGACCCCCGCCAAGAATACCTAATTTAAAATTTGATGAAAAGTAATTCATGCGTTTATTTTTACTAAAATCAATTAAGGATACGCAAAAATACATTTAAATATGAAATTACTTCCTAATTCCTAAATCAAAAAATCGGTATTAGTCATTCAATTCCTTAACTTTGCAACTTTCAAAAAAACAAAAATGGAAATTAAACTTCACGACAAATATTTCAAACCTTTCATTTCTGCACAGGAAATAGATAAGGCTATTGAACGTATGGCCCATAATATTTACCAGGATATTGGTGATGAAATACCTGTATTTGTAGGTGTTTTAAATGGCTCATTTATGTTAGTGAGTGATTTTGTTAAGAAGTACCCTAAACCTTGTGAAGTGACATTTATAAAATTGGCTTCCTATGAAGGTGTTAAATCTACTGAAGATATTCAACGCTTAATTGGCCTAACACAAGATTTGAAAGGCAGAACGGTGGTTGTATTGGAAGATATTATTGATACGGGAAATACCCTTTCTGAAATTTATAGAATATTTAAAAATGAAGAGGTTAAATCCCTTAAAATTGCCACCTTATTTTATAAGCCTGATGCCTATAAAAAAGATTATAAATTACATTATATAGGTATGGAAATTCCTAATAAATTTATAGTGGGTTATGGCTTAGATTATGATGGATTAGGAAGAAACCTGCCTGAAATTTATCAAATAAAACAAACACAACATATGACAAATTTAGTGTTATTTGGTCCTCCGGGCGCCGGAAAAGGGACTCAGGCTAATTTTTTAAAAGAAAAATATAATTTAGTACATATCTCAACAGGTGATGTCTTTAGATATAATATAAAAAATGAAACTGCATTGGGTATGCTTGCCAAATCTTATATGGATAAAGGCGACCTGGTGCCGGACCAAGTAACCATTGATATGTTAAATGCTGAAGTAGAAAAAAATGCCGATGCCAACGGATTTATTTTTGATGGTTTTCCAAGAACCAATGCACAGGCCGATGCTTTAGGTAGATTAATGGAAAGTAAGGATTCTTCTATCAGTGCCATGATTGCGTTAGAAGTTGAAGATGATGTTTTGGTAAAACGCTTGCTAGAACGCGGAAAAACAAGCGGAAGACCTGATGATGCCGATGAATCTATTATTAGAAACAGAATTACTGAATATTATAATAAAACGGCTGTTTTAAAAGACTACTATTCTGCACTCGGTAAATATTATGGTGTAAATGGTGTTGGAAGTATTAAAGATATTACTGCGCGTTTAAGTGCTGTTATTGATAAATTGTAATACTGCAAAGAGTTTAAACTATATACTTTAAACTTTAATATTTTAAACTCAATTATGACCGAAGGAAATTTTGTTGATTACGTAAAAATGTTTGTTTCTTCTGGCAACGGAGGTAAAGGCTCATCACATCTGCATCGTGAAAAATTCATTGAAAAAGGCGGGCCAGATGGTGGTGACGGTGGTCGCGGTGGTCATGTTATCATCAAGGGTAATTCAAACTTATGGACGCTTCTTCACTTAAAGTTTAAAAAACATATCAAAGCAGGTCATGGTGATCACGGTGGCAGTAGCCGAAGTTTTGGGGCAGATGGGGAAGATGTTTATGTGGAAGTGCCTTTAGGAACGGTTGTAAGAGATACAGAAAGTAATGAAATTCTCTTTGAAATCACTGAACACAATGAAGAAAAAATTATTGCCAAAGGTGGAAAAGGAGGACTGGGTAACTGGCATTTTAGAACCTCTACCAATCAAACCCCACGCTATTCACAACCAGGTATTCCGCTTGAAGAAAGGCATATTACTTTAGAGTTAAAAGTGCTGGCAGATGTTGGCTTAGTTGGATTTCCAAATGCCGGAAAATCGACACTTTTGTCTGTTATCACATCAGCAAAACCAAAAATAGCTGATTACGAGTTTACGACTCTTAAACCTAATTTAGGTATTGTTCAATACCGCGATTTTCAAACTTTTGTCGTTGCAGATATTCCTGGAATTATTGAAGGTGCTGCTGAAGGAAGAGGTCTTGGGCATTATTTCTTAAGGCATATTGAACGCAATTCAATTCTTTTGTTTTTAATTCCTGCAGATGCAGATGATATTAAAAAACAATATGATATTCTTTTAGACGAATTGCGTCGTTATAATCCGGAAATGCTTGATAAAGATCGCATGATTGCTATTTCTAAATGTGACATGCTGGATGATGAGTTAAAAGCAGAATTAAAAGAGCAACTCGATAATGAACTACCTATACCGTATTTATTCATTTCATCCGTTGCTCAGCAGGGTTTAACGGAGCTGAAAGATGCTCTTTGGAAAATGCTTAACAGTTAATACACATTTACTTCAGAATTAATTGGAGTCCTGAGTTAATTTCATAAATCCAGATACAGGTCATGGAATTATTTTTTTAATTAACTTTAAACAAAAATAATGAACATGAAAAGAGTATTAATAATTGCCTTTCTTTTTGGTGTCATCTCCTGTGCTCCCATTAGAGTTAATTATGATTATAATCAGGAAACCAATTTTTCTAAATACAAAACATATAACTATTACAGTGATATGAAAACAGGGATGAGTGAATTGGACACCAAGCGTTTTTTAGAAGCACTGGATGCTAAATTAGAGACTTTGGGGATTGTCTATTCAGAAACACCGGATTTTTTTATTGATATAAAAAGTGCTACATTTCAATCTAACCAACAAAGTTCGGTTGGTGTTGGATTAGGTGGCTCTGGAAGGAATATGGGTGGAGGGGTTTCTTTTGGGATACCTGTTGGTCAGTCAAGTATGAATAGACAGATTACTATAGATTTTGTTGATGAAAATCTGAAGCAGTTATTCTGGCAGGCGGTGTGTGAATCTAGTTATAGTCCGAATAGAATACCTTCAGAGCGAGAAGAACAATTAAAAGCGGTAGTAAATAAAGTACTTACGGGGTTTCCTCCAAAGAAATAAGTCTTCAAATTTTATACTTTTCATAACATTCTGTATTCTGTGTTTGACATTGGATTTTGTAATTTTGGAAAAACTTAAATTTATGAATTCATTACAAAATAAAGCGGCATTAGTGACAGGTGGAACCAAAGGAATTGGGTATGGAATTGCTCAGGCACTCCTCAATCAGGGGGTAAATGTTGCTGTAACAAGCAGAAACCTAACTAGTGCGCAAAAAGCGGCTGATGCGCTTAATTCTAATTCAAAAGCAGGTGCAAAAGCTATTGGTGTGGAAGCAGACGTAAGAGATTATGAAAGTCAGAAAGAAGCTGTTCAGACCGTATTGAAGCATTTTAAACAATTGGATATTGTGATTGCCAATGCTGGATTAGGACATTTTGCATCCATTGAAGATTTAACTGTTGAACAATGGCAGGAAACCATAGACACTAATTTAACAGGAGCCTTTTATACTATAAAATCGAGTGTTGAGGCTTTAAAGGCATCAAAGGGCTATTTTATTACGATTTCAAGTTTAGCGGGAACTAATTTTTTTGAAAATGGTTCAGCATATAATGCCAGTAAGTTCGGTGTTACAGGTTTTACACAAGCGGTGATGTTAGATTTACGCAAGCATAATATTAAAGTAAGTACCATTATGCCAGGTTCTGTAGCGACGCATTTTAATAATCATACCCCAAATGATAGGGATGCCTGGAAAATTCAAAGTGAAGATATCGGTGAATTAGTTGTTGATTTGATTAAGATGAATCCAAGAACCTTACCAAGTAAAATTGAGGTGCGACCAACTTTGCCACCATTAAAATAGTATTAATCCCGCTTTGGCGGGATTTATTTTTTATTCAACAAAGATGCGTGTTCCGTCACTATGACTGCTAAATTCTGGTGCGTACATACTTTGAATAGTGGTAATTCCGTTGCTCATGTCTCCAGCATTGCTGATGCGTAAATCATATTCAAAAACATAAACACCTTTTGGTAAATAATCAAAAAAGAAGTTGGTAGAGGCATCTTTTGTACTTTCATAATAGCCTAAGCCATCCTGCCATTTGTATTTTGATATGACACTGATAGGTTCTAAACCAGAAGCCCTCATATCTTTCATGTGAATAAATTCCATGACTCTGTCGCTTTTTAATTCAATGCGAACCCTTACTAAATCACCAACTTTTAACTTAGTTTCAGCTGTTATTTCTGAAATTAGTTCACCTGTATCCGTATTTTTTTTAAGAAATAGTTTTTTGGTTAATTTCAAAGGTGTTTCTGCTGAAGTGATTTTATCCAAATCTTCAAAATATTGCCAGTATAAACTTCCCCACGCAATGCCGTCTCCTATTTTAGTGAGCGTTACATTTGCCATTTCCGGTTTAATATCTGATGCAGACCAAGCGGTTTTATAATAACCGGTTCCAGCTTCTGTTTTTACATCCTCTAATTTGGAAGGCTCTATTTTTTGTCCACCAATAACAACGTCAACCATATCAGTAACAGATAACCAATCACTTCCTTGCAGCAATAAAGCATATACAGCTTCCGTAGTAGCTTTAGTGGTTTTCCATTGATTGGTTTGCTTGTTTTTCAGTAACCAGATTTTTAAATTATCAATGGTTTTGGTGTCATTTTCAATTTCCTGAAAGGCTTCAATTAATAAGGCCTGAGTTTCAATAGGGGCCTGATACCAATACCATGAATTAGAGTTTACTTTCCAGTACATACCTAATTCATCCGAAGTAATACTGGTTTCTTTTAGTGACTTTATGATTTTTGTGGATGTTGTTTTATCACCCAGTCGTTCAGAAATCAGGGCCATTAAACCTTTGGCATAAAGAGAATGTCTTAACCAATATTTTTTAATCTGAGAATCATAGTAATTGATGATGTCTTCAACTTCATGAGACGTTTTAATATCCGGATAGAAACTCCGCATATATAAATAATGCAATTGTGTGTAACTTAAATGATCATTAGATAAAACCACCTTAGGGTTGAATTTTTTAAGGGCGTTATATTCTTTTATAAATTCAGTATCCAGATAGTTGATAGCTCGCTCAATCATTTTAGAGTTTCCAGAGGTATCAACCCCCAATTTTTTTAAATGCCCAAAACCAGTTACAATATGTTGTGTAATATATCGGCTATCTTCACCACCAGTGAACCACGGCCAGGCACCGGAGCCCATTTGGTTGTTTTCAAGTTGACGGATGGCAGACTGTAATTCATAAGTCATTTTGTTTAAATCAAACAATAGCGCCATTCGTTTTTTCTGTTCAGTGTCACTTTGAGCATCCCGCAGCCAAGGGGTTTCTTGAATTAGAATAGATTTTAAGTCTTCATTTTTTTCAAGATTTGAAATCAATGCGTCTTGAGATTTCCACTGATTAAAAACCTCCTGAATTCTTGGATTTGAATTAGCTATATGGCTGGCTAAAGCGTTGGCATAATAACGTGAAAAGGTCTGCTCATTACAGTCATACGGATATTCCATAAGATAGGGCAGGGATTGCACCGCATACCAAGCCGGATTGGAAGTCATTTCCAAAGTTAACTTATGGTTTTTCAGAGTTGTTGAGGTATTTGTTTTTAATTTATCTAAGGAAAAGGTTCTGGTTTGGTTAGAACGAATCCACATAGGTAAGCTCTCTGTTACCAATATTCTATTGCTTAAAACAGGCAAAGCATTTTGTTCTCCATCACTGAAACTGTCTGATTTTGCTATGATTTTATATTGAACGGCATCTACATCCTCTGGAATACTTAAACTCCAGGATACCTGCGTGTTTCCTTTAGCATCAACCACAAAGGATTTTGTGTTATTATTATTGTCAAGTTTTGAATCAATAGCATTTCCGGAAACAGCATCTGTTAGCAATAAAATGGCTTGCCCTGCTAATGGGTTTTCTGTGAGGTTTGTAATTTTTGTACTGATAGAAATTTGGTCGCCCTGACGAAAAAAGCGCGGCACATTAGGAATCACCATCAATTCTTTTTGGGTAACGGTTGTTAAGGTTTTGGTAGCACTTTCAAAGGTTTTGGTATGGGCTAATAATTGCAGTTTCCATTGGGTTAAGGCTTCAGGTGTGGTGAANCTAAAACTTATATTGCCATTTTCATCAGTTTGCAATTGTGGAAAGAAAAACGCAGTTTCTTGAAGGTTTTTACGAATTTGAACAGTATCAAAGTCTGGTTTTTCTTGATTGCTTTTTTCTTCTTTTGAAGTTGTTTCATTTTTCACTGCATATCCAATCGTAACAACTTCATTTAAAGTTTTGCTGTCATCCATGGCAAATGCAACTTCTTCAAGTTCCACATTATCCTCAACAATTTGTACACCAGAAGCTCTTCCATTTAAGGATTTTTTTAACATATCATATCTTCTGCCATTGTTAAAATAAAAGTCAAACCAATTCCATTGGACATAATTTTGTTGTTGGTACTTAATTCTTAACGACTCATTATACACTCTAAAGTTTTTTGTTCCAAAACTTCTGTTGGCATTACTTTGATTATAGCTATAATAAATAGATTTGTTTATAGGATTGAAATCCCACGCGTGTGGTTTAAACTGGTCTAAAGACGCATCATACATACTTGCTAATAATTCAGCACTCACCTGATCACCTTGTGGGCCTTTAATTTTAAAACTCCAGGTTTCATCTTGTCCCGGTTTTAGATTATCACGAAACGTGGTGGTTTCAATATTNAGTTCTGTATTGNGATAAGGAACAGCAATAAGTTCAGTGCCTGATTGATAGCTGTTAAAAGCAGCAAAACTGTAGTTTACTGCAAAGCCACCAATATCCTCTTTAGTAACAGGAAGGGAAATAGTTTTTTTGTTGTGATTCAGTTGAACGATATACGTGTTTACTGTTTTATGATTTTTTTCAACGGTAATGGTAACCGTTATATTTTGAGCTGCCGAAGCCAAAGTTAAAAGGGCTTTTTCACCAGCGTTGTAGCTCGATTTATTTGTTGTGATACTGAATAATTGATGGTCTGCTAAGGTTTTATCTTCATTACTATATAAGGTAGTTTTAATTTCATCTTTAACTGTTTGCCCAAACCTGTCTTTGGTTTCCAGCA
>BS_KBA_SWE02_21mDRAFT_10000215_pt1 | contig 20987 bp, 12 predicted proteins | sample BalSeasSWE02_21m_FD_9196 | JGI IMG/M metagenome (IMG submission 9196)
GATTATGATTATGACCTTCCGAACGTACTCTCGACTAATTGGATCAAGTGGGCGAAGTTAGAACCAAGCCCTCATTCTCCCATCCGGTATCAAGTTTGATGATCCCGTAAAAAGTCCCCAAGGCCGTCACTCCCGCGAACGCGGGAGTCCATAAGTAGTTTATTTTACTGGATGCCCACGTTCGCGGGAATGACGAAAACGGATGATTTTTGACTTTTTACGGGACCATCAAGTTTCCAGTATCCAAAAATTTGACGTCCATATCAACTCAAATCGACCATTGAGTGATTCGAAAAGACAGACACCCCTTTTTTCATCATCGAAGTCGGCTCCACTCCAATAGGCATTGAAAAACTAAACCAAAACGCTTATAATTAAACACGCAGAACCGAAAAGGCTGGAGGAACCCTGAAACGGTCAAGGCCACGCTCAGGATTCAACGCCATTAAAAAGGGACACAAAAGGAATGATAGAACCTTGTTGACGGTCGATTTCAGTGGGCCGAGACCTCTACAGATAAAGGGGGACCAAATGATATTTGACAGAAAAAATGTTGGGACTGCATTCATTCTCTTCACGGCAATGCTTCTTTTGGTCGCTTGTGGAGCGAACCAGCTCAAGGTGGAACCCATCTCGAAATCAGAAGACCCTGTTGCCTTAGTCAGCCAACTGAACGATGCCCTGAAGAATGCGCGGCTAAATCGGGTTGATATCCTGGCGCCTGGCTGGTTTGAAAAGGCTGAGGAATCCTATTTGAAGGCCAGGAAAAAATTGATGGCCGGCGACGAGATTTCGGAGATTCTGCTCAACGTCTCTTACGCACGAGCCGAACTTATCCGTGCCGAAGAAATGGCTCAATTGTCAAAAACCGCATTGATCGATGTCATTAAATCCCGAGATGAAGCTCGGCTGGCAGGCGCTGAAAGCCTTGGGGAGGATTATACTGAAACGGAGGAACAATTCCTGGAGATAACACGAGCCATTGAGGACAATAACCTTAATTGGGCCAATAGAAACAAGGAAAAGGTGAATCAAGCCTATCGTCAACTCGAACTCCAGGCCATCAAGAAACAGAATCTGGAAGAAGCCGGCAAGTTGATCCAGCAAGCCGAGAAGGATGGCGCAAAAAAAATTGCCCCAAAGACGCTGGCGTTTGCCCAAGAAACACTGAGGGAAGCAGATGCTTATATCTCCGAACACCAATCTGAAAAAGAGAAGGTGGAAGAGAGGGGCAGGGATGTTTTTTTCGAAGCCCTGCGTCTAATGAACGTGGTGAAGCAAAGCCAGAAGTTCAAAACCATGGAGCCTGAGGAGATTACCCTCTGGGTGGAAAAAATCCTTTACAGGACCACCAGAAAACTTTCTGCGCCCGACAGGCGCGATGAGGCTTTTGATACACAGGTGGACAAAATCTTAGACTCCGTTGCCGCACTGCAAAATGATTATCAATTAATCACCAACAAGATGGCGATGCAGCAGTCTGGAATGGAAACCATGCAGAAACAGATTGCTTTATTGGAGGAACGAGAGAGGGAACTCCAAAATGCAGAGGAGCGTTTGGTAAGGGGAGAGAAAGATGCAAGAGAACGCCTGGAGGCGGAAAGAAGTTTCCAGCAACTATTTCGTAAAATTCAGGCCGAATTCGAACCTGCAGAGGCTGAGGTCTACAAACAAGGGGATCGACTTTTTATTCGTTTAAAGGCCATTCAATTCCCTGTCGGTAAAGACATTATCATGCCCCGCAATTACCCTTTGCTCATGAAGATACAAAGGGCCATCCTGGCCTTTGATGAACCCAATGTTCTCATTGAAGGGCATACTGACAGCACGGGCGAGAAGGCGATGAATGACGAATTATCCAAGCGCCGCGCCCAGGCAGTTCGGGAATATCTTTTGGCAAATGGAATCTTGCCCAAAGAAAGAATTTTCGCCGAAGGGTACGGATCCCGGAAGCCTTTGGCGCCCAATGAAACCGAAGAAGGACGGGCGATTAATCGGAGGATCGATGTGGTGATCTCTCCGAGCCAGAAGGCACGTTAAATCTCACAGGGGAGGAAAGAAAATGAAGATTACAAAAAGTTCATGGCCCGTATTGATCGTATCGGGGCAGTTTCATGCTGAGAACGACGAAGGATACCGATTGAGACAATTGACGAAGGAACTGAAGGAAGTGCAGAATTGCAGTGTCATTCCATCTTTTTCCTATGAAGACGGCTATGAAATATTCCGGTCCAGATCCGATTTCGGATGCATTGTGGTGGACTGGGACATCCCGGAGGAAAACCCGGAAGAAAAAATGACTGCCGCTGAATTCATCATTCTCATGCGAAAAAGGCATAAGGGGATTCCCATTGTATTGATGACTGGACGTCTGGAAATTGAAAAAATTCCCCTGGAAATCCTGCGGGACATCAATGACTGCCTCTGGAAGACATCCGATACCATCGGGTTCCTGGCGGGTCGCATTGAGATGCACCTCCTGGAATATGTACTGAAGGTCTATCCAAGCTTTTTCGGAACACTCGTGAAATATGCCAATGAGTATAAGTACGCATGGCACACGCCGGGACACATGGGTGGAGAGGGATTTCTTCGAAGTCCGGCGGGAGTTGCCTTTTACAAGTTCTACGGCGAAAACGTTTTCCGTTCGGATCTTTCCGTTTCGGTGCCGGAACTGGGCTCCCTGTTGGAGCACAGCGGCGTCGTCGGCGACGCGGAAAAAAACTCCGCCAGGGTGTTCGGCGCGGATCAGACCTACTATGTCCTGAATGGGACGTCCAATGTTAACCAGATTATCTGGCGGAGTCAGCTCGTTAAAGACGACATCGCTTTCGTGGATCGAAACTGCCATAAATCTTTGAACTACGCCATGGTAATCACCGATGCCTTCCCGGTCTACATGATCCCCAGAAGGAATAAACGGGGCATCATCGGCCCGGTTCGCCTGTCGGAATTTTCGCCCGAGTCGATTCGAACAAAAATTGCCGAGGACACCCTGATTCCGGAAAAGCTTAAAGGGAACACCGTCAAGATGTCCGCTCTCACCAACTCCACCTACGACGGCGTCTGCTACAATGTGGTCAATATCAAAAAACAATTAGAGAAAAGCGTAGAAAACCTTCATTTCGACGAAGCCTGGTATGCCTATGCACGATTCCACCCTGTTTACGACAATCACTACGGCATGGCCGATGACGAACTGGACGAAAACCATCCTCCAATTTTCTGTTCCCACTCCACACATAAACTGTTGACCGCATTTTCACAGGCATCCATGCTGCACATCAAAAACGGCGGCAAAGTAAAAATAAATCATGATGAATTCAATGAGTCGTACATGATGCACGGCTCAACTTCTCCCCAGTACAGCATGATCGCATCCCTGGACGTGGCTACCCGCATGATGGAGGACAACGGCGTAACCATGATGAACGACATCATTCTTGACGCCATCCACTTGCGGAAAAAGATCGTCACCATTGAAAAAGAATTGAAGAAAAAAAACAAGGATGACTGGTTTTTCGGCATGTGGCAACCTCGGAAAGTCAAGGTAAAGGGAAAAATGGTTCCTTTTGAAAGCGTAGAATCCGATTTCCTGGCCGGCAACCAGTCCCCGTGGGTTATGGACAGCAAGAACAACTGGCATGGCTTTGAAAACATGGAAAACAATTATGTCATGCTTGATCCCATTAAACTCACCTTCACGACCCCCGGCATCGATGACAGGGGGACCATGGGTAAAGAAGGGATTCCCGCTTCGATCGTTACCAATTTTCTGATCGACAAGGGAATTGTCTGTGAAAAAACAGACTACTATTCCTTTCTTCTCCTGAACTCCCTGGGGACCACTGATGCCAAACAGGGAACGCTGCTGTCAGCCATGCTCAAATTCAAGGAACGCTATGATGCCGATGCGCCATTGTCAAAAATTTTTCCCGCACTGGTAAAGGCGTACCCGGAAAATTACGAAGGTGTGGGGTTGAAGGAACACTGCAACGACATTCACCGCTATTTCAGGGAGCATAGCATCCTCGAACAGATGCAGAAGGCCTTCCAGGTCATTCCCGACCAGGCCATGAAGCCTTCCGAAGCGTATCACCAGGTGGTCCGAAAAAATGTGGAATTTGTGGAACTGGACGAGATGATGGACAGAACGCCGGCCGTGATGATCGTGCCTTACCCCCCTGGAATTCCCATTATGATGGGAGGAGAAATCCTGAATGAAAAGACCCGCCCCGTTTTTGAATACCTGAAACTGAGGCAGGATTTTGAAAACAGCTATCCGGGCTATGAAAGCGAGATCCATGGCGTGGAAAGGACCCAGCGGGATGGAAAGAAGTTTTTCAGAACATTGTGTGTAAAAAAAAGGGTGTAAATCAAGACTGTATCCTATTCAAAAACCCTGGCAGGAATGGAGTCATGAGGTCTTTTTCCTTGCCGCATCTTGGATAAAGCTCCCTAACATGGGTTGGAGGTCCTTCATCGCAGGGTACATTGCACAGAATTCTTGTCAAACATCCGTATTGGGTCGTACCCTGCAGGGAAGGACCGTGAGCTCCCGTAGGAATTAGATGCGGCAAGGAAAAAGACCTCATGGCGGAATGGTTTAGCTGAACCTACAATCCAAACCCAGGGAATTTGAAGAAGAGACTCAAGACTGTTGTTAATTTAGCTTAAATTATCCAGGTTTCAGGTTTCTAAGCAAGGTCTATATATAAGGAGAATACTATGACAGGTGAGGCAAAAAAGCTGGGATTGGTGGGCGCTGTCTTTCTGATTGTGTCGAGCCTGGCTGGAAGCGGTATCATAGCTTTGCCGCAGCAACTGGCAGCCACCGGTTCGATCACTCTGGTTTCATTTATACTGGTCACCATCGGCGCCCTGTTTCTGACGCTGGTATATGTTCGCGCAGGCGCCCTTTTTGATGACCCCAGCCCGACCGCCAGCCCGACCGCACTGGCAACGTATGTAAACCCGGTTTTAGGGGCAAAGAGCGGTTTTTTTTACGTCTATGGGAACCTGATCTCCAACGTATCCATTCTGATTGCGGGCTTAGGCTATCTGGCCATGTTTGTCCCCGAACTCAATCACCCCATTGCACTTGGCATCACGGTGATTGTACTCATCTGGCTCTTTGTTGCCATGTCCCTTCGCGGGGTCGGCATCATCACCAAAGTGGTATCCGGCACCGTAACATTGCTTCTTATCTCGGTAATTATCACTGGCGCCGCGGGATGGCTGGATTTTGATCCCGCCCTTTTCAAACAGAACTGGAACGTCTCGGGTGAACCTGCCGGTAACGCCGTCATGTCCGGCTTCGCCATATTGATCTTTGCATTTGTGGGCGTGGAAAGCGTCGCCACAAACAATGAACATATCAGCAATCCGAAAAAAATTGTCCCCATTGCAACCATGGTCGGCTTTGTTATCGTGGCAATCCTCTACATCGCTTCCACCACCGTCATTGAAGGGATGTTCCCAGCCAAAGAAATTCAGAATGCCCCGGCCTCATTTGCTTTGGCCATGCAGCACATCTGCCGCTCAAAAATAGTAGCCGACGTGGTTTCCGCGGTGATGGCCATTGCCTGTATCGCCAGTTTCCTCGTCTGGAACCTGTCATCCGCCAGTGCCGCCAAAACCAGCGCCGACAATGGATTCCTCCCCAAAGCCTACTCCTATACCAACAAATATGGGATCAACAGCAAAGGTCTCGTCATCAACGGTATTATCATGACCGTTGTTGAACTGATCCTCATGATGCTTGGCAGCAACGTTGCCGCCGCATTCAACATCACCGTAACCATCTCGGTTCTTTTGCTTCTCTTCCCCTACTTCTGGTCCGGCATTGCCCTGCTTAAAAAAGACAAGGCGACAGGGTCAAAGTCCATCATCACAAAGATCATTGTAATCCTGTCATCCATTTTCATCATCTCTGCCTTTGCCTCGGCCACCCTTGATGAACTCTGGCTGGTCATAGCCCTGGTCATGATTGTAATGGCCGTATACGCAATCCTTTTCACAAAAAAAGGAGAAGCCGCGTAACCTTTCACGGGTTCAGAGAAGAACTCCTCGCGAAATAGGAAAGTGAAAAACAAGATAAAAGAATGGATGAGGCGATATCTTCTGGCCGACATTTTGAGCACCGTGTTGTCCCTAACCACGGCATGGATCATTCACCGAACTGCCGGAGACAATGTGTTAGCGGCCTTTGGGGGGTCGGCCATGGCGTCCATGAGCTTTTACGGCATCGTCGCCTATGGCGACGTTCGCAAAAGCCTGAAACATCACCGAAAACACGATCTCACCTACGGTCTAATGGCGTATTTCAAGGATCTGCGAAACCTGCTCATAGAATTCGGCCCTGCTGAAATTCTGGATGTCCTGGCGGTCAGGCCCTTGTTCATGTACCTCATCCCCAAACTGATGGGAGAATTTCTGCTTGGAGTGTTCATCGGAAAAACGATTGCAGACGTCTTTTTTTTCGTTCCCGCCATTGTCATGTACGAAGTCAGAAAAAAGCACCTGAACGACGGGTTTTAACAGAAATGGGAGGACAGAAATGAAAATTGTTCTAAACGGACTGTTGGTCATATCCCTCTTTGCGGCCCTGGTCATTCCAGCCTTTGCGGGAGATGCCTCCGATCTTACCATGAAAGAAGAGATCCTGAAGCTTCAGAAAATAGTCTTGGACCTCCAGAACCGCATCCAACAGCTTGAAGAAGAAAGAGCAAAAACGGTTACAGAAACCTCGCGCCCCCCCCGACACGTGAAACGGGAATCCCGAAAAGAGGTCCGAGTCCAAAGCGCACCCCCTCCGCCTGAAGCCAAAGCAAAGGCGCCTTCAACAACGGAAAAGATTGAGACAGCCGCAGCAGGGACCGATGCACCGGCGCCCCTCCAGATAGGCGGACAAACCGTCAGGGTAGGTATTGACGGCGCCATCCAACTGGACGTCATGCACGATTTCAATGCCTTGGGACTGACCCCGGGCGGCAGTCTTCAAAGAGAGTTTGTTACCGCGGAAATCCCTGTGGGAGGACCGGCCGCCGCAATTGCCAACAGGACAGGATTCAGTCCGAACCAGAGCTATCTTGCCGGCTGGGCGGAGACCGACACGCCGTGGGGACCTTTGCGGGTATATGCGGATGTGAACCTCATGGGTTCCACCACGGATGCACAGCTCCAGATCTACAAGGCTTACGGGCAATGGGGCTGGCTCAAAGCAGGGCTCGATTATACCCTCTGGCTGAACCAGTCCGCCATGCCGGACACGCTGGATTTCGAAGGTCCCAACGCCATTCCAGAGGTCCGTTTTTCCCAGGCCAGCCTGAAAATTCCTCTGCAGTCGGACACAGGCAAGCGGGATCTCTTCTTCACAGTGGGTGCGGAAGACGCCGCGGGAGACATCACAACACCATCAGGCGTTACTTCTGTGGATCAGATTCCCTCGGTGATTGGAAAACTGAGCTATGAGCCGGACTGGGCCCATATCGAAGTGGGAGGGATGTTTCGCCGACTGCGGGTGGAAGGCCCCGGATATGACCAGTCCCTGAACGGATGGGGCCTGACCCTGAGCGGAAGTGTAAATTCCTGGAAAAATGATAATTTTATATGGGGGGTTCAGTATGGAGATGCCCTCGGCGCCTATATTCAGGACACATCGGGTTTAGGGCTGGATGCCGCTCCCACCTCCACAACCAATACGGCCATGAAAGTGATTCCCGCCTTCGGCGCCTGGGCGGCCTATCAGCACTGGTGGACCAAATCCCTGCGGTCCTCGGCCACCTACGGGTTTGTCCGCATGGACACGGATTTTGACATGTATCCCAACACTGCCAAACAAGGGACCTACAAACAGACCCAGTACGCCTCCGCAAACCTCATCTGGAGCCCCTGGCCGCCTTTTGATGTGGGTCTCGAATACCTGTTCGGGCATCGCACCGTGACCGACAGCACAGCAGTTGACGGCAGCACAACCGGGGTCAACCACCGCCTGCAGTTTACCATGCGATGGAATTTCGACTACAGGCGGTAAAGCACAGTGGGCAGTAGAATACAAACCTGCTCACCGGTACTGTTTTGGATCGATTTTGTATTTCCCGACTTTATATCCAAAAACCCGCTCCGTTGTCTTGAGCGCAATGGCCGCCTGTCTCATGTTTCCCCTGCTCGTCTTCAGGGCATCAATCAACAACTCCTTTTCAAACCGTTCCACGGCCTCGGTAAATGACTGGGTCTGATAGGTCCCCGTTTCATTGGCAGTTTGCAGCGTAGGCGGCAGATGATAGCTGTGAATGACCTGATCGTCGCAGAGAAGGACCGCCCGTTCCATACAGTTTTCCAGTTCCCTCACGTTTCCTGACCAGTGATACTGGGAGAGCGCCTCAATGGCGGGAGTGGAAATACGCTTGATGTCTTTCTTATATTCCGCCGCATACTTCTCCAGAAAATAATCGGCCAGAAGGAGGATATCGGCCTCTCTCTCCCGTAAGGGAGGAATATAGATAGGGTAGACGTTGAGGCGGTAAAACAGGTCTTCCCTGAAAGTTCCTTCCTCCACGGATTTGGCCAGATCCTTGTTGCTCGCCGCAATGAGCCGGATATTCACCCGGATGGTCTTTGTTCCGCCAAGCCGTTCCAGCTCTCTTTCCTGAAGCACCCGCAGGAGTTTGCCCTGACTTTCCAGTTCGAGAGAGCCGATTTCATCCAGAAAAATAGTCCCCGAATTGGCCAGCTCAAACCTCCCGGCCTTTTCCCGGTTGGCCCCCGTAAAAGCCCCTTTTTCATACCCGAAAAGTTCCGCCTCAACCAGGTTTGAGGGAAGTGCGGCGCAGTTTATTTTAACCAGAGGTTTTTCTCCACGCAGACTGTTATAGTGGATGGCATTGGCCACCAACTCCTTCCCGGTTCCGCTTTCCCCAAGCAGCAAGACATTGGCATTGCTGCGCGCCACCTGGCTGATCAGGTGGAAAACCTCCTGCATTTTCCGGCTGTTCCCGACGATATTCGTAAAACTGTATTTCTTGTTCAGTTCCTTTTTCAGACGCAGATTTTCTTCCTCGAGTCTCCGCTTCTCCCTGTTAATCCTGTCAAGCAGCAGGACTTTCTGGGCGATCAGAGTGCTGATTACCGTCAGGAGCCTCACGTCCTCCTCGAGAGGGATCGATCCGGCGGAGACCCTGTCCGCACTCAGGGAACCGATAACCTTGCCGTCTTCCTTTATGGGAACGCAGATAAATGAGATCTCGGATTTATTGATCCGCCTCCGCGCCCCGGTACGGTCAAGAAAAAGAGGTTCGCTGTCTACCCGAGGGACGGCCATGGGACGACCGGACTTGATCACGTTCCCGGTAACCCCCTCTCCCAGTTTGTATATGCCTTTGTTCATCTCCGTACTGGAAATGCCGTGGGCCACCTCGATATGGATCTCGGAAGAGTGCGGGTCCAGGATAGCGATGGATCCCCTTTGCATACCGAGATGTTCCGAAAGCAGGTCAAGCACGGTGTACAAAGCTTTCTTCAAATCCAGTGTCGCATGGATGGCCTTGGTGATTTCGTAAAGGCACGTAATTTCGTCCGGCCTGGGCTTGCTCAGTTCTTCATTCATTGTCGGCGATTCGCTCCGTTTTGTTGATTCAGGTCCGTTGTAACATCTCAATAAGTAGCGGTAACAGGTCGTGGATTCCCGCGTACGCGGGAATGACGAAATAGAGCAAGTGTCTGTCATTCCAGCGAAAGCGGGAATCCATAGAAACGGCACAGCAGAGGATTTACCTCGATTTATTGAGAAGATACGGTCCGTTGCTGTGAATACTCGGCATAGGCTCTTGACAAAAATACAAAAATGTAGATAAATTAGCAAACATTTTTTTCAGGAGATCTGCACATGGTCACTTTGCGAATAGCTCAGGCCCAGATAAATACAACGGTCGGAAACTTTTCAGGGAATTCGGAAAAGATCATCCAGGCCATCGCGTCGGCACGTCGGCAAGATGTGGATATCATCACTTTCCCGGAACTTTCCGTTTGCGGTTATCCTCCGGAGGACCTTCTGTTGAAGCGTGGTTTCCTGCGGGACAATATGGAAGTTCTTCACAATATAAAAAAACATACGGAAGATATGGCGGCTATCGTCGGATACGCTGATTACCACGAGGGGAAGGCATATAATGCCGCCGCCCTCCTGCATAACGGTACGTTGAAGGCAACCTATCACAAAATCGAACTCCCCAATTACGGGGTCTTTGACGAAAAACGCTATTTCGAAAGAGGAACCCGCCACCCGGTTTTTGAGATCGGGCAGACGCTGTTCACTATCACCATCTGTGAGGATATCTGGATTGACGGAGGGGTTTCGGAACAGATTGCAGCGGCGGCAAACGCGGACATTGTCTTTAATATCTCGGCATCCCCTTTTCATGCTGGAAAAACCGACATGCGCCTTCATGTGGCCGATCGTTTCGCCAAACATACAGGCAGTTACGTCTTTTTCAACAATCTGATAGGCGGCCAGGATGAACTGGTCTTTGACGGAGGCAGTTTCGTTGTAGACCCGGAAGGGAGAGTGATTTCCAGGGCAGCCCGTTTCCGGGAAGAGATTCTGATCACGGATATTGAGATCCCCACAGGCAGGAACGCCTCAAAAGGCGAAAGATCGGAACATGATAAGGCAACACTCTTTTCTCTAAACATGCGGCCCCATGCACAGAAAAAAGAAGTTGAAACAAGAATCGCAGAGAAAAGTACGAGACTGGAGGAGATCTATGAAGCCCTGATCCTCGGCGCCGGGGACTATGTTCAAAAAAACGGTTTCAGGAAAGTGCTCATTGGCCTGAGCGGTGGGATCGATTCTGCTTTAACTGCCGCGATCGCCGTGGATGCGCTGGGAAAGGAAAACGTGGTCGGGGTAACCATGCCATCTCAATACACGTCCAGGGAAACCTTTACCGATGCGGAAAGATTAGCCGGGAATCTGCATATTGAACTGATTACAGCGCCCATCAAGGAGATATACCAAAGTTATCTGGATGCGGGAACAACGATCCTCGACAACGCAAAACATGGCATTGCCCATGAAAACATACAGGCGCGAATTCGGGGAAATATTCTCATGGCCCTGTCCAACCGGTTCGGATGGCTGGTCCTGACGACAGGCAACAAGAGCGAGATCGCAGTGGGATATTGCACGCTGTACGGCGATATGGCCGGAGGCTTCGCCGTGATCAAGGATGTGCCGAAGACTCTTGTATTCGAACTTTCAAAACACCTGAATGTGAGCAGAGCCAGAGAGATCATTCCGGAAACCACGATTTTAAGGCCCCCATCCGCCGAACTACGCCCCGATCAGAAAGATGAAGACTCTCTCCCTCCCTATTCCATCCTTGACCCCATCCTGGAAGCCTATGTGGAAAAAGACGAATCCGCTCTTGAAATCATCAATAAGGGATTTGAACCCGAGACCGTCTACAAGGTGCTGCGACTTGTGGACTTGAACGAGTACAAGAGGCGACAGGCCCCTCCGGGAGTAAAGATCACCCCGAGGGCATTCGGGAGGGACCGGCGACTTCCCATTACCAACGCTTATCTCCGGAGTCTGCCATAAAGTTCCTTGATCTTTTCCCTGGTCATGATCTCTCTCCACCCTTTGCCGAGGGCATTTTCCCAGAGAGGCTCAAGCACCAGGGAAACGTCCACCATCTGTTCCAATTGCGGTTCGGTGCACCCTGCCAGCGGGGATTGGGGCAGGCCGACCCCGTTTCGCACCATCATTTCCCGGAACTCCATAACTTCTTTGGGATGAAATTCATCTAAAATATTGAAAATGATGCAGTTTCCAATGCCGTGATGGATATGCAGGACAAAGGAAAGTCCGTAGGACAGGGCGTGGCAGATACCCACCTGGGAATAAGCGATGCTCATTCCGCCAAAATAGGATGCCATCATCAGCTTGTCGTCCCTGTCCGCAACTTTTTCAAGGAAAACCTCCCGGCAGAGATCTATGGCCTTTTCACCATAGGACTCGCTAAAGGCATTCAAATAGGAACCCGCAAGGGATTCAACGCAATGGATATAGCAATCCATGCCCGTATAAAACCACTGGTCCACGGGGGCCCCGGCAGTCAGCTCGGGATCGAGGACGATCTGGTCAAAGACCGTGTGGTCGGAATTGAGACCAAGCTTTTTTTCCGGGCCGCAAAGGACCGTGGTCCGGGAAACCTCCGCCCCCGTACCCGAAAGGGTTGGGATACCCACATGATAGATTGCCGGATTCCGGATCAGGTCCCACCCCTGGTAATCCGAAGAAGATCCCGGATTTGTCAACATGAGGGCAACGGCCTTGGCCAGATCCATGGTGGCGCCTCCACCAATGCCGACGACACCGGTTGGCAATCGGCCCGATGAGGCTTTCACTTTTTCCGTCAGCTCGTCCACATAGGCCGTGGTAGGCTCTTCATCCACATTGACCCAGAGAAGCAAATCACCGGTTGCGACCGGAACCCTGTCCTTCAAAGCCGCCCCCAAGAACACATCATCCACGAGGAACACCACGAACGATTCGGACGTCTTCCGGTTTACTGCAAGGATATCACCTAACTGGTTGAAGGAACCGCGCCCGTAAACCACATTGGAAACCATTTTAAAGTTGCGAAACATATCTTCTCTCTCATTTTCAAAACTTCGCCAGGGATGATGCAGCCCATCAGAAGAATTTATTTAAGACTCCGTTCATCTTTTCAATTCGTTCGGACACATCCTGCTCGGTCCAGGATAGCTTTATCAGCATGGAAATCGTCCTGCTGATGATGCCGTCGGACTGAGGAAGTTGAAAATTTGCATAATCCGGCAAATCGCCAAGCTTATCCGCAGCAAGGGGCGCCGCGGTTTTCATTCCCTTGAGGTGTTCCCATTTCCTGATATAGTGCCAGTTGTTGTCATACCAGTAAAAGACCCCATCCACACCTGCTTCCCCCAATCCCCTTACAACGGCCCTGGTTTTCTCTTCGTCCGGGAGAAAAAAAGAAAGAAATGTGGCCGAATCTCCGGTTTCATCAGGGATAGTCCTGAAGCGCATGGCAGGGCATTGGGAGAGGGCTTCCTTAATCCACTTTTTGTGTTTCCGTTGCTTTTCAAGCATGGAATCAAGCTTCCTCAACTGCGCAAGGCCCACTGCAGCGTTCAATTCGCTGATACGATAATTGCTGCCTAAAATGGGGTGCCCTTCAAGCCCCCTGTCATTGCCAACGTGATCGTGACCGTGGTCCGCATAGGCATCCGCTGACCGGTACAGTTCTTCCTCGTCGGTAACCAGCGCGCCCCCTTCTCCACAGGTTACGGTCTTCACCGGGTCAAACGAAAAGCAGCCGACCCGCCCGAAGGTTCCCACCGCTTTTCCATGAAAGGTCGCTCCAAGGGCCTGGCAGGCATCTTCAATCAGAGTGATCCCATTGGAAGCGCAAACGGCTGCAAGATCATCGATTCTTGCCATGGAACCGCACATGTGAACCGGCAAAACGGCTTTCGTCCGCTTCGTAACGGCATTCCGGACAGCTCCGGGATCCAGGCACAGGGTGTCATCGATTTCCGCAAAGACGGGAATCGCTCCTGCCAGAAGAACCGCTTCCATGGTAGCCACAAAAGTAAATGGGGGAATGATCACTTCATCCCCGGCCCCAACCCCGCAGGATGCCAGGGCGATGGATAACGCCGATGTGCCGCTTGAACATAAGTGGCAGTGTTTCACTCCGAGTCGTTTGGCCAGTTCTTCTTCAAAGGTTCCGGCTTTCCAGTGTCCTTTCCGGGCCGCATCAAAGCCGTACCGAAACAGGACCCCTGTTTCAAGCACATCCTGCACTTCTTTCCGTTCTTCATCGCCAAAAATCTCAAACCCCGGCATCTGTCTCTCCTGTCACACGCAATTTTTCAAAAAATCCGATTGTTGATCTGACCAAAAAAGTTTGTCATTGTAAATAAACAGGTACATTCAAGTCAACAAAATCCTTTCATGTACGGACCAGTTTGTGTAGGGGCGCCCAACGCCACAGGGTCTGAAACAGCTTATCTCCTTACCTCTCAAAAACAGAAAAACCGGTGGGCCTTGAAAGGGGGCCCACCGGTTCAGAACAGCAAAACTTCTGAAACAGATCGCTATACCAATCCCTGATCCAACATGGCATTGACCACTTTCACAAATCCGGCGATGTTGGCGCCTGCCATATAATTGCCCGGCTGGCCGTAGTCGGCTGCCGCGTCAACACAGCTCTGATGGATACTTTTCATGATAATTTTCAGACGGTTATCCACCTCTTCTCTGGGCCAGTTTAACCGCATGCTGTTCTGGGCCATTTCCAGCCCCGATACGGCCACGCCGCCGGCATTTGATGCCTTACCCGGTGCATAAAGAAGCTTGTTATGTAAGTAGATGTCGATCGCTTCGGGGGTGGAGGGCATGTTGGAGCCCTCAGCGACTAACTGCACGCCGTTGTTGACCAGGTTCTGGGCATCTTTTCCATTGATTTCATTTTGCGTGGCGCTGGGAAAAGCGCAGTCGGCCTTGTGATTCCACAGGGGATTGTAATCCAGGGTAGAGTCCACTTCAGTATAAACCGCTTCGGAATACTTATCAATGTATTGACTGATCCTGCCCCGCCTGAGGTTTTTGAGCCTCATGACGGAGGCCAGCTTTTCCTTATCAATCCCTTCTTCATCATAGATGTAACCGGATGAATCAGAAAGGGTAACCACCTTGCCGCCCAATTCGATGATTTTTTCGACGGTATACTGGGCCACATTTCCCGACCCTGAAACCAGGCAGGTTTTGCCTTCAAGGGTGTCATTCTTTGTGGCCAACATCTCTGCCGCAAAATAAACGCAGCCATAGCCGGTTGCCTCCGGTCGGATCAGGCTCCCCCCCCAGCTAATACTTTTACCGGTCAACACACCAGTAAATTCATTAGACAGTCTTTTATACATCCCAAAAAGGTAACCGATTTCTCGCGCGCCCACCCCGATATCCCCCGCTGGAATATCCGTGTTCGGGCCGATATGACGATAAAGCTCCGTCATGAAACTCTGGCAGAAGTGCATGACTTCCGTATCGGATTTACCTTTAGGATCAAAATCAGACCCGCCTTTCCCACCCCCCATTGCGAGCGTGGTCAGGGCGTTCTTGAAGACCTGCTCAAATGCCAGGAACTTGAGGATGCTCAGGTTTACCGAAGGATGAAAGCGAAGTCCTCCCTTATAAGGCCCGATGGCGCTGTTCATCTGAATCCTGAACCCGCGATTTACCTGCACTTGCCCCTCGTCGTCTATCCAGGGGACCCGGAACATGATCACCCGTTCCGGTTCTGCGATCCTTTCCAGCACTGCCGACTGACGGTATTCGGGGTTTCGGTCTAAAACAGGCTGAACCGTTTCCAGTACTTCCTGCACTGCCTGATGAAATTCCTTTTCGTTAGGGTCTCTTGCTACGATGCTTTCCAAAATGTCAGACATTAGTAACCTCCTGTTAAATTTGTGATTATTCCTTAAACTTAAAAACATTTACAATAAAACAGTTTCTTAAATCGACAATCGGCATTCATCACCGCTTAATCGGGATTTCTAACCGAGGCCTAAGGCCCAATGATCACACACTGGGACTTTCTGCCGTCAATTTTTAAAATTAAAGGTTTTTCCACTCTCACGTGCCTCAAAAACGGCGTTTCCTGAACAACAGGCAGGGAATTTAGCCATTGCCAATCAAAACGATCTTCTGATTCGGGGCCTTCCGTAACCGTAACATAATCGATCCCCAAGGATGTGATATTCTGAAAAAAGTGAGATCCCTGTGAAGGATCGGCCTTCAGCTTTTCATTCCTGAGTTCGATAATGGCGCCTACGCCTGAAATATGCCGCCATTGAACCGGGATGCCAAGCCACCTGTCGGCAGAGCCCCATCTTCCCGGCCCAACCAACAGGTAAGGTCGCTTATCTTTGACTAGTCCGGCATTTACCTGTCCGATTTCTTCGGCAATCTGAACCGTTGCGCCGGTTTCGAAGTCATCGGGTTTAACATAGACAATATCCGCTATCCCCTCATTTCTCCCGTTTCCCAGAGCCTTTGTTGAACGGCAGAAGGCCCTGCCCAAATCTTCCGATGTGATCTCAACCTCAAAGCGTTCTTCATCCGCAACCATGGGCCTTATCTGGAGAAAATTAAACTCGCTTTTCCTTTTTTTGTCAGGGCTCAGATTAACTGAAAACTCAATTTCGATAGGACATCCCATCCCCTTTCGTCCCAATATCAGCAAATCAGACAAGAGCTGGGGCAGAGGAAAGGTGCCATATTTCAATACCTGGGCAAATGTCAGTATCTTAGGTCCCGGGATGTAGCCCGTGTCCCTGATACGGTCTTCTTCCGGCACGTAAGTGCTGGCAAGCGTCCTTACAGGGAATTCGTTTTCAGCATCATCCACTTCCCTTTTTTCAAGATTGGAATCCTTCCAACCCTTGGGATCTTCAGCATAATTTCTGATTTTTAAAGCATAAAAAAAACGCTGGCTGTTCGAAAGAATATCTTTGACCGCGGAAAACTGGGGCATGATCTTTGGATACTTGGGAGAGAAGCGCAATGTCTTTTCTCCTTCCACAACGGTTTTGCCTAAACCCAGGGCGATATGGGCAATCCCTTCTTCCGGTTTCATATGGGATACCGGATAGAAATTATGGGACTGGGCCACACCGGAAATAGCCGGGTAAAAAAAGTCTCCAAACTCTTTTCCGGCAAGCTGCTGGATAATAACCGCCATGGCCTCCGCCTGGGGTTGATTGGAAGTGCTTCTTGAAAATGCCTTGGGACTTTCGTAATAGGTAGATGCGTAGACCAATTTAATGGCGGTAATGAGATGGTGAAGCCGAACCGAGGGGTCGGGGTGGTTATTGGGGATCATGTAGGTGTGATAAAGCCCGGCATAGGGCTGAAACTGGGCGTCTTCCAACAGGCTTGAAGAACGGACGGACAGGGGGATACTGACCTGGGCCACAAAGGCCTGAAGGTCTTTCGCCAGCCAGTCCGGCATTTCAGCTTTCAAAAAGCTCTGCGCTACTTTTTCATCAGCCAGGTTTTCCCCGGCAAAGCGCTGCAAATGGTTCTTGGTTACAAAAGACTCAAACCCGTCAGTGCAGATAACCAGGGTTTTGGGAATTCTGATGTTGATTTCAGCATATTTTTCGTGAAGCTCCTGGTTCCGCTCAAGAACAGCGGACATAAAGGCCAGACCCCGGGCCTTCCCCCCTAAGGAGCCTTGACCGATCTTGAGAAAATCCGTGATGTAAGGATCAAAATGATCGGCCCTGAATCGGGCCACCACCCCTTTTTGACGTAATTTCCGCAGGGCGCGGATGTTGGAAATAATATACTCCCGCATTTCGGGGGCACAGCTGAATGCAGAGGCCCGCACCTCACGGAACTTGGAGGCCAGGGCTATTTCAGACCGGGCCATAATCCAGTTGGAAAAGTGATTACGTTCCGCATGATAGCAAAGCGACTCATCCGGTATCTGGGAAAGCTTTGTTTCGAGAGTACGAAGATCAGGGGCCCGGTCAATCTCTTTCCCGTCGGGCATACGAAATACGAAATCCCCAAAGCCTAAGTGGGTAAGGAAAAAATTGTGTATCTCGGAAAGAAGATGTGGCGAATTTTTGTCAAGGAACTCAGCGGGAACCTGGTCTGCCTTTTCCCTGTTGCTTGGTTCCGAACTGAGCAGGAGAAGTGGAACGTCAGGAACTTCTTTTCTGATTTTGGAAAGCAGAAGAAATCCTGTATTATCGTCCAATTGATGGTTTTTTGGTAAACGGGCATCTGATATCACGCCGAAGAGAAAGGACCGGAATTTCTGGTAAAGCTCAAGGGCTTCTTCATAACTGGTGGCTAAAAGTATTTTGGGTCTGGCCCGCATTGTAAGGAGCCTGTGTTCTTCGTTGAGGCCATGTTTGAGTACCGCCTGCGTCTGACTCACGATCTCTTTGTAGATAAGGGGTAAAAAGGACGAGTAATAAATCGGTGAATCTTCAACCAGAAGGAGGACACGCACCTTCGCCTTCTCGGTATCAATATCTACATTAAGGTGGTCTTCAGCATTTTTGACCATGGCCAAAAGGAGATCTGAATTGCCGGACCAGATAAAAATCTTGTCAATCCCCTCGCAATTCTTGTTCTCAGGAGGTGGATAAATACCCCTGGGGCTGTGAGCCAAAAGGACGACAGGCAACTGAGGATTTATCTTTTTCACCTGCAAACCTAAAGCAAACGCATCCATTTCCTCCAGGTGCGGGGTAGTCAGGACCATGTCGAATTTTCTCATTCTCAACAGCGCCAAGGCATCATGGGCCGAAGAAGTCCGTGTAACCCTCGGGGGATGGCTCAGGTTCAACCCGCTATATTCGTTAATGATCCTTGATGCGAGACTCCCGTCTTCTTCCATAATAAAGGCATCATAGGGACTGGAAACGAGCAGGATCTCCCGAACCTTCTTTGACATTAGTTCATGATAAATCCTGAAGCGCGCATAGGATTCCAACGGTATATTATTATTTTCCGAGCCCATCTTACCTCCACCTCAGACTTCCGGCTGGACCAGGTGGTTCGCAGTAATAAAGGATGATTATTCAATGTGTCTGACTGAAGCTCAAAAACATCAAGGGCAGGCTGAATTCCTCCCCTTGATGTCTTGAACTATTTCCTGTCAGGCCTTAGCCGTCTATTATAGCAAGGGCCTCTTCCCTGTAAGCATCCATGACATACGGAATACCTGTGACTTTAGAGCATTCTTCCGTAAGTGAAAAGATGTCTTTCCTGCTGATGTACTGGACCTCCCAGTTTCTGGAGCCGGCCATTAACTGCTGGAGCCCTACCTTGATTTTGTCCACAGCGCTATATATGCCGACAGCTCCCAACGGAAGGTTGTCTGCCTCAGCCCCGTATTTTTCTTTAAGAACCTCATAATTCATGAAGATCTCTTCTTTTGTAGATCCGTATCTTGAAACTGTCGACGGGAGCCCGCCTTGTTCGCCTCTCAGCCACCTTTCCGCATTTTTCCCCACCATGCCCGGAATCATCAAGGCGCGGCCCATGCAGACGGCCTTGCAGTATGGGGCGCCTAAGGCCAGGGCCTTGAAGACATGGTCCTCTGCCGAAAACCCGCCTGCAAAGGCGATGTCCGGGACCCATAAGCCCCGCTTGGCCAGACGATCGCACAGCTCATAGGCCATGGAGTGCAAATAGATAGAGGGGATGCCCCATTCGCTCATCATCCGCCAAGGGCTCATGCCTGTGCCACCCGGCGCCCCGTCGATGGTCAGAAGATCGATCTTGGCATCACTGGACCAGCGGATCGCCATGGCCAGTTCTCTCATGGGATATGCACCGGTCTTGAGCGTGACACGCTTTGCACCTAAATTGCGCACCCGCTCCACCTCTTTCATAAAGCCTTCCTGATCAATAAAACCGAGACGGGAATGGCGCTCAAACTGTTTCAGGGGTCCGGCCTTGAAGGCGGCTTGAAAGGCGTGGGCCTCCGGATCGGGGGTGACGATGTACCCTCTCTTTTTCAATTCGATTGCCCGGTCCAGGGAGTTCACTTTGATCTCTCCGCCGATACATTTGGCGCCTTGCCCCCATTTCAGTTCAATGGTTTCCACACCTAATTTGTCGATGACATACTCGGCTACGCCATTCCGGGTATCTTCCACGTTCATCTGTACAAGGATGTCCCCGTAGCCTTCATGGTAACGGCGGTATTCTTTGACTCGGCGGTCCATTTCAGGTGAATTTTTCACCTGCCCGTGGCTGTTGAATTCCAGTTCCGGATCGATGCCGCAGACATTTTCACCGCACACCAGGGTGATTCCGCTGATGGCGGCCCCGATGGCAAAATGTCCCCAATTTTTCCTCGCAATATCCGTGCTCCCCAAGGCCCCGGTGAATATGGGGACCTTCATCTTCACCTTTTCAGTGGCGCCAAACGAGGTTTCCGTATTGACCGCAGGGAAAGTGGCCTTGTCCGGGTCCGCTTCAACCCCCTTTGCCCCAAAGGCATACCCCATGATATTCAGATGGGAGTAATCAACAGGGTAGTCCTTGTCCGCACCGGCAGTAATGCTGCCGAATGGCTGGGGGTAAAGGAGTTCCCTACCCCGGAATGTGGCATTGAACATATCGCAGTTCCCCTTGCATCCATCAATACACCTGCTGCAGATGCCTGACTGGGGGGCCACATCACGTGAGCGATTCTTGGTCTGAAGGGCTTCATTCGCGTTAGGTTTTTGTAAATTCAATGTTTCATCCTCCTTTATTTAGACCAGGGAAGAAAACAAAAAAAAAGGCGTCTTCCCTGATAAGGGTTTAGACGCCTTTGTCTTATCGCGAAAAACCTTAGCACGCCCTTGTGCAAGGCTTCAGTCAAATTTAAGCATCGCTTATACCCGCCCGGATTCTCCCTGTCAAGACATTTTTGGGCCTTGATTATCGTTTCAGCTTAAAACCCCAGCCAAGCTCGTTGAATCGTTCGAGATCTCCCTTCCACTCAAGGGCCGGCGACCATAGCATCTGTTCTGTCCAGCCCCCAGTACGATCTTCCGGACCTACGGGGCAAGCGTGCTTTTCAGCTACCTGAGGAACAGTGAAACCTCTGGACAGGTCAGTATTTACCGGATTTGCCAATACTGGCATTTTGGCTAAATGGTTCGATATTGTCTTTTGTGGAAAGCCCAATCTCTATGCAATTCTCTCTTGAGAGATGCTGAGCCGGTCCATGCGGAATATTTTGATGTCGAGGCCAAGCTGGGTTGCAGCGCGAAGATCGGCTAAGCGGGATGCGCGGGATGCGGGACGCTCTTTTAAAATTTAGCAACCTATGTTTCAAGTGAATAATTACCCTTTTTTGCGATGGCTTCTCCCCTCTCCACTGAAAATCCGATGCCGGCTAAACTCATCTCCAGTTCTTTGG
>BS_KBA_SWE02_21mDRAFT_10000216_pt1 | contig 20814 bp, 20 predicted proteins | sample BalSeasSWE02_21m_FD_9196 | JGI IMG/M metagenome (IMG submission 9196)
ATTGAATTTATCTATGGTTGAAATATCAAAAGACGCATAATTATGAATAATGGCATTAAGAATAGATATCGATTTTTTATGTAAAACATTGGGCTCCATGTTCAATTCCTGACTTAAATGAACAAACATGGTATTGGGTTTTTCAATGATATTAGGACTTGAAAAAGCTTTAAGCATTTCAATAATGCGTTCTTTCATTTCGCCCACAGCTTTATTGGTAAATGTGAGTGCCAAAACAGATTTAAAAGCTAAAGGATGATTGGTTTCGAATAAAATTTTTAAATAATTTTTTACTACCGTGAATGTTTTCCCACTTCCAGCAGAGGCATTATAAATTGTAAAACCTTTAGACATTGAATTAAAAATAATTTTGACACAAGATAGAAACAATCAATGATTTCATAGTTATTTATTATTTTTAATTGCGCACTTTTATACGTAAATTTGAAAGAATTTAATATTAACTATTAAAAAAAATATTATGGCTTTTGAATTACCGAAATTAAAATACGCTTACGATGCATTGGAACCATATATTGATGCTCGAACAATGGAAATACATCATACGAAACACCATCAAGGCTACATTAATAATCTTAATGCAGCTATCGAAGGCACCAATTTAGCCGGAAAATCTATTGAAGACATTCTTGTAAATCTAGATATGAATAATGCTGCAGTAAGAAATAACGGCGGCGGTTTTTATAACCATTCCTTGTTTTGGGATGTCATGAATCCCGAAGGTAAAGGCTATTTGTCTGGTGAACTTAAAGGGGCAATTGAAGTTGCTTTTGGAAGCACTGACGCTTTTAAAGACACTTTTAGTAAAGCTGCCGCTACACGTTTTGGATCAGGATGGGCTTGGCTTTGCGTCCATAAAGGCGGAAAGGTTGAAGTGTGTTCTACTCCTAACCAGGACAATACTTTAATGCCCGGTGTAGGTTGCGGAGGAACTCCTATTTTAGGACTGGATGTTTGGGAACATGCGTACTATTTGCACTATCAAAATAGAAGACCTGAATATATCAGTGCATTTTTTAATGTCATTAACTGGAATGAAGTTGAAAGACGATATGCTTTGGCTAAATAGATTTGCAATTAATATTTTAAATAAAAGGCGAACCATTTGGTTCGCCTTTTTTATGATTATAATTCTAATCTGGAAATTTATTTATGAGATACCTGCTCTCGAAAGTATTAGAAATGAAAAAAGGTGAACGAGTGTTCACCTTTTTTGCCCCAAATCTACCATAAACTTAACCTACTTATGTTATGGTCCAACAAATATATGAGGTCTTATTTCTATTTTTTAATTTTTTAGATAAACGACTTATAAATTGGCTTAAAAGATTTAAAAGCGTGTATTTTAAGTCAAAATAATGTAAAATAGTAAAGAAAATTAATGTATAAGAGTAAGTTTGGAGATGATATTGACAATATATTTAAATAAAAAAAGGCGAACGAGTGTTCACCTTTTTTTGCCCCAAATCTACCATGAACTTAACCTACTTATGTTATGGTGATGCTAATGTATATTTAATTTATTTATAGATTTACAAATAATAGATGAAATGCATTTTTTTCAGATAAAGCGACAAGTTTTATAGATTAACTGTTCTGCTTTAAGATTTCTTCTAATAAGCTCGTTCTTTATTTCCTTCATAAAAATTAATAAAACTCCTGTTAACCACACGGTTACCACCAGGCGTTGGATAATTTCCTGTGAAATACCAATCGCCTAAATTTTTTGGGCAGGCTTTATGAAGGTTTTCAACAGGTTGAAAAATAATTTGGACTTCAGCTTTAACGGAAGCATCACAAACCAATTCCGAAATCTTTTTTTCAATAGCTTCATCTGTAAACTCTGCATAAAGATCTTTTACAAAGTTTCTAACCTCTATATCTTCCAAATCTGTTTGCGCTTTGCACTTCTGGTAAACTTCTTCTACCAAATTATATTTATCTGTTTCTTTTAAAAGGGCTATCATGGCTCTAAAGGCAACAAAATCTTCCAATCTAGCCATGTCAATACCATAACAATCTGGATAACGAATTTGAGGCGCTGAGGAAACCACTATTATTTTTTTGGGATGTAATCTGTCCATCATTTTAATAATACTTTTCTTAAGGGTGGTACCTCTAACAATGCTATCATCAATAATAACCAGATTGTCAGTTGGTTTTATAACACCATAAGTTACATCATAAACGTGAGCGACCAGATCGTCTCGACTCACATCTTCCGTAATAAAGGTTCTAAGCTTGACATCTTTTATAGCGATCTTTTCTATTCTTGGCCTTTCAGACAGGATTTCAGTTACTTTTTCAGACGAAAGCTCTCTTTTCCCTTTTAATATTGCGTTTGTTTTCTTTTCGTTTAGGTGCTTTTCAACCATTTCAATCATGCCATAAAAAGATGTTTCTGCGGTATTTGGGATATATGAGAACACCGTATTTTTTGTATCATAATCAATAGCATTTAAAACGCGAGGCATTAATAACTTTCCAAGTTCTTTTCGCTCTTGGTAAATTTCAGCATCACTTCCTCTAGAAAAATAAATACGTTCAAATGAACATGCTTTTCGTTCTAAAGGTTCAATAATTTTTGTGATTGAAGTTTTACCAGATTTTTTTGTAATAATTGCGTGACCTGGTTTTAATTCTTTTACATCATTAAACTCTACATTAAATACAGTTTGAATTACAGGACGTTCTGAAGCAACCACAACCACCTCATCGTCTGTATAATAATATGCAGGCCTAATACCCGCTGGATCACGAAGCACAAATGAATCACCATGACCTAAAAGGCCAGCCATGGCATAACCTCCGTCCCAATTTTTTGAAGACCGCTTTAATATTTTAGCAACATTTAAGCGTTCTGCAATTAATGGGCTACACTCATTTTTATTATAGCCTTCTTTTTTTAATTGTTTGTATTTTTTTGCAACGGCATCATCTAAAAAGTGACCTATTTTTTCCATGATGGTAACTGTATCGGCTTTTTCTTTTGGGTGTTGTCCCAACCTGACGAGGCCTTCAAACAATTCATTTACATTGGTCATATTGAAATTGCCCGCCAAAATAAGATTACGGTGCATCCAATTGTTTTGCCTTAAAAATGGATGAACATTCTCTACACTGTTTTTACCAAAAGTGCCATAACGAACGTGCCCCAAAAGCAGTTCGCCAATATATGGAATGTGTCTTTTTTGAAGAGCAACATCATTTATGTATTCAGGGTGTTCATCAAATTCTTTGCTTACACGATCGTTTATTTGGGCAAAAATATCTTGTATGGGTTGTTGAGCTACAGAACGTACCCTACTGATATAGCGTTCGCCAGGTTTGATGTCTAATTTAATACTTGCAAAACCAGCACCATCTTGACCGCGATTATGCTGTTTTTCCATCATGAGGTACATTTTGTTTACACCATAAAAAGCACTTCCGTATTTTTCTTTATAATACTCGAGGGGTTTTAAAAGCCTAATGAGTGCAATTCCNCATTCNTGTTTTATAACATCGCTCATTGTTATATTATTTATTTAATTTAAAAACGCGCTCAAAAATGAGCGCGTTGGTTTATGATAATTCAATTTCAAACTGNGTNANTTGCTTAAATTGCACTAATCGTTTATGTATTTCGCTTTTGGTTAAATTCTGCATGCGTTCAGTTCCAAATTTTTCCACACAAAAAGAAGCTAAAGTAGAACCATAAATAACAGCATTCTTCATGTTTTCGAATGAGGTATCTCCTGTACTTGCAATATAGCCAACAAAACCTCCAGCAAAAGTATCTCCAGCACCTGTAGGATCAAATACTTCTTCTAATGGCAATGCGGGAGCATAAAACACATTATCATTATGGAACAATAAAGCCCCGTGCTCTCCTTTTTTAATAACTACATATTTTGGCCCCATACTATGGATTTTTCTTGCCGCAACAACTAACGAAAATTCACCAGTTAATTGTCTCGCTTCTTCATCATTTATGGTTATTACATCAACTCGAGAAATTACTTTATGCAAATCATTTAAGGCAGAATCCATCCAAAAGTTCATGGTATCCAAAACTACCAATTTAGGGGTATTTGACATTTGATCCAAAACACTTAATTGGGTTAAGGGATGTAAATTGCCCAGCATTACTATTTCTGCGTCTTTGTAAGCATTTGGAACTAAAGGTTTAAAATCTGCAAGTACATTAAGTTCAGTAGTCAAAGTATCACGTGAGTTCATATCATTATGATACTTACCGCTCCAAAAGAAAGTTTTTCCTTCTTTAACAAATTCAACTCCTGAAATATCAATAGCCCTGTTTGACAGTAAGTCTAAATAATTTTGCGGAAAATCGCCTCCTACAATAGATACTATTGCGGTATCAGTATTAAATTGGGACGCGGCCAAACCTATAAATGTTGCAGCACCACCCAGTATTTTGTCTGTTTTTCCGAAAGGAGTTTCAATGGCATCAAAAGCTAATGTGCCAACTATCACTAATTTACTCATGAAGGGGTTTCAAAATTCTGTGCAAATATAAGGTTTTTAAGCACTAACAAGCGAATTTATTTTCTGCCAAAGTCTGCAGGAATTTCGCCCCAAGCTTTGGTTTCCCATTTTACAATAACTGTTTTATAAGTATTGGTTTTAAGCCATTGTTTGGCTCTTTCAACCAATTTAAACAAATCATCATTTTTCTCATTGCGGTTCAATTTAGTATTACAACTTTTCTTTTTGACCCAACTTATTGCTGTTTTTGAATCGGTATAGATAATGCAATCACTATTTTTTTGTTTCAAAAAGGCCAATCCATGTACAATGGCCAAAAATTCTCCTATATTATTGGTGCCTTCTTCAAAAGGTCCTTGTTTAAAAAGTTCTTTTTTGGTTTTAGTGTCCACGCCACGATATTCCATTACGCCGGGATTTCCACTAACCGCAGCATCAACAGCTATGGAATTGTAATTGGGCTCACCTATTTTTTTAAGCTGAATATCAGACAATTCACTTTTAAACTTTCCTTTNGTGATATAATCTTTGTAATTTCCTTTTAAAGCTTTTTTTGCAGCATCAAATGTTTCAAACGATTTGTATTGTGCGCCTTGAAAATCTTTTATTTGAGCTTTACAATCATCCCAAGATTCAAACACACCAGGATGATGACCTTTCCAAACGGTATAATATTTTTTCTTTTTTTTGCTCATCATTAGTTTCCGCAAAAGCGGAAATCTGCTTAATTTTTGATTTAATTTAATTAGAAAATAACAATTCCTCGACAACTTTTGGAAAATGGTCCATCTCTAATTGATGGATTTTGTTGGCAACATCGTCAGCTGAATCCTTAGGGTTCACAATACATTTAGTTTGAAAAATAATGGCGCCTTCATCATAGTGTTCATTCACATAATGGATAGTGATTCCAGTTTCAGGTTCTTTATTTTCAACAACGGCTTCATGCACATGCATACCGTACATGCCTTTTCCACCGTATTTTGGCAATAATGCTGGATGAATATTGATAACTTTATTAGGAAATTCGTGTAAGATCTTTTCGGGGAATTTCCATAAAAATCCCGCAAGCACTATTAAATCTGGTTTTGAAGTTCTTAAAATGTTCAAAACATCGTCGGTTTCTGTAAATGCTATTTTATTGAAGGAAAACGCACTCACCTTTAATCGTTTTGCCCGGTCCAAAACTTTAGCTTGAGGGTTATTGGTCAATACTAAAACTACGGTTGCATGATCGCTATTATTAAAATAAGTGATCAAATTTTCGGCATTGGTACCACTTCCGGAAGCAAAAACTACAATACGCTTCATTTTATACATTATAAAGTTTGGATTGTTTGACAAAAAAAAGAATAATTATTAACAATTAAGAGTTAAAATAGAAATACTTCTATCTAATTTTAGTAAATTACAATCACATTTTTAAACTAAAGGTGTATTATGAAAATAAAGTTTTTTATTTTTGCCAACTAATTAAAACTTAAAATTAAAAGATTATGTCAGACATTGCATCAAGAGTAAAAGCGATTATCGTAGACAAATTAGGTGTTGACGAAAACGAAGTTGTTTCAGAAGCTAGCTTCACTAATGATTTAGGAGCAGATTCTTTAGACACTGTAGAATTAATCATGGAATTCGAAAAAGAATTTGATATTCAAATTCCAGACGACCAAGCAGAAAACATTGCAACAGTTGGTCAAGCTATATCTTATATAGAGGCTGCAAAATAAGCAAAAAAATTTATGGAATTAAGGCGAGTTGTTGTAACCGGTTTGGGAGCATTAACACCAATTGGGAACACTATAGACGAGTATTGGAATGGTCTTATTAGTGGGAAAAGTGGTGCGGCACCCATTACATATTTTGATACAGAAAAGTTCAAAACCAAATTCGCCTGTGAATTAAAAAACTTTGAGCCTACAGATTTTCTAGACAGAAAGGAAGCTCGAAAAATGGATAAATTCACACAGTATGCTATGGTAGCATCTGATGAAGCAATCGCCGACTCTAAATTGGACCTGGATGTAATTAATAAACTACGTGTGGGAGTAATTTGGGGAGCAGGAATTGGCGGTTTGGAAACATTTCAAGATGAAGTTTTAAACTTTGCAGCCGGTGATGGCACGCCAAGGTTTAATCCATTCTTTATTCCCAAAATGATAGCCGATATCGCGCCAGGAAATATATCCATTAAATATGGATTTATGGGACCTAATTACACTACGGTTTCTGCATGTGCTTCTTCAGCCAATGCCATTATAGATGCTTTAAACTATATTCGTTTAGGACATTGTGATGTTATTGTAACTGGTGGTAGTGAGGCAGCTGTGACAATAGCTGGAATGGGAGGTTTTAATGCGATGCACGCCTTATCAACTAGGAATGAAAGTCCTGAAACAGCCTCAAGGCCGTTTGATGCTACTCGAGACGGGTTTGTTTTGGGAGAAGGCGCAGGAGCAATGATTCTTGAAGATTATGAACACGCAAAAGCTAGAGGCGCCAAAATTTATGCTGAGGTTTTAGGCGGGGGATTGTCTTCAGATGCCTATCATATGACAGCCCCTCATCCAGAAGGTATTGGTGTTATTGCAGTAATGAGAAATTGTTTGGAAAACGCTGGTGTTAAACCAGAAGAAGTTGATCATATCAATACACACGGCACTTCTACTCCATTAGGGGATGTTGCCGAACTTAAAGCAATTAAAGAAGTCTTTGGAAGCCATGCAAAACACATTAACATCAACTCAACAAAGTCCATGACAGGACATTTACTGGGAGCTGCTGGAGCCATAGAATCTATTGCGTCAATTTTAGCAATGCAATATGGTATAGTTCCTCCTACAATTAATCACTCAGTCTTTGATGAAAACATCGACCCTGAACTTAATTTAACATTAAACAAAGCACAAAAAAGAGACGTTAAAGTAGCTATGAGTAACACATTTGGGTTTGGAGGCCATAATGCATGTGTGTTATTTAAAAAATTAGATTAATTTTTGAATGAATTACATTCGCAACATATTAAATTCCCGTTCTAAAAATGGCGGGAATTTTTTTTTGCAATTGAAAAAAATATTAGGATTCAATCCTAAAAATAAAGCCCTTTACCTTAAAGCCTTTACACATCGTTCGATGAATATTAAAGACGACAAAGGCAATATGGTTAACTATGAACGACTTGAATTTGTTGGAGACGCCATGTTGGGAGCTGTAATTGCATCTTATTTATTTAGTGAAGTACCGCAAGGAGATGAAGGGTATCTTACAAAAATGAGGTCAAAAGTGGTAAGTAGGGAACATCTTAACGAACTTGGTAAAGAACTCAAACTTATTGATTTGGTTGAAAGCAAAATCCCTAAAAGTAATTTTGGTGACAATATTCATGGCAATCTATTTGAAGCTTTGGTCGGCGCAATTTATTTAGACAGAGGGTTTAAATACTGCGAAAAATTCATCTATAACAAAATAATAAATCCTCATGTAGATATAGAAACATTGGAAGGTAAAGTTATAAGTTACAAAAGCTTATTGATTGAATGGTGCCAAAAAGAAAAAAAGACCTTCGAATATCAGGTTTATGAAGACACAGGCAATGATGAATTAAAACACTTTTCAGTAAAACTTTCCATAAATTCCAAAGTTGTTGCAAAGGCAAGGGCGACTTCCAAAAAGAAAGCAGAAGAAAAAGCTTCAAAACGCGCCTTTTTTGCTTTTCAAGCGAGAATTACAAGGTCTCTTGTAGATTAATTTAAATTTATATTCTGTATATAATATATAACGATTTCGTTAAAAGCTAAAAGTAGAATCCTAAAAACTTCACACCTTAATTCTAATAATATAGTATATTTACACCTCATAAAAATTATTTTATGGCCTTGCACAAATTACTTGTTGACGATTTTTATGATACTTCGTTCTCACTTTTAGCAATTCATTGCAGATTGGAAGATTACAGGGTGGCTTATTTGCTCAATAAATATCTAGGGTTGAACCTATATAGAATGCCAAGGGATTTAGATTACAAATATTTGGCAGCGTCATATTCTGTTTATGAATGGTATAACAATGAAAATGAGATCTCATGGAATTTAATTTCAAATGTTTGTAAAAAAGAAGAAGATAGTTTACAAAGTTCGGGTTCATTGTTTACAACTCAAAACAAAGTTTTAAAGAGCTATCATTTATTACCCGAATATAAAAACGTGGATTATCTAATTAAAATAAGTAATGAAACACAGCAGCTCAATGAAAAAATTGTGCTTAATAAAATACAATCCATTCCCCAAATTGTTACCTGTTACACAATAGATACCGAAAACCTAAAATCCAAAGACAATTTAATTTTTTAAGTAATGTTTAAAAGAAAAAAAACAAAAATAGTAGCCACATTAGGACCAGCAACCAGCACCAAAGACGTCTTAAAAAGAATGATTGAAGAAGGCGCAGATGTGTTCAGAATTAATTTTTCACATGCCGATTATGACGCTGTTGCTGAACGCATAAAAATGATAAGGGAATTGAATGAAGAATTCGGATATACTGCCGCTATTCTTGCCGATTTGCAAGGACCAAAACTAAGAGTCGGTGTCATGAAAGAAGAAGTCGTGGTCAATGAAGGCGATGAAATTGTTTTTGCAACAGGAGAACGTTTTGAAGGCACAAAGGAGCGCGTTTACATGACCTATGACAGATTTCCTCAAGATGCCAAACCTGGAGAACGCATTCTTTTAGATGACGGTAAATTAATTTTTGAAGTCGTTTCTACCGATAAAAAATCTGAAGTTAAAGCACGGGTCATTCAAGGCGGTCCATTAAAATCTAAAAAAGGGGTGAACCTTCCCAATACCAATATTTCGCAGCCAGCACTTACCGAAAAAGATATTGAAGACGCCATATTTGCCATTGGGCAAAAAGTGGATTGGATTGCACTTTCTTTTGTGAGACATGCTGAAGACTTAATGCAGCTTCAAGATCTAATAAAAGAACATTCCGACCATAAAATTCCTATTATAGCTAAAATTGAAAAACCTGAAGGCGTCGAAAATATCGACAAAATCGTGGCTTATTGTGACGGTTTAATGGTGGCAAGAGGTGATTTAGGAGTAGAAATTCCAGCTGAGGAAGTACCACTTATTCAAAAGCAATTGGTATTAAAGGCTAAACGCGCCAGAATTCCTGTAATCATTGCCACACAAATGATGGAAACCATGATTTCCAGCTTAACTCCAACACGTGCTGAAGTGAACGATGTTGCCAATTCGGTAATGGATGGAGCCGATGCAGTGATGCTTTCTGGAGAGACTTCGGTTGGGCAATATCCTGTTCAGGTGATTAGGCAAATGGCCAATATAATTCGTAGCGTTGAAGATTCAAAGCTAATACAAGTGCCACAAGTGCCACCACATATTAAAACCAAACGTTATATCACAAAAGCAATTTGTTATCATGCTGCCAATATGGCCAATGAAATTAACGCCAAAGCCATTTCCACGTTAACAAACAGTGGTTATACAGCGTTTCAAATTTCGGCATGGAGGCCTTCTGCACATATTTTGGTGTTTACGTCCAACAAGCGCATTTTAACCCAGTTGAGTTTGCTTTGGGGCGTACAATGCTTTTATTATGATAAGTTTGTAAGTACCGATAAAACCATTGAAGATGTTAACAATATTGCCTGTAAAAAGGGCTATGCCGAAGCAGGGGATATGATCATTAGTTTGGCCGCAATGCCAATTAAGGAATTAGGAATGGTCAATACCTTACGTGTGACTGAGATAACGAGTTGTCCGGTTTAAAGTTTTATTTCTTTTAATAATAAAACCAAAATTAGGCATTTAAATAGTTCAGTTCAATTAATCTGCTTCTGGTTCTGTTATATCTACAATTTCAACAAGGGATATTGAACTTTTATTCTTTTTAAGAACAGAATATTCATAATTATCAATAACTATTTTTTCTTTTATGGATGGAATTTTACCAAATTTCAGAATTAAAAATCCCGCTAAAGTTTCATATTGTTCGTCTTTTTCAATGGGGTGAGGTAAAAAATCATTGATGTCATCAATCGTCGAAGACGCTATAACGTTGTATATGTTATTGCCAACTTTTTCGACTATTGAAATTTCATTATCATACTCATCTTGTATTTCGCCAACCAATTCCTCTAAAATATCTTCCATTGTTATAATTCCTTCTGTACCTCCATATTCATTAACGACCAATGCTATTTGTTCGTGTTTTGTTTGAAACTCATTTAACAATTGGCCTATACTTTTTGTAACAGGAACAACAGGCATATTTCTGANGATACTTCGAATGTCAAGAGCTTCTTTTTTTCGAATTTCTATNAGAATATCCTTTAAATAGATAACCCCAACAATGTTGTCAATATTTTTGTCATAACAAGGGATTCTTGAATAACCTTCTTCAATTATTTTATCAATTGTAGCATCGCTAAATTTATTTATGTCTATTGCAAAAACTTGAGTGCGGGGAACCATTATTTGTTTTGCGGTTTGCTCAAAAAAATCAAATGCGTTTTTAATGATTTTATACTCTGCTTCATCAATTTCTCCACTTTTTTGACCTTGTCGAACCAAGTATTGTAATTCTTCACTACTATGTATATCTGAACCATGAACTGGTGAAATTCCTAAGGATTTAAGTATAAAATTTGCGATTCCGTTAAGTAACCACACAAAGGGTCGGAAGATAAAAAAGAAAAACTGTAATGGATATGCAATAAACAAAGTAGTCTCCACTGACCGCTGAATGGCTAAAGATTTTGGAGCTAGTTCTCCAAATACTATGTGCAATATAGTAATCAAAGCAAAAGCTACAGGGAGCGCAATATCGTGGGCCAATTCAGGGTCAATTTCAAAACCAAATAAGTTCATTACATTAATGATGATCTTAGATACTACAGGCTCTCCAATCCAACCAAGTCCTAAACTTGCTAAAGTTATTCCAAGTTGAGTAGCCGCAAGATATCCATCAAGATGTGATACGATATGTTTTGAAAGAATGGCATTGCGATTTCCTGCTTTTACTTTTACTTCGAGTTGGGAAGTACGTACTTTTACTATTGCAAATTCTGCAGCAACAAAAAAGCCATTAAAAAAAACGAGTAAAAAGGTGATAATAATGTCTAATACCATGATTTTAAGCACAAAATATATTTAGCAAATGTAATCAAAAACCAATCCATTTACAGAAAATCATAATAACTGTGCTAATAGTAACAAATAGGAATATGGTAGCTTGGCTTGATCACATATGTGTTAGGCATATTATAAGGAATTGTTCTAATAGACAATTTATACAGATAACATTTTCAACTATTTTATAAGTAAGTCAACACTTCAATTATTAAAACTCAAACTTCAATTGTACGCTAACAGTTTTTTCTTTTAACACATCCGCTTTAGTTGTTTTAGATTCGGTATTTAAATTAGACATTGAAATCCCCAATAACCGCACTGAGTTATTAAGCTTTTCCTGGTACAACAAATCTTTGGCAGTTTCGAGAATCAAATGTTTATCATTGATATAATAGGGGAGAGTTTTGCTTCGAGTCTGTAAACTAAAGTCGCTGTATTTAATTTTCAAGGTCACCGTTTTGCCTGCGACTTTACTTTTACCGAGACGTTTTGCAACTTCTTGCGCAATGTGGTCCAATTTTTCGAGCATAAAAATCTCTGAAGACAAATTTTCATTAAAGGTGCGTTCGGCTGCCAATGACTTTCTAATTCTATCTGATTTCACCTCACTGTTATGAATGCCCCGTACAACGTAATAATAAAATCTACCAGATTTTCCAAAATGCTCGTCTAGATAGTCAATGGTTTTGGACTTTAAATCCTTTCCGGTAAAAATGCCAAGTTGATACATTTTTTCGGCAGTCACTTTACCCACGCCATAAAATTTCCGAATGTCCAATTGTTCCAAAAAGGGAATGACCTCTTCAGGATTTACTGTTTTTTGGCCGTTGGGTTTGTTATAATCACTGGCCACTTTGGCTATAAATTTATTAATGGATATACCGGCAGACGCAGTGAGGCCAACTTCTTTTAAAATACGCTCACGAATGTCCTTTGCAATCAAAGTCGCGCTAGGATTTCCTTTTTTGTTTTCGGTAACATCCAAATACGCTTCATCCAATGAAAGCGGTTCGACCTTATCGGTATAATCATAAAATATTTTCCTTATTTTTTTAGATATCTCATTGTATCGTTCAAAACGTGGACAAACAAAAATCAAATCGGGGCAATTGCGTTTGGCCTGAACGCCACTCATGGCACTGCGCACCCCAAATTTACGGGCTTCATAACTTGCAGCACTTACAACACCACGCTTTTCACTTCCACCAACAGCAATAGGTTTTCCTTTAAGTTCAGGATGATCCATTTGTTCTACAGAAGCATAAAATGCATCCATATCCACATGAATAATTTTTCGTATTGGTAAATCGTTTGGCATAACGTAAATTTATGAATTCCTATGAAGACAAGAATCTCATTTATTGTAAATTAGAATAAATTAATAAGATTTCCGCTTTCGCGGAAAGTGAACATGATAGAAATAGAACGAAAATTTTTAGTGACTTCAAAAGCTTTTAAAGATGAAGCATTTAAAACCATACGCATTATTCAAGGGTTTTTAAATACACATCCTGAACGGACGGTAAGAGTGAGATTAAAAGAAAATCAAGGAATTTTGACCGTAAAAGGCGAAACATCAAAAAATGGTTTAACACGTTTTGAATGGGAAAAGGAGATTTCAAAAGAAGAAGCCGAAAACCTTCTCACATTATGTGAAAAAGGGGTTATTGATAAAATAAGATATGAGGTGAAAGTTGACAACCACATTTTTGAAGTTGATGAATTTTTTGGAGACAATAAGGGTTTGATTATAGCAGAACTGGAATTAAAAACCGAAGACGAAACCTTTGTTAAACCAAACTGGCTTGGTAAAGAAGTCACTGGTCAGATTAAATATTACAATTCACAATTGAGCAAACATCCATTTAAAACTTGGAAAAAACAATAAACAAAAAAGCCACTTATAAAGTGGCTTTTGATATTTATTTTGGATTTAAAACTTATTCCTTTGAAAACTCTTCAACGGTTTTCATGTCTTTTACTTTGTAAACGTCACCTACTTTTGCAACGGTTTCTTCAAGAGATTTTGGAGTTACTTTTGCTTGATCATATTCGACCATTGCCAATTTATTATTAAAATCAACTTTAGCAAATTTCACACCATCCATTTTTGCCATTTTCTTTTCAATGCTTTTGGCGCATCCAATTTCACAGGTCATGCCCTCTATGCTAAATTCAGCTTTTGTATAAATTACATTAGGATCTACTTTATAAGTAGCCAAATCGGTAGATTCAGTTTCTATTGTTTTTATTTCTGGAGTGGTGTTATTTTTACAAGCTAAACTAAAAACTAAAACAACAACTGTTAAAAGTAATTTTTTAATCATATTCATTGTGGTTAGGATTTTTTAATGAGAAACAAAACTAATAAATATTGCAGTTTACTTTATAATATTTAACGTATTTTATGATTTTCAGCTTTTTGCATAAAAAAACCCCGAATTAAGAAAATCGGGGTTTTATGTATTATATTTTATTTACTGTTTAGTCAAAATCGGCATCGGTAACGCCTTCGTTTACCTTGACTTCTTTAACTATGAAATCAAATTTTCTTGGCCCAAATGTTTGTGATATCTTGAACGGGAATTTTATACCAGCCACTTCCTGATAGTCGGAATAAAATACCGAGCTAGTTCCCATTTCAGAAGCTGTATCGACTTTTATTTTTAGTCCGGTATTAGTACTGTAATAAATTGACGTCTTATCATCTACTTTTATTTTATAAGCTTTTTCTCCATCAACATCCTCAATTTTTTCAAGGGTTACACCACCACTTAAATAATTGACTTCAGGGAAAGGAGAAGATTGAATTTGTGCTTCTTTAATTTCATCTTCATTCATGTCCATTTTTTGACCTTGAGCAAAGTTATATCCAGAATTGCCATCTAAAACTGTTTTTTGGGATTGTCCCATAACCGTAATTTGTTGCAACGACTGATTTTTAATTGTTTTTTTCATTTCTAAATTCATCACAACTCCTGGTTGTAATTCAGATTCTGCTGTTATAAATACGGAATTGACCTTGTCTAATTGACCCTGACCACCAATTGCATCAATGTATGCGTTTAATACTTTATTGGCATCCATATCTTTTGGCATTTCTACGGCATAGTTTGGTTTTTCTGTTGGATTGGCATAAGGATCGAAATATTTAATCGGAATACCTGTTTTATCAAGGTTTTCCAACACTTCACTTCCTTTACCTACAACCACAATACGTGCATTTTCTGTTTTAAAATATTTGTTTGCTACCCTATTGACATCTTCAGCTGTAACGGCATTGATTTTTTCTAAATACGTAGAGTAAAAATCTTGAGGTAAATCATTTAATTTTATGTTTAAAGCGTACCGTGCTATGGTTTGAGGTTGTTCAAGTGCCAAAACAAAATCACCAACATATTTTGCTTTTGCATTCCAAAGGGCTTCAGGATCTACAGGTTCTGATTTTATTCTTTTTATTTCTTTTAAAGTTTCAACAACAGCACTATCTGTTACTGCATTTCGAACAGCTGCACCAGCAGTAAAACGCCCTACATATTTATCAGAATCTATATTGGAACGTGCGCCATAAGTATAACCATGTTCTTCACGAAGGTTCATATTTAAGTAGCTGTTAAATCCGCCCCCTAAAATTTTATTTGCAATTAACACCGCATGATAATCGGGGTCATTCATTTTTAAGTCAATATTATTTGTTAATGAAATATTGGACTGTACAGCATTTGGCATATCAACAAAGTCTATTTCGGTACCTTGAACATTTGGTTTGGCTTGAGGAACATTAGAAGCAACTTCTGCTGATTTTTTCCAACTCCCAAAATGGGTTTTGATTTGTTTTTCGACAGTTTTAAAATCTACATCTCCAACCACTACCAAATAGGCATTATTAGGGTTGAACTGTTTTTTGTAAAACTCAAGGACGTCAGAGAACGTAATGTTGTTTACGGTTTCTTCAGTTACAAATTCTCCATAAGGATGGTGAGTTCCATAAGATAGGGCTCCTCCAACACGGCTAGCTACAGCATCAACACTCTTTTCGTCTACTCTTAATCCCTCAATAAGTTTGTCTTTTTCTTTTTTAAACTCTTCCTCTGTAAGCAAGGGGTTTATGGCCGCATCAGCCATAAGTTCTAATATTCTATCGGAATATTTTGAAAGTGAACTTGCAAAAGCACCACTGGCACCAAATCCTAAACTGGCCCCTAAAAAATCCACTTCATCATTAAATTCATCTTTAGGGATGCTTGTTGTACCGTTACCAAGCATGCTGCCCAAAATACTCTCAACACCTGCTTTATCACCAGTTGAAATTGGTTTATTGTCAATAGTTAGCGAATAAGACACTCTTGGAAGCTTATGGTTTTCAACTACCAATACTTTTATGCCGTTCTCAAGATAAAATTCTCCAGGAACCTCTAATGTAATTTTTGGAGCAGGTCCTGGTTGAGGTTGTTTTGATCGGTCTATTTGCGCACTAAGACTAATAGATAGTATAAACAATAATAGTGTTGCAGCAATTTTGGTTTTCATAAGATATATTGTTTTCATATGTAGATATATAATGATTTTTAAAGGTCATATGGAATCGCCTATCTTCATTAGTGTTTGTTTGCAAAAACTATTTGTTAATGGCGATTTCATATTATTGGTTATCTTTTTTTGGTAAATACTCTAATATAACACGCTGGTTGGGGTTCAAATATTTATTTGCTACAGCTTTAATATCTTCTCTTGTAATGGATCTGTAGATATCAATTTCGTTATTGATTAGGTCGGTGTTTCCATATAGCATATAGTATCTTGCCAATGAACTTGCAATGCCTTCAACACTAGAATTTGAATTAACAAATTGATTTTCAAACTGATTCTGAAGTTTTTGATAATCACGTTCCGAGATAAGTTCTGTTTGTATTTTAGCAACTTCTTCATCCATTTCAGACAATAAATCTGTTAATGGAACTTCTCCCAATGGCAATGCAAAAAGCGCATATATTCCATAATCTTCTTGGCTTATATTAACAGCCTGAACAGCAAGAGCCTTTTTTTCATTGTCCACTAATTTTTTGTAGAGCACAGAACTTTTGCCTCCGCTTAAATAACTAGAGATCATATCCAAAATATAGGCATCTCTATCTTTAAATGATGGTGTTCTATATGCAGCAATAATTGCCGGAATTTGAATATTGGCATCATAGGCTGTTGATTTTATAGTTTCGGTTATTGGTTCTTCTTTGGGAAGATTTCTGTCAATTTCCGCTCCTCTAGGTATTGGTCCAAAATAATCTTGGATCATTTTTTTAACCACTGTTTTGTCAATATCTCCAGCCACAACCAAAACAGCATTGTTTGGAACGTAGAATTTTTTGTTGAACGCTTGAAATTCTTCTAAAGTAGCAGCATCCAAATGTTCCATTTCTCCTATGGTCGTCCCCTTATATGGATGCACTTTGAACATTAATTTTTTAATTTCTTCAAGAATATGACCATACGGCTGGTTGTCTACTCGCAAGCGTTTTTCTTCTTTTACAACTTCATTTTGAGTGTCTACTCCAATTTGATTGATAATGGGATGCAATAAGCGTTCAGATTCCATCCACAACCCAAGCTCAACATTGTTAGATGGGAAAACCTCATAATAATAAGTCCTATCATCAGTTGTATTGGCATTGTTGCTGCCCCCATTTGAGGATACAATGGTGAACCATTCACCTCTATCGATGTTTTCAGTTCCTTCGAACAAAAGGTGTTCAAAAAAGTGTGCAAATCCAGTACGATCAGGTTTTTCATCTTTTGCACCCACGTGGTACATCACTGAAGTTGTTACTATAGGTGCAGTATTGTCTTGGTGTAAAATGACATGCATGCCATTATCTAAATCATACTCTTCAAATATAACTTCTTGTGCATTTATCAGGAAAACTGAAAAAACAAAAGGAATTAAAATAAATAATTTTTTTTTCATTATTGGTCTGTATTAATGTAAGTTATTGATAATATTTTGTAAGTCTCTTTTTACAGAAAGATGTTACAATAGCTCCACAAAAATAAGAAATGATTATTCGGTTTTTGTGAATAAAATGTAAAAAAAATCAATTCAAAATTATATAAACACACATTTTTTCACGAAATTTAAATTTTATTTTAAATACCATAACTATGAACACTTCATTTTCAGTTGCTTTAAGATATGGGATTTTTATTACCGTTGCTTTAATTGCTTATTTTTTAGTTTTACGCTTATTTGAGCTTCATGAAAACCCATGGTTAAGATTGTTCAATGGAGTTGCAATGGCATTTGGGTTATTTTATGCCATTAAGTATTACAAGCTTCTTACAGGAAAAGCGTTCACTTATGTCGATGGGTTTAAAACAGGATTGATCACTGGTTTTATAGGCACTATTTTATTCACTGCCTTTATGGCTATTTATATGTTTCATTTAGATCCGGCCTTTACCCAAAAACTATTCGGAGAATGGTTTAATAACTATGGTGAAGGCGCAGGAATTTTGGTATTCATAATTCTTATTGAAGGGCTAGCCTCAACAGTCGTACTCACTCTAACCTTTATGCAGATTTTCAAAAAAAGCCACAATCTTCCCCAAAAAGAATAAAACGTTTGCAGTTTAATAATTTAGATGTATATTTGCACCCATTTTAAAATAAAAATAAACTAATTTAAACGTTACGCTATGTACGCAATTGTAGAGATAGCAGGGCAACAATTTAAAGTTGTAAAAGACCAAAAAGTGTTTGTTCACCGTTTAGCCACCGAAGAGGGTAAAGCAGTATCTTTTGATAATGTACTTCTAATTGGCGATGGTAACAATATTACTGTAGGCGCCCCGGCTATAGACGGAGCTCAAGTTGGAGCAAAAGTCTTAAAGCACCTTAAAGGTGATAAAGTTATTGTTTTCAAAAAGAAAAGACGTAAAGGTTACCGTAAGAAAAATGGTCACCGTCAAGCCCTTTCTGAAATCATCATTGAAAGCATTGTTGCTTCGGGAGCTAAAAAGGCTGCCAAAGTTGAAAACGAGGGAGCTAAAAAGGCTACTCCAGCAAAAGCTGAAAAAGCTGCTCCAGTAAAAGAAGCTCCAAAAGCAGAAGCTAAGCCAGTAGCTAAAAAAGAAGAAGCAACTCAAGATTTAAACAGTTTAACTGTTGCTGAATTAAGAGAAATGGCAAAAGCCAAAGAAATATCAGGATATTCTTCAATGAAGAAAGCTGAATTAATAGCTGCTTTAAGTTAATCATAAAATTAAAATCGAAATAAAATGGCACATAAAAAAGGAGTCGGAAGTTCGAAAAACGGTAGAGAATCAGAATCGAAACGCTTAGGTGTTAAGATTTTTGGTGGTCAAGCTGCAATTGCAGGGAACATTATCGTAAGACAAAGAGGAAACACGCATCATCCAGGTGAAAATGTATATTCTTCTAAGGATCACACATTACATGCTAAAGTAGATGGCATTGTAAAATTTGAAAAGAAAACTGGAGGTAAATCCTTCGTGTCTATTGAGCCTTTTGAAGCTTAATACACACAATCAAAAAAACAAAAAAACCCTTTCTATTTCCAGAAAGGGTTTTTTTATGAGTTTTATTTAGGAGAATTAAATTACCCTTTTAAACTTATCTTTAAATATTCATTTTTTCAAGATTATCAAACAATTAGTTTTTAAATACTTATGAGCTGACCAATATCATTGCCTTTTAAAGTTAATATTATGAATTTAACACCAAATATTAATTAAAAAGTTTAAAAATGAAAACAAAATTACTTTTAGTAACCTTTTTTTTGATTAGCTTTATTAGCTTCACTCAAAACACTTATGTACCTGATGACAATTTTGAACAATACTTGATTGATTTTGGTTATGATACGGGCCCTTTAGATGATTATGTGCTAACTGCCAATATTAATACTGTTACTTTTTTGGAAATGCAATTCTTAGGAATTTCTGATCTTACAGGTATCGAAGATTTCGATGCATTACAAATTTTACGTTGTAGTTTTAATCAAATCACTTCATTAAATCTAAGTCAAAATACGTCATTAACCTGGCTAGAATGTTTAAACAATCAATTAGTCAACTTAGATCTAAGTCAAAATACATTATTGACTACTTTAGATTGTTCTTCAAACAAAATAACTACTTTAAACATAAGTCAAAATACTTTGTTGACTAATCTAATCTGTCGAGATAATCTATTAACAAGTTTGGATGTTAGCCAAAATACAGAGCTAACTAGTTTAAGTTGTTCTACTAATCAATTAACAAATATAGATGTCAGCAAAAACAAATCATTAAAATTTTTAGATTGCGATAACAATCAGTTCTCAAATTTGAGTTTAACCCAAAATACTGAATTAACAAATTTAAATTGTTATGATAATCAATTATCAGCCTTAGATGTAAGTCAAAATACCGCACTCATATTTTTATATTGTTTTAATAATCAATTGTTAAACTTAGATTTAAGTCAAAACAATGTTTTAAGTCAGTTAAGTTGCTCTGATAATCAACTAACAAATTTAGATCTAAGTCAAAATACAGAATTGGCTGTATTGATTTGTGAGTCCAATGACCTAAATCAATTAGATATTAAAAATGGAAATAATAGTATCATAAACACATTTCGAGCAACAGATAATCCAAATCTAGAGTGTATACAAGTGGATAATGTAGCATATTCTACTACGAATTGGACAAATATTGATACTCAAACTTTCTTTAGTGAAGATTGCGATTATTTAGCTATTGAAGATTTCGCAGTGGTTGGTTTTAAAATGTTTCCAAACCCAATATATGATGTTATAAATATTATTATTAAAGATGATGCAGATTTCTCAATTTTTAACATCAATGGGGAATTATTGAAAAAGGGTAAATTATTAAAAGGATATAATGAAGTAGATATTTTACATCTAACAGGTGGTTTGTATTTATTGAATATAAAAACAGATAAAAGATTTTTAAATAAAAAATTAATTAAGTTGTAAAAAAATAAACCCCAAGTTCAAACTCAGGTTTTATTATATGTCTTTTTAAAAGTTCCTGCTGGCCAGAAATAGGCCCCCATTTTTCAGTTATCTAACCCTTGAAACTTGCTTTTAAATATTCGCGGTTCATACGTGCAATATTT
>BS_KBA_SWE02_21mDRAFT_10000217_pt1 | contig 20782 bp, 21 predicted proteins | sample BalSeasSWE02_21m_FD_9196 | JGI IMG/M metagenome (IMG submission 9196)
TTCATTTTCAACACCTTTTTGATACAATTATGAAGAAAATCTAAGATAAAAAACCCTAAATTCAGATAGTTATAGAATCCAACTGTATTCTGACGCTGTAGGGAATAAAATTGAGCTCAAAATTAGAATTGCTGTTTCCCTAATTCCTGCTTTGACATCCAGAGTCTTATTGTTTATGTTCCCTTCTTTATCACAGTATCCGTTAATCGGAAAACCTGAAATTGATGGAATATACCAGAAAACCGTATCCTGTTTAAATTTCCGGGCTTGGATTTGCATTCAACAGGGAAAAAACCTTATGACTCCATTGGTAACCGGACGCTACACGCAGGACATCGGACACTGGACATCGGACATAGGAGACAGCATGCACAAGACCATTGCGGTACTGGAAGGCGACGGCATCGGACCGGAGATCGTTCGAGAGGCCATAAAAGTGCTGAGGGCCATCGAAGAAAAATATCATCACACTTTTATCTTGAATCATGCCCCGTTTGGCGCAGGAGCCTATTTTACCGATGGCTCAACGTTTCCTCAGAAAACGAAGGAAATCTGCGATAAAGCGGATATCATTATCAAAGGCCCCGTGGGACTTGCCGTCGAGGAGATGCATGCCATTCCCCAGGAACACCGTCCTGAGGTCGCGGCCATTCTGCCACTGCGAAAACGCTATGACACATTCGCCAATTTCAGGCCGGTAAGATTGCCCCGATCCCTTGCATCCTTTTCCCCATTAAAACCGGAAATCATCGGCGATGGGATTGATATCCTGATGATACGGGAACTCGTTGGCGGAATTTATTTCGGGGACAAGACGGAAGGGGCCTCAACCGGGATGAAATATGCCCGGGACGATTGCACCTATACGGAAGAACAGGTCCGGAGGATTTCACTCGTTGCCCTCAAGGAAGCCCGAAAAAGGGGAGTAAAACTCACCAATATCCACAAAGCGAACGTACTCGCCACCTCCCGGTTCTGGAGAGAAGTTTTCGAAGATGTGGCGAAGGAATTTCCCGATGTTCCCTGCCAGTCCACACTGGTAGACAGCGCCGCGTACTACCTCGTGAAGAATCCGACCCAGTTCAACGGGGTGATGCTCCTGGAGAACATGCAGGGAGATATCCTCACCGATCAGGCGGGCGGGGTCATCGGCTCTCTGGGGCTCATGCCCTCCGCATGCATGGGCCCGAAAAAAAGCTACGTGGAACCGGCCCATGGATCAGCGCCGGATATCGCCAATAGGAATATGGCCAATCCCTATTCCATGATCGGCAGCATTGCGATGCTCTTCGACGAATGCCTTGGCCTCCAGGAGGAGGCGCAGGATATCTGGAACGCCCTCTTTCGTGTATTTGAACAAGGATTTACCACAAAGGAATTGGCAAACGGCGCCCACGCACAGGGAAAGATCCTCCAGACAACCGAATTTGGCGATACGGTTGTGAAGATGACTCAACAAGAGTGTTCCTGATGAAGTGGGGCAGTACCGGCTTAAGAATTCTCTGTTTGGAAAATGACCGGGTAGAATCCGGAGATACTCTGAATGAAGGGAAATTTACGGTTTCCTCATTTTCTCATCAGAACTACATGATATGTTTGTCAGGCGAGTCCTTTCGGCGACGGATCACCCGTGTCCCGGGCGGGGTGTATTTCTTGACCGTTTGTTCTTCCTCCCGGGCCTTGTCATCAAGGGCGATCAGTTGACGTAACTGGGCTTCAATCTTCCTCATTTTTCCTTCTTCCATAATTTTTCCTTCTTCGATAATAAAAGTTTTTTCGTTCTTCTTCCGGTCGGGACATTCCCAACCGCTAAGATCCTGCAAAAGCAGGAAGGTGGCCGGCGGCAGACAAAATCTTTGTGCCCTGCGCAGGATTTTTCTGAATTTGACAAAGCACTCTTATTCAGACGTATCCAGCAGGGTTAACGTTGCCGCTTCCCTTTTGATTTTTTAAATTTAAAAAGTGTTTTCCCGCAAAGAGTTTCGTTCCCGATGGGAGATTTTAAAAATTGCACCCCGCAGAAGGGGATGCTCCAGGCCTTGCCTCTTTTCAAAGGCTCATTTCCAAAAAACGCAGGGGTTTAACGCAACAGAATCGTTAAAACTGAGGTAGGCAAACCAGATGAGAGAATACTGCCCCGCTTGGAGTCCACTGTATTCCTTTTTGTAAATTCATAGCCGATCCACAGTGCAGGTTCTCCTTTATCTCAGATTTTCTGGATATGCAAGACTAAAATGAAGGTTCTGAAAAAAAAGATCACATCAGAACATAGCCATCGTATAGCGTTCTGTCAATCCTGTTCCACAATCCCTGGCCCAGACCCGGGCATTCAAGGCAGTAGCGACAAACTTTTATCTGAACAAAATACCCCATTGTCAGCTTCGAATCTTATGAGTCGCGCCAGGGCAGGCCGAAATGCCTTATTCTGACTTTCCTACCCTGCGAAGAATCGCATAAGGCTGCAAAGGGATAGGAAGCACGATACTCTGTGAGTTGTTAGCAAATTCCACTTGCCGGCCAAGGCTTGTGGTGAGAAGTTCGGGCATTTTTACGGTGGTAAGTTTCCCGTTCGGGGAAAGCACCTCAAGCTCTTCCCCACCCGCGATGGAATTTCTTACACGCACAACTTGTTTTCCTTCCATGGTTTCTTCCGTGACATTTCCCACGAAAACAGATTCCGATTGGGATGTGCTGCTCTCTCTTGAATAATCGCTGTCATCGATTTTCCCTTTCATGAAACCGGTTGAGTAACCCCGGCTGGGGATCCGTGTGAGAAGTTCAAGCCCCTGCTCGTGCGAAAATTCTTTTCCGTCAAGGACCTGTCTGTAAAAAGAAACCACCGTGGCAATGTAGTGAATCGATTTCATCCGTCCTTCAATTTTGATGGAATCCACACCCGCTTTCTCAAGATCTGCAACAAATTCAAAAAGGGCCAGTTCCTTGCTGTTGAAAAGATATAGCCCTCTTTCGTCTTCAAAGACCGGCATGTACTGTCCGGGCCTGGTCTCTTCCACAAGGGCATATTTCCATCTACAGGGCTGCTTGCACTCACCACGGTTTGCACGAAAGCCGGCCAGGTAGTCGCTGATGGCGCATCTGCCGGAATAGGAAAAACATACTGCGCCATGGATAAAGGTCTCTGTCTCAACCCGCCCGTTGGTGGCCTTCTGGATCTCCCGGATCTGCTCAAAGGAAAGCTCTCGTGCCAGGTTCACTCTTTTGGCGCCCAGTTCCCCGTAAGCGAGCACGGTCTGGTAATTCATGGTATTGGCCTGTGTGCTGATATGAAGGGCTGCCCGAAGATCCATTTTTTTCAGTTCCATGAGCAGCCCCAGATCAGAAACGATCAGGGCGTCCACCCCCATCTCATCCAGCGTAACGGCGGTCTTTCTGAGAGAATCCACCTCATTTGAAAAGGGATAGATGTTCAGCGTAACATAGCCCCTTTTCCCACGGGCATGGAGAAACGAAAGTCCTTCGTCGGCATCCTCAAAAGAGAAATTTCCCGCGAAGCTCCTCAGAGAACCGAATTCAGTCCCGAAGTATACGGCATCCGCACCGTAGACAGCAGCCCATTTCAGTTTTTCCAGGTTACCTGCAGGCGCCAGAAGTTCCATTTAATGACTCTCCATTCTTTCTCAAATATTATGAGATTGTTTTCCGGGCAAATCCTTCGCGAGGGCAACATGGATCGTGACGCCTTTTCTACTGCCGGATTCAATCTGGACGTTCCCCCCATGTCTTTCCGCGATCTCTTTCACGATGGCCAGTCCCAGTCCGGTTCCCTGAACCCCCCGAGAGGACTCAAAGCGCTGAAACATCCCCCAGATTCTGTTCGAGACTTCTTCCTGAATCCCAATCCCGTCATCCATTACGGAAAAGATATGGAATTGATCCGTCTCTGCGTAGACGATATCGATTCGGGTAAGTCCTTCCCCGCCGTATTTCAGGGCATTGTCCACGAGGTTGCGCAGAATTCTCAGCAGGCAAAGCCTGTCCGCACGGATCTCCGGCAGATTCTCGGGTTCAGACCAGTTGATCCGGCGAACCTCTAACGGGGCGGAAAACTCCTCTCTTATTGTCTGGAGGATCTCTTTCGGATCCACCCTTTCCGCATGCAAGGGCATCTCCTTTGTGGAAATGTACAGATTGATCTGATCAACCAGGGATACAATCTGTTCAGCCGCCTTCAGGATCTGATCGCAATAGGTTTTTCCTTTCTCACCCAGGGCGCCCTGATACCGTTTATGCAGGAGTTTTGTGAGCCCGTAAATCCCAATCACGGGGCTCTTCAAGTCGTGTGAAACGGAGTAAGAGAACTGTTTTATCTTCTCTGAACTTTTCCGAACCGCTTCTTCCATCTCTTTGCGATCGGTGATATCAAGCATCATCGATTGTTTAAATATTCGTCCGTCTGCATATCGGATCGGTGTATTGACCACATAGAACCAGTGTTCGTCTTTCGGGCTCAGAAGTTCCCACCGGACGGTTTCTCCCGAAAATACCCGTTCGTTAACGCACCAGGGGCAGATGCTATCCCGTTCATGAATCGCCTTGTAGCATAATTTGCCCGTGCCGTCATAGCCGGTGCGCTCTATGAACCGCTGGTTCATGTATTCTACGCGATAATCGGGGGAGCAGATATAGATGAACCCGTCAAATGCCTCCACCATGGCCCGATATCGGATTTCACTTTCCTGAAGCGCCTTCCGGGCCTGGTTATATTCCGTAACATCCCGGATAATGCCCTGATACCCAACGATTTCTCCACTTGGAGAGCGGCATACGGTAGACGTAAGGAGGCATTCCATGACCTCCCCGTTTTTTTTCCTCAATTTCACTGGGAAGTTCTTCAGGGCGGAACTTTTTTCAATCTCTTCCCTGAATCTATCCCTTTCTCCGGGATTGACGTAAAGCTCTCGCACATCAATTTTTCCGATCATCTCCCCTCTGGTATACCCGAAAAGCTCCAGCCCGGCCTGATTGGCATCCATGAAGATCCCTTCCCGGCTGGTGATATAAATGGCGTCCCGGGATTCATTGAACAGGGTTCGGTATCTTTCTTCACTCCTCAGAATGGCCTCCCTGGCAAGTCTGCCCTCGGAGGCTTCTTTTTCCAACACCCTTATTCTTTTCTCCAGCTCTTCATAGGTCGGATTTTCGTTCATCACAAAACCTCCGTTCAGCAACGGGCATCCGTTTTAAAAATTTCGGAAATCAGGCAAAACGGATTTCGGGAAAACTGAGAGATGCCTAAGTTGTACGCTAACTTTTCAAGCAAAGACACGTGGCCACAAAGGAATGATTCAAAACCAAACAAACGGAAAGTATTTTTTTTATACTCTCTAATGCATCATAAGTCAATGAAAAGCATCCCGCGCTCTAATAATTTAATACTGTAATATTAATGAGATATAATTCATACCACGCAGAATATTCTCCCCCCGGAAAATGGGAAACCAGGTGCGCCTGAAAGGTTTTGCATGACAGAAGCAGGCATTTTAAGCTTGAAATATTTTTTTAACTATGCGAGCTGTTCGGTAGATTTTCATTGTTTCACCGCAGGCTCGGAGGTACATGGGGGCTTTTTCATGTTTTGCCCTGAGCATTTAAACATTCAAAAAAGGAACGGCGATTTCTCTGTGGCTTCTTGAGGTGGCATGAGAGTTGAAGAAGCAAAAGAAGCGTGGCCTTCCGGGATTGTGGAATACGAAATCCCGGGGGGCTGGACCGTCCTGGCCGGAAAAAATGATGCGGTCAATGATCTGTTGACCTTCAAACTGGCCAGGTCCAATGACTACTGGTTTCATGTGCACGGTATGCCCGGGAGCCATGTCCTGCTCAGGGCGAGGCCTGGGGTAGATCCTGACCGCAAGACGCTCAAGGATGCCGCAGCCATCGCCGCTTTTCACAGCAAAGCCCGGACAGGAGGTGTTGTTCCCGTCTCTTGCACCATGGCCAGATATGTTACCAAGCCCCCGGGGGCGAAGCCCGGCACGGTCCAGATACGGAAGGAATCGGTCCTGAAAGTTCGCCCCGGTCTTCCGGAAGGATCTTCCGTCATTTCTCCCAGATAAGCGCAGGTCTTCTTAGGAATGGGTTCCTGAATACTGAGAAGATCGAGAACGGCAAAAACAGGGGCCTCCCGCCAGTGCCACCCCAGTCGCACCGCTGCAGTGTTCAGTTCCTCCCTGGAAAGTGCTCCATCCAGACCCAGGGTAGCAAAAAGCCTGCTGAAATTCATCACAACAATTCCTACGTCCGCTTCGTCTCAATAAGTTCATCCATCTACCGGCCATACGATCTTCCTTTCCATTCCGATCCTTTTCCCTGCCAGAAACGGATCGCCGAAGTCCAGGTCATGGCAAGAAAGAGNGTCCCCACAAGAGGAAGCAGCAGGGCCCACCATCGGGAAAATCCGTAAAAAGTCAGGACGGGGAGATAGGTCGCGATCATGGCCAGAAGGGCGCATAAAGAAACTCCTTTCATTGCGGCCCCGGAGAAGAGCAGGCCTGCAGCCGGCGCCCAGAATANGACGACCATGATGAGAGAACAGAGAAGAAGAAGGATGATCGAATACCGTAGCTGATTGAATGCCGTCCGGGCTACCATGTTCCATATGGTGTCCAGATGCTTGTAGACGCGAATGCTGCAAACGGTGTGGGAAAGGCCGATCCAGGTCCTGTAACCGGCTTTTTTAACCTGTCCGGCCAGGGCGCAATCGTCAATCAAACGGCCTTTCACGGAATCAAACCCTCCGATCTTTTTAAGGGCCTCTGTTTTCATGAGGATACACCCTCCCGCAGCTGCCGCAACCCAGGGAAAACGGGAATTGGACAGGCGGAACGGGTAGAGAAGTTTGAAGAAATAGATAAAGGCCGGCATCAGCAAACGTTCCCAGAAACTATGCATCCGAAGGGAAGCCATAATGGAAATAAAATCAAGGTCGCCTTCCCTCATCTTTGATTTGAGAGCGGAAAGAACACCCGGTTTGAGTTCTATATCCGCATCCAGGAGGAGCACGAGATCCGTATGCACATGTTCCAGCCCCTGGTTCAGGGCCCAGAGCTTCCCGCTCCATCCGGAAAGAGGGGGCTGTCCATGGACAATCAAGAGATTCACTCCTGCAGTCTCTTGAGCGACCCGAGACGTTCCGTCGGTGGATTGGTCGTCCACAAGAACGACATGGATTCCGTTACCCTGTACGGCAACGCCTGCCAGGGTAGCTCCAATCACCTCCGCTTCATCCCTTGCCGGAATCAGGACGGTTATGCTGCTCAAATCCTCCTTTTGCGCCCCCGGTGCAGCATGGAGGACCTCTCTGGTGGACCAGGGGCGCCACGGCGCAGCCAGGATGGCGACCCATATAAAAGCGCCCACAAGAACAAGAATTGTCAGCATTGAACCTGCCCCCCGGAAGGCTTCCTGATTTCGCCTTCCAGCTGTTTTGGGAGGGCGAGATAATGGTTTCCTTCTTTAAGCTTTTTTCTTTTCAGGCAGCCCTTGCCATAAATGACGCATTTTCGGGAAAGCTCGGCCATGGCTTCTTCCGTTTGCTCCAGGTCGAGAACCCCGCTCTTCAGGAGTTTCACGATCGCCTCAATCCTGAACCGGTCCATTCCCCTGTACCTGGAGGAAAGTTGATCCGGATGCCCTCCTTCTTTCACCACGTGCCACTCCTTGATCAGAGGCACGGGATAGCGACAGGCAATCCTCAGCCAGAGATCATAATCCTCACAGGCTGGAAGCGACTCATCAAACCGCCCCACTTCTTCAAGGAGCGATCGTTTTACCATGACAGCGGAAGGGCTGATAAGACACAATTTCAGGGAAGGGATAAACAGATCGCCTGTGGGCTTCCGGTGTTTTTTTGCCGGGTTTGCAAAATGGCCGTTCCGGATCCATATCTCTTCCGTCTGGCAGATGACGGCCGCTGGCTCCGTGGAAAAAAAGTTCATCTGTCTTTCCAGTTTTCCCGGCAGCCAGTAGTCGTCGGAATCTAAAAAAGCGATAAAAGGGGAATCCGTGTTCTGTATGCCGGTGTTCCTCGCAGCGGAAACGCCTCGGTTCTTTGCGTGGTCTATCCGCCTGATTTGCTTTCCGAATTGCTTCAGAAAAGTCCGGGTATCATCGTCAGACCCATCATCCACCACCACAATCTCATAATCGGTGTATCTCTGATAAAGGACGGAAGCCACTGCCCTTGCAACTTTCAAAGCCCGGTTGAATGTGGGAATAATAACGCTGATTTTCGCCATTCGTGCCTTGTTGTATCCTATTCAAATTTCCGGGTAGCGGGATACAGATTCAGAAAATCCATTCCGTCATAAGGTCTTACGACTCCATTCCTGGCGCGACTGTCTTCTGTCTTCTGACTTCTGACTCTGTCTTCTGACTTCTGTCTTCTGACTTCTGACTACTGACCTCTGTCTTTCACAGGTACTGCCAGAGAAATGCCAGGGCCCCCGTCAACAGAAAATTGCCTTCAATCATGGCCTCAAGCCGGAGCCCGGGATGAAACCAATTCTTTTCGTACGCCAGTAGACACAGGGAAAGGGTAAGAAGGGGGCAGAACATCATATACAGAAAAGGTCCCGTTAATCCCGAGACCAGGCCTGTGATGAGAAAAACGGCCACCGCCCCTAATATGCATTTGAGGATAAGCAGGGTCCGCTCTTCTCCAAGAGTGATGGGCAGTGTTTCCCGGCCAACCATGAGATCTCCCTGAACCTGAAAAACACTCAGGAAAATCGCCCTGGCATAGCTTAAAGAAAAAACTACCATTCCGGAAATGACCGATGGGCCTATATCGCCGACCCTGCCGGAAACCATCGGCAAGACCGTAATGACGGCCACCCAGGCAAGGGCTTCGGACAGGGCCCTTGAACCCGGAATGTCCTTTATTTTGACATAGCGGTATCGGTGTCTTAGTTTTTCAGGAATAACCGGGACACTGTAAATGATGCCGACAATACTTAGTCCCATCAGCATGAAGAAGGCGACAAGGCCTTGAAACCAGGCAAGGATCAGGGCAGTCGCAAGAGCGCCTGCGCCGGTGCCGGCTATAAGGTTCCCGTATTCATTCAGGGAAGCCGCCCTTGCAGGATCGCTGTAGGCACTGGCTTCCTTGTCCAGGAAACGGTTAAAGACATACATGGCGTAAATGTACAAAAATGTGAGAAAAGGAAAAACGGCGCCCGGACCGCTCCCCGAAATTTTCAAAGCGGCGTAGGAAAGGGAGAAAGCGCCTGCCGCAGCCATAAGGTTGCTGAGGACCACGAACCTGCCCGCTCTTTTAAAAAAACGGACGATGGGAGACTCGTCCTGCCCGCTCATGTCTTCTATCTTTTTCAGGACGCTGTTGATCATCCAGTGAGGGGTTGAAGCCCCTGCGGTGACTCCTACGGTCTTGAATCCCGAGAGATTCTGCTCGGTAAGTTCCCTTTCTGTTTCCACATGAATGGTCGGCATGCCCTCTTCTTCAGATATCTGGACCAGACGTCGGGTATTTCCGCTGTGATATCCGCCTACTACGACTACGCCATCCACCAGTCCTTTGAACTCCCGTACTTCTCCCTGCCTCAGGTGCGTTGCATCACAGATGGTGTCAAAGACCAGCAGATCGGGAAACCGCTCTTTCAATGCGGCCACCACGAGGTTGAAATTCTGCTCATTCTGGGTTGTCTGGGCCACCACAAACGGGTGATCCATTTCGGGAAGACCGGGGACGTCGTCTGCGCCCTGTATTACATGCGCAGGAGACCGGCTGTACCCCATGAGACCGATCACTTCCGCGTGGTCCTGGTCCCCCACGATAATTGTCTGTCGCCCCTCCTTGGAATAACGACGGATGATGGCCTGAACTCTGGTCACTTTGGGGCATGTGCCGTCCATGACCTTGAGACCTGTCTTTTCGAGAGCCAGCTTCTTTTGCGGTGGAATTCCGTGGGCCCTGATAATGATCCGTCCCGATTTGAGGTTTTCCAGATCTTCTTCAGCCTGAATACCTTTCGATCTAAGAAGATCAAGGACCTGCTGGTTATGGATCAGCGGACCGTAGGTAAAAAGAGGCCCCTCTTTTTTATTGGATTCCGCCATGACCATTTCCATGGCGCGACGAACTCCCATACAGAAGCCTGCTGTCTTGGCAAGAATGACTTTCATAGTGTACTTGAATGCTCGTTATCCAGCTCGTTAAAATATTCGTCCATGGCAGAGATCATCGTGTTTAAATCCCTTATCCCTGTAAAAGCGCCACGAAAGCGACTGCTTCTGGGAAGTCCTTTTGTATACCACAGGAGAAGCCCACGCATTACCCTCGATGCCCGCAGTTCTCCCATGTTTTCGCACAGCAGGCCGAAATGTTCCAGCATCACCGATCTGCGTTCTTCAAAAGAAGGTGTGGATGGTGTGCATCCTTTCTCAAGTTCGAGGATTTGCCTGAAAAGCCATGGGTTCCCGATAGCCCCGCGGGCAAGCATAACGCCATCGCATCCGGTTTCATGGATCATCTCCATGGCCTGCTCCGGCTTGAATACATCCCCATTGCCGATAACTGGAATAGTCACATTGCGTTTGATGAGGGAGATGATCTGCCACTGCGCCTTTCCCGAAAATCCCTGGCTCACAAATCGTGGATGGACCGTGATGCCGTCCGCCCCGTTGTCCTCTATTGCCTTTGCAATGTCTGCAGCGAAATCATTTTCCGGAGAATATCCCGACCTTATCTTCGCAGTGAGGGGAACGCTGCATGCCTTGCGAACCTGTTGCACTAATTCCCCGATTCTGTGCGGACTGCGTAGAAGGGCGCCTCCCGAACCCGTTTTGAGGACTTTTCTTGCAGGACATCCCATGTTGATGTCCACCAAGTCAGCGCCCCATTCAACGGCTATTTCCGCCGCAGCCGCCATTTCTCCCGGATCGGCCCCAAATATCTGTACGGCAAGCGGTTTTTCCCTGTCGTCGCTTTTCAGGTAATGAAGGGTTTTTTCCTGTTTCCGGCTAAGGCCCGCCGCGCTGGTCATTTCGCTGGTCACCAGGCCGGCCCCCATCTTTCTGGCAATCAGCCTGAACGGCAGATTGGAAATGCCTGACATGGGCGCCATGATGTAGCGATTTTCCAGCTTCAGTGTACCGATCTGCAGTGTTTTGGTCATTGGTACCTATTCATCCTTCGTCCTTCATCCCTCGTCCTTCTTTCTCTCTTCCCCGTCTGGCTTTTCTTGCCTCCTCTTTCCACCCTTTTCGTTTCTTTCCCCTGGCCCCTTTTGCCCTGCGGTAGGGGTCAGGGTCTCTCGAAGAATTTAGAAGAACCGTGCCTGTTTCCGGGACAATCACTCTTTTCATCGGCTTTTTTTCCTGTGCTGCCCGGTCCTTCTTTTTTTCCAGCACTTCTTTCGGTACAGGAGGCCCGGCGATGACTCCCGGTGGGATATGGTCGGTTATGACAAGATCTCCAAAGGAATAAAAAGCAACGCCCTGCCTGCTTGCCTGTTGTGCAAGGATCTCCAGAATAATCGTATCGGGATCACGGCGGAGGCCGATTCTCAAGGCCATCTCCTTACTGGAAGAAAGAACGAGGAATCCGGATGGCGGCGCATTCAGGCCCTTCTCTATCGCCACCGGGTGCGCTCTTTTCCTTACAGGGATAAATAGGAGGCCTGGCAGGGACATGTTCCTGTTGCCTGCGTCTTTTTCCCATCGTCGTTCCAACACCCTGATCCGGTCGTTTTCCGCCTGAAACATTTCCCTGTCACTTCCGATCAGGATCTCATGAATATGGGATTTCCGGACGTATCTCCACCCCTCCTCTTCATGGATGGCTTGAAGAAGTTCTTTGTAAACTACGAATCCCTCGCTGTCAGGCACAAGACCAAATTCATCAGGCCTGTGACCGAGAACATAGATCAGGAAACGTGTCAGACTCTCTGTCCTTATCTCTTGGCTGCGTCTGCCCAGGGGCAACACCTCGCAATCAATACTATTTGATCAACTCTCCAAAGGCCGGCATGGACCGCAGGTTCTCCAGGTCCGAATCCCTGTCCGCCCAGTCTTTCACCTGGGGATCCATGGAAATGGCCTTCCTGAGATATCGAAAGCCCTGTTCCTGTTCGCCTGTCATGGCAAAGAGGCAAGCCAGATTATAGTAGGGATCCACGTATTCCGGTTTCAAGCGGATCGCTTTTTCAAGAAAATTCTTAGCGTCTGAAAATTTTCCACCATGAAGGTAGACAACCCCCAGATTGTTCAAGGCAGGCACGTAACCGGGATCCACTGCAACCGCCTTCTGATACCACTGTTCCGCTTCCACCAAGAGGCCGCTTTTTTGAAGGCTTTTGGCTTTCAGGAACAGTTTTTGAACATCCGTATCCGGCGTTTTCTCTACTTTCCGTTCCCTGGGGACCGGCTTCTCTATTTTTCCTGTGGGAACGGGCGCCGGCCGTTCTTTGAAATAGAGCCATGAAAAAGTTAAAACGGCAAGGAGAATAATCAAGCAGAGGGAAAGCACCCACAGGACTGTGCGTTTCCAGACGCGCATGGACTTTTTCCCCGGGGCTGTGATAAGACCCTCGTATCTGGGGGACTGGATCTCTCGTTCCACCTGTGCTTTTTTGAGCGCTTCGTGGATATAGCTCATATCACTCATCCCACATCTGGTAGAGCAGCGCCATGGTCTGGGGCCCACAGACCCCGTCTGCCGTCAGCCCGAAATCTTCCTGAAATCTTTTCACTTCTTCCNANGTCTGNTTATCATACTCTCCTGTAATCTTCATCAGGTATCCCAGTTGGATCAACTCCTCCTGAATCGAGCGGACTTTTGCGGAAGACATGCCCATTTTTAATGGGTTACCTGTTCCTTCAGGGTAGACCCAGGAAACCTCTCCTCCCCAATGTTCCAGAATGAACTCTCTGGTAACAGGTATCAGCTTCCCCTCAATATCTAATGCCAAGGCGCCGTCGGGCTTTACTTCCTGTATCAACAGGTAACGATCGCGAATGGGAACCTCCCCACGCCGGGGGGTGATAGTCACCCTGAACGGTTTTTTCAACATGGGAAAATATTCCGGCGCCATATGGACGGATGCCAGCCTGATGTTCGCCTGATCGCCGCTGTCGCCGTTCCTTTCGGAATTCGAAAAAAATATTTCCAACAGGCCTGCCAGACTCGCCTTCCGATCCAGCATCAACGCATCTGCGACAGGATGAGGAGAATCCGGTCCGAAGCTTGATGTGTTAGGCCGAAGCACCCCGGAAAGAGGTTCCCGAAAGTTCCATGCGGCCATCCCGACGGCGGCAAATAGAAATACGATAAGGACCGCAAGGGACAGTTTTCTCCGTAATGGTCTATTTCTTTTGGTGGGCGCCATTTCCGATTCTCCAAAAAGATCGGTGACAGCCTTTGCAATGATCGAGTTGGTAACGGTATGCTTTTCCGCGGAGTAGGCTATGAGGAGGGCCCTGTCGCTAACGGCGTTTATTCGTCTCGGGTTTCCCGCGGAGTAGGTGAAAATTTTCTTGAATGCCCCATCGGTGAACCTTACGGCGCCTGCCCCCCCGGCTATGGAGAGTCGGTGTTCAACATATCCCCGGATGTCGTTTGCATCAAGGGGCCTCAGATTGTATCGAACCGTTATGCGGTCGTTGAGTTGCCGCAATGAGGGAGATGCAAGGAGGGTTTTCAGTTCCGATTGGCCAACCAGAACAATCTGGATCAGTTTTTCCTTCTCTGTTTCCAGATTGGAGAGCATTCTTATCTGTTCCAGAAGACCGTGCGTCAGATTCTGTGCTTCATCTATCAGGAGCAGGGCATTGCCCCCTTTTCTGAACGTTTCGAGAAGAAAACGGTTGAGGACGTCGATACACTCTTTCTTTGTCTCCTCGCCGGAACCCTCTCCGATGCCGAACTCCTGATTGATGGCCCGCAGAAGTTCCAGATCTGAAACGAAAGAACTGAATATAAGAGCGCTTTTAGTGGTTTGATCCAAACGGTTCAACAGGGCGCGGCAGAGTGTGGTCTTGCCCGTGCCGACTCCTCCGGTAATGGCAATAAAACCTTTCCGCTCATTGATTCCATAAAGCAGGTGATCCAGCGCCTCTCTGTGATAACGACTGAGGTAGAGATACCGCGGGTCAGGCGTGAGATTGAATGGATTTTCTTTCAGTCCGAAAAAGGTTGTATACATAACGCTTTCACATCTATCTGAATTGGTAATTAATCACTTCCTGCTTGCCATCTCTTCTTACGCCCAACGAGAGGTCGGATCCTGTTTCAAGGCTCTTGTAAAAGGCAAAAGCATCTTCCGGAGAGTTTATGGGTTTGCCATTGAGGCCCGTAATAATGTCCCCTTTTTTCAGACCCAATTTCGTAAAGATGGATCCCTGCTTCATGTAGGTAAGGGCCAATCCGTCCGGTTTTCCCCCGCTCATATTAGGACGGATACGCACTTCCGTCAGGAGCTGGTTAATATTGTTGATGGAATCCTGCAGGTCTTTCTGGCCGATGGTTATGGTGTATCCTTCACCGGATGCGCTTTGTGAGGAACGGTCGCCTTTTCCAGACTTGATATCGTTCTGCGTCATTTCAAGGATTTCATCTTTCTCGCCCACGCGCAGGACCACCTTCCCTCGGAGAATCCTCCTAATCGTGGCATTAAGGACGGTGTCTCCTGTCTTGTAAAGCCCCTGTTGTTTCTTGGCAGTCTCTTCAATAACCGCAAAAGAATTCTGTCTGGGACCGTTGACGGTTCCTACGAGGACGATCTTCAAAGAGGTGGGTTCCAGTTTCTCAATATCGTCAACTTTCGGTTCCTTTTCCATTTCCGGTCCCTTCTCTGCCGGCTTTCCTGAAGACCCGAAAATATTCCTTTCTGCGATGACCTTGAAATCATCCAGTGTGGCCGTTTCCAGGGCTTTTTTGGTCGGCGCCTTCCTCGTTTTTTCTTCTCGGATATTCACGTGCTGGAAACGTGTCAGAACAATTCCGTAAAAGATATCTACCGCCAAAAAGCTCAGGATAAACAGGGCGGCAAGGTTGAAAAAGGTTATATATGCTTTGTTTACAGTCAAAACGGTTCCATCCCTCTTAGGAAAAGGAAAATTTAGGGATCCCAAGGGTTCCCTGGATGGTGAAGAGTCTCTTCATGGACCCTGTTTTCTGTCGGAAAAGTTGCAGAATCCCCTGGTTGCTGCTCATAAATCCCTCTAAAGGTTCTACATTTCCTTTCAGGTTAAGTCGACTTCTTAACATGTCTGTTGTAAGATTTATGGTTCCCGACAAGGCCCCCTGAAGTGTGTCGCCTTTCAGATCAACCCGAACCATCCTGATCTTTCTGTCCCCTAAGCTCATGTTTATGGTAAGCCGGCCAAAATCGATGGAGTCAACACCGAGAAAAGGCGTTCCCAATTTCATGTTTCCCCCGGACACGTAAAGGTCCGCTTCTCCTTCCCCCCCCATTATCTGATCAAAGCGTCCCTTGAACAGGATATCGCCGTTGAGATCGCCTTTGAAATGGGCTTGCGCCAAACGGGAAAGAGGAGCGTACTGTTGAATCTGAATATGGTCTGCCCGAAGGGAAGCCGTGCAGGACCCCGCCGGATTGCCTTCCGCCAGGGAAACAGATCCTTTCAATTGCCCTCCATAGGCTTCCGCTTTGAAATGATAGGTCCTGCCTCCGAAAAAAAGAGGCAGCCATTCGGGTCGGATAGAGACGCTTTCTGCATCAAAAAGAGCGCTCCCGGGATCATTTCTAAGGGTGAGTTTCGCACCGGTAAGCAGCATACCTGGAGGAAAAACCAGTCGCAGTTCATGGATGGAAAGGTCCACCCTGTTGTCCATTTCGCTTGCGGCTGATTCGAGATAATCCTTGAATGCGGCAGACGGGAAACGGGTATACAGAAGGGCAACCACCACAAAGAAACAATACAGGAAATAGGCAAACCATTTTCTGTTTTTATAAAAAAACTGTTTCATGAAGCCCTCGTTAATTATCTACCGTCAATACCTGCAGAATGGCATTCAGGTATCCGGATGCCTCTTTACTTTCCGTAATGGAAAGTCTTTTNACCGTTACGGCGTTTTCAGGCGATTGTACAAGGTACAGGTAATCCACCAATTGCTGCAAGGTAATCCCCTCAAGTTTCATCTCGACCATCGATTCTTTGAAAGCCCCGGTTCCTTTGGATGGAGAGGGCTTCATATATTTGATATGGCTTTTNACTCCGGCCTCACCCGCCGCCTTCTCAAGAAAGGTAAAGAGTGTGAACCCCTTTTTTCTTTGTCTGAGAATATCCTGTATGCCATGTGTATCTTTTTTATACGTCTCATAATCCTCTCTGAGTTTCAGGATCTCACGAAGGCCTGCCTCTTTTATTTTGACGCCCCTTTCGAAAAAGTCCTTTTTTTCAAGAACTGGAAAGACCAGAAACTGCAACAGGAAAAAAATGGCAACAGAACAGATAGAGAGCCATACAAGAAGTTTTTCGCGTCTGCCAAGGATCATTTTTCTGCTATTTCCTGACCAGTTTCATTTCAAATTTAACCATTTTTCCCGTGCGGTCGAGATTGGCGGAGCTGATGTTCACGGAACCGAACTTACTGGAGGAACTCAGCCCGTTTTTAATCATATCGACGGAATTAAAAGTGTCGGTTTGTCCTTTTATGCTCACCGTATCAGGATCAATCACCATGCGGGTTACAATCAAGTCCAGATTTTTCGGAATGCCTAAAGAGATCGCCTTCAATAGATCAAGGACCCCTTTATTGGATTCCATTCGGAGTTCACTAACCCCCTTTTTTTTCAACCCCTGAATTTCCACTTTCATCTGTTGAACCGGATCAACGATCCTGGAGATTGCCGGAAAGGTCTTTCTGAATACCTGCACGATTTCGCCGTCCAGAGCATTGTACTTAGCCTTTAGCGAAGAATACTCAACGGCCATGTCGGCGCCAAGAAAAAGCAGGATGACAAGCAGGAAAATCGCAGCTGATCGCCATTGCTTTTTATGGCCGAACAGGCTTTTTTTTACCTTGAACTCGGCCCGAAGCAGATTAAAACCAACCCCTTTTCCGGCGCCCCGCAGGGCCAGAGAAAGGGCTGTGCTCATCAACGCCGGGCGCCAGTTTCCGACCGCTTCTTCCGCCACCCGAATCCTGTTCTCTCCACACAGGTCAATTTCTTCCGCTGGAATCTGCAGGAAGCGGCTCAACAAGTCTCCGCAACCGGGAAAAAGGGCCCCCGGACCGGTGAAAAAGACTTTTTCCGGGGCAGAAAACTCGCCGGTAGTATACCGGTAACCATGGATTGTGTCGTTTATGGCTCTGCACATAGACCTGAAATAGGTCTCCACTTCTTCTACCTGTAAGGCTTGCGTTATCGTACCGTTTTGAGGTGTGAGAAGATTCGGGAGGGAAGCTTCCTTAAGCGACAAGATACGGATGAGAACCGCCTGTCTGTGTATGAAGAGGCTCATGCAAACGGATACTGAACCCATGTCCAGCACAAGGCCGTGATCGGTGGTCCCACCCTGATTGACAACAGATGAGGTTAGGGGCGCACCCCTCACGTCTAACAGGTCGGGAACCATCCCGCAGGTTTGAAGCACTGCAAGATACTCTTCAATGGATTCTTTTGTTGCTGAAGCCGTTATGACCCGGGCGCTATCTGAACCATCTGTGGCCATAAAATCGGTCACTAATTCTTCGACGGGCAGTGGAACCAGCGTTTCCATTTCAAAGGGAAGGGTTTGTCTGATTTTCTTGAGGTCCTTGAAAGGCATTAACAGGTTTCTGAAAAAAATTGCTTTATCCGGGATCTGTGTCGCAAATCTATCGCTCTGAAAATTGTTGGTTTCCAAAAGCGTTTTCAAACCTTCTTCCGGTTGAATGCCTTCCCGGGCAACAATTCTTGCGCAGGATGTTATTTCATATCCTTTCAGCCCCGCCCGGACCTGGACTGCGACGATGGAATCGCCATCCATATGAAGACCTGTTATTTTAGACGGCATTATTCAATCTTCCATGAAAGGATGCGAACCTCGCTTCCTTTTTCCCTGGTGATCTTACCGGTTATAACCTTTCTCATGGAATCCTTTATTCCTGTGGACTTTATCTCAAAACAGGAACTCGAAGTGCTTATAAGCGAAGGATCAATCGTAACATCCCCCAGCCCCGGTATCCCTTTATACCAGTTCGGGTTTACCAGATCGTTCTTCTTGTCCATCCTGTACGACAGCATTTCTTCGACCATCTCATCGTCCAGACCCTCTGAAAGGGCCTTGAGAACCAGCGGTGGCGCCGTATTGATATTGATTCTGCCATCCCCGCAGACAGACAGATATCCTGAAATGCCCGGCAGTTCCTTTGTGCCATAGAAAAGTTCTTTTGTCATTCCCCTTATGAGAAGAAGCTCACTTAAAAATTCCAGGGGAGCGTTCCCGCAGGAATAGGGCTTTTCCTGGGACCCATAATATCCGTTTTCAGCGCCGAAACGAGTCACCTCATCATCCGGGTCTATCCAGTCCTTGATGGCGTCAACCAGGGTCACAACTGCATCCGGTTCCATACCGAATTCCTCCGAACCAAGGAATCTTTCAAGGAGTTCTCTTTGAGCAGTGATCACCTCTCCATTCATGTCCACAAGCTGGTTTATCTGGATCCTTCCGGAAAGATCTGCAATCTCCACCATGAACCGACCTTCCTCAAACATGGAACCTGAAATTTCAGAAAAGCCCTCCGACTGAGCCCACATTTCATTCAGGGAATCAAATTCGTTTGTGGCGCCATCTTCTGCAAGAAGTCCCATGGCACAGTTGAAACCCGATCTTGCGATGGCGTTGAGAAGAACGCCGTCCTTGAAATTTACGGAGGAAGTAAGATCGGTCCGCATGGAAACATTAAACTGCAGGGTAAGCATGACAATCAGGCTGATAACGAGAATGGTGAGAATCAACGCGAAACCCCTGTTGTCTTTAAGAAGAGCTCTCATCCCTGTTTCCGGTTGGAGGGAGGGCCACTGCCGACCTGAATTTCAGAGGCGCCTCCGGGTTGCTGTTGTTTTTAAATTCCAGATAAATGGAGACCATGGCAGGAATGATTTTCTTTGAAGACCCATCCGTTGCTCCCCAACTCTCCTGTTCGATCCCGCCCGCGTCATAATAGGTACACTTGAAATTGCTCAGTCCGTCACAGAGAAGAAGTCCCCCCGATCCTTCTTCGGGAGAAGATTGTTGCATCGGCGTATCCGAGCGATAGAGCGCAAGCATTTTTTCACCGGTCGCCTCACGGACAAAATAGGCGATTTCTGCAGGTTCCGGAAACGTCTGATTCTTTTCAAAGTCAAGATGAGCCGCAGAAATAAAACGCAGAGAGGTAAAACGGTTTCCGCCTATTTCCTTTTCGCTTCCCGTAAACGGAACACGACCAACACCGGTGGTGTCATCGGATTTTCCCTGAGGGACATAAACGGACCCCAGGTCCTCCAGCATTCTTTCCATGGCTGTGCGCGCCATGGCGTACACATCCGTCTGTGAGCCTGTATCCTCTATAATCCTGAAAGTCCCCGTATACGAGACGAAAATGGTCGAAAGGATGATGCCGGACAGGAATACCGCAATCAGAATCTCCAATAAAGTAAACCCTTTTTTCCCCCCGCTATCTTGCTGAATTGCATTCATGGTTCTACGTCTCTGCCGGAAAAAAGCGATAAATTCTGAGCTTGAACTGCCTCTGCGGAACTTTACCCAGGGAGACTTTTACATCGATCTGTTTCACCTTCTCCGAGACCATGCTCAGATCTTCCAGATCAAGGCCCTGAACGGTTACTTCCCACGCATACCCTGGAAAATTCTCTCCGAAATCGCCGGAGTCTGCCCCTAAATCGTTCAGGGAGCGGATTTCCATTTCGGCCATCTTGGACTGGGCCAGGAAGGCCGCGGTCGTATTGAATTTCGATTCATTGGCCAGGGAGGATCCCTGTGACTGGGAGCCCAGGACGGCCATCAATGCAATAGCCATGATGGCGATGGAAACCATGACTTCCAGAAGGGTAAACCCGAAATCCCCATTCCTCTTTTTATCCTGCCTCTTTCTTTCCCTATGAATCTTCAAATTCCACATATTCTTCAAGCACTTGGACTCTCCCCAAGAAAGGACTCAGTACAAGGGTGTATTTTCTTCCGTCTTCTGAACCGATATGGATGGCGGACTGCTTTACGTAGCCCCTTTCGCTGAAGAGAATTTGTGTCTCTCCGTCGGCTCTTTTTCCCTCTCCTTTTGACCACACATCCATGAGGAGAACCTCTTTCGGGAAAGAAAAGGCTTGCTTTTTAGCCTCTGTCCGTTCTTCTTCCGTCATGTCCGGGTAATCAGCCCAGAAACTGCCCGACTCAAAATCGAAATGAAGCACATAGGGCCTGCGTTCCCTTACTGCCTCATTTCTGAGGTACTTGATGGTTCCCACCATTTTTCGCACCGTGCTTTTCAGTGTGTCCGTCAGCAGCGATTCTCTGAGCCGGGGAACAGCCAGGGTGAGCATCAGCCCGATCAGGACAATGACCACCATCAGTTCTACAAAGGTATAGCCGCGTTTACCGGGAAACAGGAAAAACCCGGAATCGGAAATACTATAGCTTTTCAGAGAAATAATTTCACAACTCCCAATAGTACCAGATTTCTAATCATCTGATTTAGTACGATTTGTGTTTGTTCAAATCCGCAATCCGAAATACTACACCCTGACACTTTATCATTGAAGGCGAGCCAAGACCATCATAATTTGTGTATTGG
>BS_KBA_SWE02_21mDRAFT_10000218_pt1 | contig 20734 bp, 15 predicted proteins | sample BalSeasSWE02_21m_FD_9196 | JGI IMG/M metagenome (IMG submission 9196)
TTGCAACCAATTGGGTCATTTATATTTTTCAAAACTCAATTCTAAAATCTCAATACTAAAATCTATTTATAGTTTTTCGAATTGCAACCAAATGGGTCATTTATATTTTTCAATGCTCAATTCTAATTTCTCAATACTAAAATCTATTTATAGTTTTTCTAATTGCAACCAAATGAGTCATTAGATTTTCAAAATATTTTAAATCTAGCATATTTGCACCATCACTTTTTGCATTTGCAGGATCGAAATGAGTTTCAATAAAAATACCATCTACACCTGTAGCAATACCTGCTCGCGCTATAGTTTCAATCATATCAGGTCTTCCGCCTGTAACACCGCTTGTTTGATTTGGTTGTTGAAGTGAATGTGTAACATCTAAAACTACAGGAGCATATTGTTGCATTTCTGGGATTCCTCTAAAATCAACAATCATATCTTGATAGCCAAACATAGTTCCTCTATCTGTAATCCAAACCTTTTCATTGTTGCAATCTTTTACTTTTTGAACTGCATGTTTCATTGCTCCAGGGCTCATAAATTGCCCTTTTTTCAAATTTACAACTTTACCTGTGTTTGCAGCTGCTACAACCAAATCGGTTTGACGCACTAAAAAAGCTGGAATTTGCAGTACATCAACATATTCAGCAGCCAAAGCAGCATCAGAAATTTCATGAATATCTGTAACTGTTGGAACATTGAAAGTTTCTGAAACTTTTCTCAAAATTTTCAAAGCTTTTTCATCCCCAATACCTGTAAAACTATCAATTCTGCTACGGTTTGCTTTTTTAAAACTTCCTTTAAAAATAAATGGAATTTCTAATTTATCAGTAACTTTTAAAAGGTGTTCAGCAATACGTAAAGCCATTTCTTCACCTTCAATGGCACAAGGACCAGCTAATAAAAAGAAATTGTTACTTTCAATATGTTTTATGTTTGGAATCAGATTTAAATTCATTTTGCTTATTTTTATTTTTGCAAAGGTAGTTTTTTGTGTTGAAAAGTTAGAAATTTTAAAGTTAGAAAGTTGGGATATGGCATATAATGAGCATTTAGCAGATAGAATTAGCAGATTTTTCATAGTTCAAAAAGTTAATTTTTTTGAAAAGAAGCTATTTGGAGGACTGTGCTTTATGGTTAATAATAAAATATGTGTTGGGATTATTAAAGATAAATTAATGGCTAGAATTGGTGAGGACAAATATTCAGAAGCAATCAATAAAATAGGTTGTAAGGAAATGACTTTTACAGGGCGCCCAATGAAAGGGTATGTTTATATAAATGCTGAAGCTGTGGATTTAGATGTAGATTTGGAATATTGGCTGCAAATATCACTGGATTTTAACCCTTTTGCAAAGTCAAGTAAAAAGGCAAGTGATTAAATAAAACAGCATAAAAAAACCCCCAAATAGTGTCTAACTTTTTGGGGGCAGTGTATAATTGCGGTTTTTTAAAGTACTTTGGGGTTTTAATTTTTAAGAACAAATTCACAACGTCTATTTAGTGCATGTTCTTTTTCAGTGCAATACACATCATTTATACACTTGTTTAAAGGTTGTGTTTCTCCAAGTCCAATACATTTAATTTGTGATTCAAGGATACCCTGACTCATTAAATATTCACATACTGATTTGGCACGAAGATCGGATAGCTGTAGATTGTAATCATTACTACCTCTGCTATCAGTGTGAGCTCCAATTTCAATAGCCATATCTTTATACTTTTTCAGTGTATTAACAATATTATCAAGCTCTAAAGCGGCATCTTTACGGATATTCCATTTGTCAAAATCAAAATAAATTGGAGCAATTTTAATTTGGGTTTTGTCGTTTTCAACCACAATATTATTTTCAGCATCGTCGTATGACTCTAATAGTAAAAAGATATTTTTATTAATAGTTCCTTCATTGTCAGTTGTGAAATTAACTTCGTATGGAATATATAATTTATGGGTAGCTTTTAATGTGTAATTGGTGTTTTTTTCAATTTCAAAAGAATAGCTAGCTTCATTATTAGTATCTAATTCTGCAATGATTTGATTGTTTTGATCAAGTAAAGCGACATGTGCATCTGGTAAGAGTTCTAGACTATTTTTGTTTTGAACTAAGCCTTTTACATAATAAATTTTTAGCTGTGTGAAATTATAGATATCATCATCTCCTTTTCCTCCAGTTCTGTTTGATGAAAAATAACCAGTTTCAGTAGCCTCATCAATAATGAACGCAAAATCATCTAAATTACTGTTAATTACATTACTTAAATTTATAGGTTGCGAAAAGACCTCGTTTGTAATTTCACTTTTAAAAATATCTAAACCACCTAAACCAAAATGGCCATCTGATGCAAAGTAAATAGTATTATTACTGCTCACAAATGGAAACTGTTCTCTATGCTCGGTGTTAATTTTTGCACCTAGATTTTTTGGTGCCCCAAAAGATCCATCAGTTAGAATATCAACAACAAATAAATCAAAAGAACCTATACTTCCAGGCATATCAGATGCAAAATATAATTGTTTTTCATCAGGACTTAGCGCTGGATGTTCTACAGAATAGTCATTGCTGTTAAAAGGCAATTCTGAGATATTTGTCCATTGATTGTCAATTAATTGTGCTTTATAAATTTTAAGATGGGATACTTTTTTTGAATCTTTCCCTTTTTTGCCATTTATAAAATTATTACGGGTAAAATACATTGTTTTTCCATCTTTAGTAAATACAGCATTTGCCTCATGCATTTTTGTATTTACACTATTTGAAAAGGATTTAACATTAACTAAATCACCTGTATTGGTTTTTTCTGCTTGAAATAAATCTAAATAGGGCTCATTATTCCAGTCATACAATTCACCTTCATTTCTGTTAGAAGCAAATACTATAGAATTGCTGTAAAAACCTGTTCCAAAATCTGATTTTGCAGAATTTGAACTTACTGTATGAACTAAATAAGGTCTTTTTATGCTTTTGTTAAGTGTTTCAAAATAAGTTAAAGTTTCTAATACATTGCTTGCATCTAATTGTTTATTTTGATAATAAATTTTTAGATATTTATCAGCTTTATTATAATTACCAATTCCTTTAAGTGCTTGGGAATACCTAAATAAATAGGTTGGCGAAACTGTTTTTTCGTATTTATCAATCAATATATCATAATAAAGTACCGCTTGTTTCATTTTGGCATTGAAGTAATAACAATCTCCCAATTTTTCATAAATATCTTGCGTTTTAGGCGCTTCATTTAAGTATAATTCGGCTGCATTTAAATAAGCTCTTCTTTCAAATAAACTATTTGCGCGTTTTAAATTTTGCGCTACTAACAGTTGCGTTGAAAAAGTAAGCATAAAAAGGGTAAGGAGTATTTTTTTCATTTTGTTAGTCGTTTTTTTTAAAAGAATCTAGGTGATTTATCAAAACCTTTATTTATGTTAAAACTATCTAAGTTGTATAGAATAAAGAATTCATGCGAACCTGAACTGAATGCATCTAGGTTGGAAATGGTATAATCATATGCATAACCAATTCTTAATTCAGGCGTAATTCCAAAATTTATTAATCCCATTACGGCATCATCTAAACGGTAGCCAATTCCAAATTCAAATCGATTTTGAAATAAAATATTGGCTGTTAAATCAAGAGAAATAGGTGCACCTTCAACAGCTTTAGCCATAAAACCAGGTTTCAATTTCAATTTTTCATTAACATCAAAAACGTAAGCACTTGTTAAGTATAAATGCGGTTGCTGTATATTTTGATATTGACCATTTTCACTGATAAAATGAGTAGATTTTAAAAGATAAGGTATGGACAAACCAATATAATAATGATCGGTATTATAATAAACCCCAGTACCAAAATTAAAATTTGCTTGACTGATGTTTTCAGCAAAATTTGGATCTGAAGCTGTTCCCCCTGACTCTAAGTTTAACCCAGTAAAATCCGAATTAAAAAAGCTGGCTCCTACTTTAAGTCCAAATGACAGGTTTCCTTTATCCTCAAAGTCTAATCTGTAGGCGAAATCAGCAAAAATATTGTTTTCTTTTACAATATCTCCAATGTTATCATTTACATAGGAAAGGCCAATTTCAACTTTTTCATTTATAGGGGTGTGAAAAAATAGATTTGAAGATGTTGGTGCTCCAACAACTCCAACCCATTGAGTTCTATAGAGAGCTCCCAAATTATAAACACCTATAGTTCCTGTTGTATATGCTGGGTTTATTACACTCATATTGTACATATATTGGGTGTATTGTACATCTTGTTGAGACCACATTAGGGTAGCTGTAAGAAGTGTAATAAGTTGTAAATATATTTTTCTCATTTTTTATTTTTTGAAGTAATGTTTACTTTTATTTTTTAGAATTATAGACTTAAATATAATCTTCCCTGAGTTGGTTTTCGATTGTTTTTATTGAAGTTTATAATGAAATAATAAACTCCAGAAGGCGCAAAATTATCGTCTCCATTCAATCGACCATTCCAATCCGGCCTATTAGCATCAGATGTATACATTAAATTCCCCCAGCGATTAAAAAATTCCACCTTAAAATCAGGATACAAAACTCTTAAATTCTCTATGGAAAAAGTATCGTTAATACCATCTCCATTTGGTGAAAAACCGTCAAAAATTACAATATCATATTCATCACAGGCATATAAATCTACTGTAACTGCAAGTGAATTTACGCTTGAACAATTATTAGAATCTGTTTCAATAGCGTAATAGGTTTCTCCATCAATTAAAAATTGTGACAAACTTAAAATACTTCCATTAGGATACGCATCATACCAAGTAATAGTACCACTATTTGTTGAAGTAACATTGGAATCTAAATCAGCAAGTGTTGGGCTATTAATGATACAAAATTCATTTCCCTGAGCATCTAAAATGGGTGTTCCGGGATCGGTTAATAATACGTTTACTGAAACTTTGATTGAACTTGAACAACCCGTGGTAATATTTATTGTTCCTGCCCAATAAGTATTTCCACTNACAAGTAATTGTGTTCGATCTAAAGGAGTAGTATCACTCTCTAAAGTATACCATTCAATGGAACCGTCACTGTTGGCATTACGAGATGCCTGCAAGTCAGCAACTGTTGGAGCATCAGAAGCACAAAAAGTTTGTAATGGATTGTTTACAACTGGTGGTGCTTCGTCAATAATTACAGCTGTTATCATTATTCTAGAAGAGCTTTCACAGCCTGTAGTGGTATCGGTATTTAAAGCCCAATACGCATTGCCATTCACTAAGGCTTCAGTAGCACTTAATGCCGTTGTAGAAGTTTCAGAACTAAACCATAAAATAGTATCACCTGTTACTTGTAAACTTGCAATGGTTGGATTATTAGCTAAACAAAAAGTTTGATTAGTTTGTGATGTGGTTGCAATTGGAGGGTTAATAATGCTCACATTAACAACCATTCTTGTCGCGCTTTCACAGCCTGTAACGTCAGTTTGTGTAGCCCAATATGCTTGTCCGTTAACCAAATTATCTGTTGTATTTAATGAAATTATCGAAGTTTCAGAATCGTACCAAAGTACGTTTGTACCAGTTACATTTAAATCAGCAATTGTCGGTGAACCAGGCAAGTAATCATTCACACAAAAAGATTGATTTGTTTGTGAAGTTGTTGGAGGTAAAGGTGAAATAATAGAAACGGTTACAACCAATCTTGAATCACTTTCACATCCGGCAACACTGGTTTGTGTAGCCCAATAATCTGCTCCATTAACTAAAATTTCTGAAGTAGCTAAAGCAGTTGTTGATGTTTCAGTATCGTACCAAAGTACACCAGTTCCAGCAACAGCTAAACTACCTACTGTAGCCTTCTCAATTTCACAAAAAGTTTGGGTTGTTTCTATTGTGGTTGGAGGTAATTCAATTAAAATAGTTACAGTTACTACCAATCTAGAAATACTTTCACAACCTAGCGCATCGGTTTGTGAAGCCCAATAATCTTCACCGTCAATTAAAGCATCAGTTGTAGCTAATGGTGTTGTTGAAATAGCAGTGTCATACCAAAGTAATCCAGTTCCAGTTNCACTTAAATCACCAACTGTTGCATTTTCAATTTCACAAAATGTTTGATTTGNCGTTGAAGTTGTTGGAGGTAAAGGTGTAATGATAGTAGCTGTTACNACTAATCTAGAAGCACTTTCACAACCTGATACTTCTGTTTGCGTTGCCCAATAATCTTCTCCACTAATTAAAGCATCAGATGTATTTAATGGGGTTGTTGAGATTTGAGTTGCGTACCATAAAACACTTGTTCCNGTTGCAGCTAAATCTGCTACAGTTGGATTGTCAATATCACAAAAAGATTGATTTGCTTCTGTAGTTGTTGGAGGTAAAGGTTTAGTAATAGTTACAGTCACAACCAATCTTGTTGCGCTTTCACATCCTGAAACTTCCGTTTGTGAGGCCCAATAGTCTTGGGTGTCAATTAAAGCTTCGGAAGTACTTAAAGGCGTAGTTGAAGTCTCTGTATCATACCATAATATCCCAGTCCCAGTTGCAGTTAAATCAGCTACAGTAGGATTGTCAATTTCACAAAATGTTTGTGTAGTTTCTATTGTTGTTGGAGGTAATGGTGTAATAATAGTTGCTGTAACTACTAATCGAGTATTACTTTCACAACCAGTTACTTCAGTTTGTGATGCCCAATAATCAGCACCATCAATTAAAGCATCGGTATCATTTAAAGGTGTAGTTGAAGTTTCAGTATCATACCATAAAATACCTACTCCAATAACACTTAAATCAGCAATTGTTGGATTATCAATATTACAAAAAGTCTGATTTATTGCTGAAGTAGTTGGAGGTAATGGTGTAATAATGGTTGCAGTAACTACCAATCTAGAAGCGCTTTCACAACCAGTTACTTCAGTTTGTGATGCCCAATAATCTTCACCATCAATTAAAGCATCTGTCATATTTAAAGGAGTGGTTGAAATTTGTGTATCATACCATAAAATTCCTGTTCCACTAGCTGTTAAATTAGCAACTGTAGGATTGTCAATATCACAAAAAGCTTGATTTACCTCAGTTGTTGTTGGAGGTAATGGTGTAATAATAGTTGCTGTTACCACTAATCGAGTCGCACTTTCACAACCAGAAGTTTCTGTTTGCGTTGCCCAATAATCTTCACCGTCTATTAAAACCTCGGCAGTACTTAAAGGTGTTGAAGAGGTTTCAGTATCATACCATAAAACGCCAGTTCCTGTTGCATTCAAATCCGCTATAGTAGGATTGTCAATTTCACAAAAAGCTTGACTGCTATTTGTAATTGTAGGTGGTGGAACTATTAAAATAATAACATTAACAGTTGCTGTTTCATTAGGGCAAATGCCTAAAGGACTTGAAACAGTGTAAGTATAAGTTCCTTCGGTATTAACACCAGGCTCAAAAGTACCTAAATAACCTCCAGATAAAGCACTTGGACCTGTCCAAGTTCCATCAATGTCAGCAACACCTAACAAGCTATATAAATTAGTTTGAACTAAATTTAATTCGCATTCGCTGTAAGAACCGTTAGTCCCAGCATTTGGAGCTGTATCTATTTGAACAGTTGTTTGAATACGAATGGTACTTTCACATGGAAAAGTATTTTGTGCAGCCCAATAATCTTCACCATTAATTAAAGCTGTTGAGCTATTAAGTGGTATTGTTGAAGTTTCAGAATCATACCAAACAATACTACTTTCTACTGCTTGTAAATCACCAACTGTTGGATTTGGAGGTGAACAAAACGATTGTATTGCTGCTACCGTTGGAGTAGGAGGATCAATTAAATTTACTGTTGTAGGCAATCTGCTACTTGTACATCCATTTTCCGTTTGTTGTACCCAATAAGTTGTGCCATTAACTAAAACCGTTGAACTGGCAAGTATTGTACCTCCAGTTTGAGCTGTGTACCAAGCAATAGTTCCAGGAGCAATTGCAGATAATTCAGCAATAGTTGGTTCTTCACTAGCACATTTTCCAACAAATACATCTACATCTGTGGGTACTTTCCCGTAAATATGAACCATTACAGGAAAACGAGTTGTGTCTGTACAACTTGGGTCTATATCAAGCGCATAGTATGAGTTTCCATTTATAAGACGCGTTGATGAGGGATATTGATTACCTCCAGTGAGCGCATCGAACCACACAACATTTATGCCTGTTGTAACAACCAAGTCAGCTACAGTTTTATTGTCAATTGCACAAAAATCTTGGACAGAATCTCCAGTTACGCATTGTGAATAAGATGTGTGATAAAATAAAAAGGAGAAGAAAAAGAACAGCAATGTTACTTTTTTTGATAATGAAAATTTATTGTTTTCCATTTAATAAAGTTTGGTTATATTAAGTTAATTTCAACCTGAAATATTTGGGGAGAATATTTAAAACAAAAGGTTTTTTAAATTTAAAATTTTTTTTTTGATCAAAAAATTATAAGCATTGCTAAATATATAAGTTATAAACAAAGTTATTAATAACTAAATCGTATAGTTTTTTCATTCTTTTTAATAGTTTACTTACATTTGATTTTACAAAATAATAGATTTTATGAACATACATTTTATAGCTATTGGAGGTAGTGCTATGCATAATTTGGCTTTGGCTTTGTTTCAAAAAGGATATGTAATTACAGGAAGTGATGATGCTATTTTTGAACCTTCAAAAACAAGATTGAAACAAAAAGGTTTATTGCCAGAAGTGATGGGGTGGTTTCCTGAAAAAATTACCTCGAAATTGGACGCGGTAATTTTAGGAATGCATGCAAAACCTGATAATCCTGAATTAAAAGAAGCACAAGAACTTGGTATTAAAATTTATTCATATCCTGAATTTTTATACGAGCAGTCTAAAGATAAAACCCGTGTTGTTATAGGTGGTTCACATGGTAAAACAACGATTACTTCCATGATTTTACATGTGTTGAATTATCACAATATTGCAGTTGATTATATGGTTGGTGCACAATTGGAAGGTTTTGATACTATGGTACATTTAACTACTATAAATGAGTTTATTGTTTTGGAAGGAGATGAGTATTTATCGAGCCCAATAGATATGCGTCCAAAATTTCATTTGTACAAACCTAATATAGCTTTGTTAAGTGGTATTGCCTGGGATCATATCAATGTTTTTCCAACCTTTGAAAATTATGTTGAGCAGTTTTCAATTTTTACCGATTCTCTCATAAATGGAGGGATTATGGTTTATAATTCAGAAGATGAGATTCTGAATAAAGTAGTTGAATCATCTGCAAATCCAATTAAAAAATACCCATATACAACTCCAAATTATAAAATTGTAAACGGAACTACATTTATTGATACTGCTGAGGGGGAACTTCCTTTAGAAATATTTGGGAAACATAATTTGCAAAATATGGCAGGCGCAAAATGGATTTGCCAACATATGGGTGTTGATGAGGCAGATTTTTATGAAGCTATTTTAAGCTTTAAAGGTGCAAGCAAAAGATTGGAAAAAATTGCTGAAAACAATTCAACCGTTGTGTTTAAAGATTTTGCGCATTCGCCTAGTAAAGTTGAAGCAACTACCAATGCAGTTAAAGATCAATATAGTAATAGAATCTTATTGGCTTGTTTAGAATTACATACTTATAGTAGTTTAAATGCTGATTTTTTGAAGGAATACAAAGGCGCATTAAACAGTGCCGATAAAGCTGTGGTATTTTACTCCCCTCATGCGCTGGAGATTAAACGGCTGGAAAAAATTTCTGAACAACAAATTAAAGAAGCCTTTGAACGTGAAGATTTGATTATTTTTACAAATCCTGAAGCATTTAAAACCTTTTTATTCAATCAAAATTTTGAAAATACGGCTTTATTGTTAATGAGTTCTGGTAATTATGGAGGATTGGATTTTAATAAATTTAAAGACTTTATTTAAATTTTCTTCCAAAAGAAAGGTGTAAATAAAATCAATACGGTAAACAATTCTAGTCTCCCAATTAACATTAAAAATGAACAAAACCATTTTGCAGGAATTGTTAAATGAGCAAAATTATCAACAGGACTAACAGAGCCAATTGCAGGACCAATATTACCTAATGAGGATGCAGCTGCTCCCATTGCAGATAAAAAATCTAGGCCAAAAAAGGTCAATAATACGCTACTGGTAATAAATATGAGCATATACAATATAAAAAAGGATAATATATTGTAAATAATTGATTTTGATACGCCACTACCATCATAACGCACTGGTATTATGGCGTTTGGATGTAATAATTTTTTGAATTCATAAAAACTGCTTTTTATCATAATGATATGTCTCACAATTTTTATTCCACCACTTGTAGAACCTGCAGAACCACCTATAAAGAACAAAGAAAATATAATGGCTGTAACCATTGAATTCCACATAGTGAAATCAGCTGACACGAAACCAGTTGTAGTTAATACCGAAACTACAGAGAAAGCAGCATGTCTAAAAGCACTTTCAGTTTCTCCCCAATTTTTTGAGTGATTGATACTGGTTGCTAAATTTAAATCTTGATAATTAACAATTAAAAAAGTTATTAAGAGTGTAATACCAATAGTTCCAAAAAAGTAATATTTAAATTCTTCACTGTTAAAAACTTTACTAATTTTCCCTTTTAGTGCAAAGTATGTCAACACAAAATTTGCTCCTGCAATAAACATAAAAATGATGATGATATATTGAATTAAAGGGAAGGAATCATAATGTGCGATACTTGCATTTTTAGTTGAAAATCCACCTGTACTCATAGTTGCCATTGCATGATTTATTGCGTCGAACCAAGTCATTCCAGCAATTTTAAGTAGAAAAAATTCTGCAATGGTCAAAATAAAATAAATAAGCCAAAGTCTTTTTGCGGTTTCAGTAATTCTTGGATGCATTTTATCTGCTGAAGGTCCAGGTGCTTCAGCCATAAATAACTGCATACCTCCAATTCCCAATAGCGGTAAAATAGCAACTGTTAAAACAATAATTCCCATTCCGCCAATCCAATGGGTTGCACTTCGCCAAAATAAAATTCCTTTCGGCATGGATTCAATGTCTGTTAATATTGAAGAGCCTGTAGTGGAATATCCAGAAATTGTTTCAAAAAAGGCATTTGTATAGATTGGAATCGTATCGGTAAAAACATAAGGTAAAGTTCCAGTTATTGTTAGCATAAGCCAACCTAAGGTTACAATTAGATAGCCTTCTTTTTTACCAAGATTTTTTTTTGCATTTCTATTAAAAAACCAACATAAAAAGCCAACAAAAATAGTAGTAAGACCAGCCTGTAAAATACCCCATTTTTCAGGTTCATGATGATAAATGCTAAAAGGGACTGCCAATAACATAAAAAAACCATTTAACATGGATGTTAACCCTAAAAAGCTGATGATAATTTTTATGTTGAGGTTTTTCATTCTTTAAAATTAGGCCTAAAATACTTTTTAGTTAAATAATTTTTCAACTTTATGAATCGCTTCAGGCAAACAAAAAACGACTGCTTTATCACCAGCTAAAATTTGAAAATCACCAAAAGTCATATGTGCAATGCCATTTCTAATGACGCCTCCAAAAACAGCATTTTTTGTTAGGTTAATATCTTTAATTAGTTTTTTAGTTACTGGTGAATTTTCCTGAACCCTAAACTCTAAAACCTCGGCATCAACATTATGTAAATTGGCTAGTTTTAAAATTTCCCCTTTACGTACATGTTTAAAAATTGCACTTGCAGCTAAGAGTTTTTTATTAATTAAAGTATCAATTCCTATGGTTTGTGAAATATTGATATAATCCATATTTTCTACCAGTGCAATTGTTTTTTTAACACCTTTAGATTTTGCGACCAAACAAGACATAATGTTTGTTTCAGAATTACCTGTTACAGCAACAAAAGCATCCATCTGAGAAATGCTTTCCTCTTCTAAAAGCTCAACATTTCTACCATCACCCTTTATAACTAAAGCATTAGGGATTTTTTCAGCAATTTCTTTGGCACGGGCCTTGTCTATTTCTATTAACTTTATATTGAACTTATTATCACATAAATTTCGAGCAGCTTTTACCCCAATTTTACCACCTCCTAAAATCATAACATCTTTTACACCAAAATGGGTTTTTCCCATTAATTTATGTAATTTTTTAATGCTTTCTTTTGGCGTTGAAAAATAGATTTGATCATTTGCATTGTAAACGGTATTTCCTCTTGGAATTATAGTTTCACTACTGTTTTCAGGCTTAATTGCAATGGTAATAAAATCAACGTCAGTAAATTTTTCACGCGCTTCACGTACGGTTAAATTTATCAATGGTGAATTGTATTCTAAAGTGCTTCCTAAAATGTTTAATGTACCATTTTCAAATTGAATTGTATCATTAAAAGCCGATTGATTTAATAACATTTGAATTTCGTCAGCAGCCAATTCACCAGGAGAAATCATAACATCAATCCCTATTTCATTAAAATTAATATCAGTAGTTTGAGAAAATTCATGATTAGAAATTCGAGCAATGGTTTTTTTAGCTCCAAGTTTTTTTGCAATTACCGCTAAGGTGAAATTTGTATTTTGAGATTCAGTAACTGCTAAAAAAATATCAGCTTTATCAATATTAATTTTCTTTAAAAGTTTTACAGAAGTAGCATCTCCTTTTAATGTTATCACATCAATATGATTACTGGCATATTCCAGTTTTTCAGCATCCATATCAATTAGAAAAATATCTTGAGATTCAAAAGAAAGCAGTTTTGCTAAATGAAAACCAACGTCACCCGCACCAACAATAATAATTTTCATGTGTAGAAATATTTGCGCAAAGATATTAACTTATCTTTGAAAAAAAAATTGTTTATGGAATATGAAAATAAATCAATGTCTATCAAGTCATGGGCTGAAGATGATAGACCTCGTGAGAAGTTACTTTTAAAAGGAAAAAGTGTTTTATCTGACGCTGAACTGATTGCCATTTTAATAGGTTCAGGGAGTAGAAATGAAAGTGCAGTAGACCTTTCAAAAAGAATTTTAATATCAATTGAAAATAATTTAAATAAACTTGGGAAGCTTTCGGTTTCTGATTTACAAAAGTTTAAAGGTATTGGGGAAGCCAAGGCAATTTCAATTATAACAGCCTTAGAATTAGGTAGAAGGAGAAGACTTGAAGAAGCACTTGTAGTTCCAAAAATAACGAGTAGCAAATCGGTATTTGAAATAATGCAGCCTTTAGTTGGTGAGTTACAGCATGAAGAATTTTGGATTGTATATCTCAATAATTCTAACAAGGTTTTGTTTAAAGAACAATTGAGTAAAGGCGGCTTGACAGGGACGTTGGTGGATGTTAGATTGGTTTATAAAAAAGCAATTGATTTGTTTGCAACTGCCATTATTTTGTGTCATAACCATCCGTCTGGAAAATTACAACCAAGTGAATCGGATAAGTCAATTACGAAAAAATTAAAAATAGCAGGTGAAACCCTTGATATAAAAGTACTAGACCATTTAATTATTACCGAAAATGCTTATTTTAGCTTTGCCGATGAAAATTTGATGTAGTTTATTGAGTTTGAAATAGGGAAAATATATTAGAAGTTAAATATTAAATATTAGAAATATTTAAGCCAACAACCAACAACCAACAACCAAAATGCTATTAGTTTACACACATAAAATTACGCCAAGAGTAACCTATATTTTTAAGCATTTATTTTTGAGAATATTGCAAATTCCGGTTTCTTTTACTTCAAAAGTAGATGAGTTTGTAGCACACAATGGGCCAAAATTAACCTATTCAAAAGCTTCTTTAGGGGCTGAGTTTTACATTAGAAGTCACGATTTATTATTTGAGCAAGGAATTAACGATATTGATATTTCTATGTTGAAATGGGAGAATGTTCCTTGTTTTTTTCCTGCGGGAGAATCAAGTAATATTCCTTTTGATATTTTTGCGGCAAGTTTTTATTTAATAACCAGATATGAAGAATATTTGCCACATGTTCAGGATGTTCATGAGCGATTTCCTGCTGATGAGAGCATTGCTTTTAAAAATGGTTTTCTTGAGCAACCAGTAATCGATATCTGGGCATATAAATTTTTAGAAATTTTAAAAGAGCATTTTCCTGATTATGACTTCAAAAGTAGAGATTTTGAAATGATTTCCACCATTGATGTTGATTTAGCATATTCGTATAAAAATAAAGGGATTGTAAGAACATTTGGTGGTTTTTTTAAAGATATAGTTCAATTTAATATTGTTAATTTTTGGTATAGATCGCTTACAATTTTAAACTTTAAAAAAGACCCATTTGATACGTTCTCAGAATTACTTGAATTTAAAAAAACACATAAAATTGAAACCTTGTTTTTCTTTTTATTAGGCGATTACACTACTTTTGATAAAAATATTTCTTGGGGACATAGCAAGTTTCAATCGTTGATAAAGTCGGTAGGTGATTATGCTAAAATTGGCATGCATCCATCATATTTCTCATATAAAGATGTTGCAATATTAAAAAAAGAGAAAAAGCGTTTAGAAAGTATAACAAATACACCAGTTGTTTTTTCACGGCAACATTTTTTACGATTGAGTATTCCAGAAACGTATCAACATTTAATTGATTTAGATATTGAGGCAGATCATACAATGGGTTACGCAAAGTATGTAGGTTTTAGAGCAAGTACCTGTACACCTTTTTATTTTTACGATTTGGATTTTGAGATTCAAACACCGCTTAAAATATTTCCGTTTGCATTTATGGATGGGACTTTAAAAGATTATATGGCATTGGATAACGATGCAAGCTTGGCTAAGATTTTAGAATTAAAGGACAGTGTAAGAAAAGTGAATGGCACTTTTATTTCCTTATTTCACAATGAAACATTGAGTGAAAGTGAACATTGGGCGGGGTGGAAGGATATTTATTTGAAAATGTTGAATTATTAATATATGATTCATTATTTAAAAAGAAAACATATTGATATTGTTAAATACAATGCTTGTATCGAAGCTGCTATCAACTCCAGAATCTACGCATATAGTTGGTATTTAGATATTGTAGCTGATAATTGGGATGCTTTGGTTTTGAATGATTATGAAGCTGTAATGCCATTGCCATGGCGACAAAAATATTTTATAAAATATGTTTACACCCCTTATTGGTTATTACAATTAGGTGTTTTTTTTACAAATGAAAAAACAGATATTAACTTGTTTTTACAAATGTTAGATAAAAAATTCAAATTTGTTGATTTAAGAATGAACACAGGAAATAAATTGGAAGATTGTTTTTTAGCAAGTCATCAACTTAATCAAATGCAGTTTATTTCATTAAATAATCGTTCTTATGAATCCATTAAATCACAGTACAGCAGAAATAGGAAAAGAGATTTACAAAAGGCGGCTAATAATGAATTGACAGTACGTTGGGATGAAGATCCTACGTTATTGATAGAGCTTTTTAAAAATAATGTTGGAACAAGATTATCTAAAGTTAGAGATGTTGATTATTTAAACCTAACAAAACTATTAAAGAAAATATTGAAATTGGGAAAAGGTGAAATGTTGTGCGTTTATGATAATAAGGAAAATTTAGTAGCTTCAGCTTTTTTTTTAAAACATAAACATAGAGTTACAGAACTTGTTTGCTCTACTGATTTTAAAAATAGAGATAATGGAGCGAATACTTTTTTGAATGATGGGGCTATTAGCAAATATCATCCAAATTTTGAGATATTTAATTTTGGAGGTTCAACGATGAAAAATATATCAAATTATTATAAAAGCTTTAATGCAGAAAGTGAACATTATAATATGCTAAAATTTAATAATTTACCTTTTCCTTTGAAATTGTTTAAACGGTAAAAAATAAATTTTAATTAAAAATTCACTTATTTTAGAAATTCATCGTAAGTATTTGGAATTTTTTTATTAAAATTTATTTTTGAAAAATCTTCGATATACCTATCTTTTATTTTAATGACCTGACAAGGATTACCTACTGCAATCGAGTTTGATGGAATGTCTTTTACTACAACACTACCAGCCCCAATTACTACATTATTTCCTATTCTAACACTTGGTAAAATGACACTATTTGCACCTACAAAAACATTATTTCCAATAATTATAGAAGGTGCTTTGTCATGTTTAGAATGATTATTATGCGAATGTATTGAAGATATTATTTTTGTCCCAGCTCCAAATCCCACATTTGAACCTATAATTATGCCATTGTTTGCTTGAATATAAATACCTGGGTTATCTCCAGGGTCACAGATGATACCTTTTTTAATTCTTTCAGGAGTGAGAACTTTAGAAGTAAAGTGAACTGGCCAGTTTACATTTGGATTTAATCTAAATAATTTTTGAGGGATTAGAAAATGAAAAAAAAGCTTGTAATATTTTTGATAACCATATTTTGGCCTATAATATTCAGGGTAAAATGAGTTAATAATAAATCCAAAAAGTAGAAAGTCAATTTTTTCTATTAAAGTTATTTTTCTCATAAATTATTTTTTAATTAAATCTTCACAAAAATAAAGATACCATTGAATATTAAGTTCATTGTATGCATTAATATTTGAATTGTATTGGATGTTGTTTTTTTTTAAGGAATTTACCATTTCATCTGTGATAGTTTGAGAATTTAGCCAGTCATTTTTTCTTAAAAATTGATTAATAATAAATTTTGGAACAATTAATTTAATTAGCTTTTTAATTTTTTGAGAATAAATTTGAGATAAAGTTGGTTGTAATTCTTTTTCAAACTTAACATTATATTGTTCAAAATAATAGTTTTTTAGTATGTCATCATAAAGTAATTTCATTTTTTTATGTTTTATGGGTACATTTTTAAAGAAAGACAGAAGTTCTATGTCCCAATAAGGAAATCGATGTTCATATCCGCGATATGTGTAACCTCCAGATGCTTTAAAAATAATTTTGGTAATCTTTTCTTTGATATCAAAATCTTCATAAACTGAATAGGGTATTTTGTTTTGATAATTCTTATCAAAATCTAATAGTAATTGTTTTATTGTATTTTTAATTGTTTCTTTTGATTTGTTTGAAATTTTATTGTGATTAAATTTTTCCTTTAAAATTAAGTTAGGGATTTTAATAGTTTTTAAATTATTAGGAATAACTTTTAAAAATTGACTACCACCTATTAAATCACCTGAATGACCAGGGATGAAAATTGAATCTGATGGTATAAGATTATTATCTGAAAGATGTTTTACCGCAAAATAATCTTGTAAAGAAGGCATTGAAATATATTTACAAGTGTAATGTGCAAATTTTTTAAAATCTTCGGATTTTATATAGTTTTCAATTAGTTCATTCGTATACTCAACAAAAATCCATTTATAGCCTAATGCATTAGCAACATTTTTTGAATTTTCAAGTTCTATATTATCTTTTTTCCCGTATGTGTAACAAATAACATTTTTATAATTGTGTTTTTTTAACATTAAGGCAATTAAACGAGAATCGTAACCACCACTTAATGGAATAACTGCAGTTCTGTTGTTTAATGAAACAATTAAACGATTAAAGGCATTTTCAAAGGCCTGAATGCCTTGCTTTTTTAATTCAGAATATTCTACATTATTTATTTCTTTAGTAGCATAAGAAAAGAAAAATTCTTGTCTTTTAATTGTGCTGTTTTCGAAAATTATAAATTCATTTGATTGAAGACAAAATATGTTTTTTAAAAGAGTCTTATTACCTAATGTATAACCAGATGCTAAGAATTCACCCGATGAATTTTCGTCAACTTCATGAATATCAAATTTTTCTTTTAAGTACTCAATATCATCACTTATATTTAATTCAGTATTTTTAAAAGTATAAAATAATGGAAATATTCTTGTTGTGTCAGACGCAATTAGCGTTTTATTATTAAGTTTAATTAAGACTGTAAAAATCCCATTAATTTCTTTTATTCTTTTTATAAACTGCTCTTCATTTTTAACATTTGAAAAAAAGTCTATTAATTTTTCATTTTCATAGTAATTGTTTTCTATATCAAAAAAACAACCTTTAATAAAAATATTCTCAGTAGAATGCCAATTGAAGCCTTTATTGTTTTTTAAAATTATTCTATGCATCTAAAAAAAGTATTAATTTTATTATTTTGATTATCACTATAGAAGTTTTTTATTAAATTTTAATTTATGAATAATTGCACTAATATATAGTGATCTATAATTGTTGCTTAATAGTATTTTTATTGTTTTTAAATAGAATTTTTTTGAAAAAACAAGTTCTATGAAAGACTTATCTTGTAGTGGTTTAGAACTTTCTATAGGAATTATTTGATTGTTTTGCGGGATTAGATTAAACCTAAACAGCACTCTATAAGCTTCAGCTCTCCATTTTTGTTTATAATTATTGAAATCACAAATTGTTTCAAAATAATTTTTGAAATATACTTTATCTGAATCCAAGATATAGCCGTTTTCAATATGAAATGGAATCAAATTAAAAATAAAATTATTTTTCGAAAAAGTTAATTTTAACAATGCCGAATTTTTAGTGTATTTGTATGGCCAATGTGCTGGTATATCAAATATAAAGTTACCTAAAGAGTGAAATATGTATTTGCCATTGTATTTTTCATAAGCCTGTAATGTATGAGAATGATGGCAAATAACAATATCAACACCTTCAATTTTAGATAATTTTTTAAGAAAATTTCGTTTAGTTGGTGATGGGTAATTTGTATATTCTTCACCGCCGTGATAATTTAAAACTATATAATCCACGTTGCTTTTTAAACCAGAAATATTTTTTTTAAAAATATTAAAATGTTCAGTGGTGCATATTTTGGTAGTTTCATTTTTGCTATTCACACTTGCAACGGTAAAACCAATTATTGCAATTTTTAAATTTCTATCTTCTAAAATACAAGTTTGGGTTGCTTCAGTTGTATCTTTACCTGCTCCAAAATATTTACAATTATTATATTTTATAGTTTCAATAGTGTCTATTAAACCCTGTGATTTACTATCTAAAATATGATTGTTTGCTAAATTAAAGACTTTTAAATTTCGTGAAGATAGATAATTTATAGAGTTTATAGGACTTTTAAATTTTACATTTGTTGAATGTTGAGGATTTATATTGGTTACAGGTCCTTCCAAATTTGTTATAACATAATCACTGTTATTTAATTCGGACAATATTTTATTGGAAAATATTTCTTCATTATTTTCAACTTTTTTGATAAAAGAACCTGTTATACTTAAATCACCAGTAAATGTTAATACCATAATTTGTATTTATTTATAAACTTTCTTTTTTTGAAGCTTACTTTGTTTTGATATTTTTAAAAAATAAATAAAAATAAATAAATTGAAAATTACTCCAACACCTGAAAAAAGCATAAGAGAAATTTTAATATCATTAAATAAAGCATATCCTAAATATAAAGCCAAATATCTTGAAATGACTAATAAGAAACCATAAACTAAAAATGCTTTTTGCTTATTTAAAATTTCTATTAGTGATGAGATAGGAGAATTTAAAAACATGGTAAATAACCATGGTAGTAAAATTCTAACATATAATCCGGCATCATTCCAATTATTGCCAAAAATAAAATCTAAAAAAAACGAAATAATAAAAATTGGGATAAATATTAAAAGAGCAGTTAAAAAAAGTTTTTTTTGCATTGCCATTAACAATTTATGAAGATCCCCATTGCCATTATATAATTTACTAGCTTCATTGAAAAAAACTAAACTAATTGATTGACCAACCATTCCTGGTGGTGTTTTTGATACTTTTACAGCTAAGCCATATAAACCAGCAGATCCAAACCCAAAATATTTAGAAATGAGAATTACAGGTAATTCATTTGATAATGTATTTGTAAAGGTTAGTAAGGTATTAAACAAAGGTATATCTCTATATTTTGAAATAAGATAAAGCATTCTTTTCAGAGTCACATGCTTTTTTAAGCCTAATACACTTTTTAAAGAAAGTTTAATTAAGATGATGAAGTTGAAAAATTGTCCAGCTATCAATCCAGGAATTAATCCAATTGATTTAAAACTACTTATCCCAGTAAATAATTGAAATATACTCATGGTAGCAGATTTCGAAATAACACCAGTTGTGATATTTTTAAAAGTATTATTTCTATTATTCCAATACTCTAAAGCGGAAATATTACCAAGAAAAAAAACACTTAATGGAATCAGATAAATAAAATTTGATAATTGTTCAATGCTTAGGAGTGAAGCTAAATTGTTTTTAAAAATAAATACTATTAAAAATAAGAGAAGACTAAACAGTAATATTAATATAACGTTAAATATTAATATGTTAATAGCATCTTTATCTCTTTTTGGTAAAATAATAGCCAATTCAAAGTTAAGCGTTGCAAGTGTTTTTAGCAGTATAATTGTTGAAGTGAATAAAGTAAAAACCCCAAATGCCTCCTCTGAAAACATTCTTGTCAAAAAAGGGATTGCTAAAAAAATAATTAATTGCCCAATTATAGAACCAGTTAAAAGAGTGAGGAAATTTTTTACAAAATTATTTTTTAGTTTTTCTTTAAAATAAGAATGTATTTGCATTTTATTTTTTAGTAACAGTTTAATTGGTAATGTAAATAAATTCTGATTTTTTTGTATTGTTTAAAACCAATTTAATTACTTTGTTTCAAATATAAAATAAATGAACCACATCAACCACATATTTTTCGATTTAGATCACACGCTTTGGGATTTTGAAACAAATTCAGACATTGCTT
>BS_KBA_SWE02_21mDRAFT_10000220_pt1 | contig 20685 bp, 18 predicted proteins | sample BalSeasSWE02_21m_FD_9196 | JGI IMG/M metagenome (IMG submission 9196)
CAGGGACTTCTCCTTCAATCTCGGCGGCAGGTACTGGGGCAGCCGCAGCAACTCCGGCAACGGACGGGGGTTTGCGGTGCGTTCCCGAAGTGATGGATAATTTGATCATTCGACTTTTTGATCATTTAAACGAGGGAGTACAGAGGGATTGTATCCCATAACGATTGATTTCAGGTGATAAACAAATAAATGTCATTTCACGAGACCAATCAGGAAACTCTAAACCTGATCATGTTTTACCATAACCACAGGCGTTATAAAAGCGGCAAGAGAGCAGGGCAAACGCCTATGGAGATATTGACCGGAAAGAAACAAGAAAAAGACTGGATTGATCTACTCTTTGAGGTCATACGAGAAAAAGATAAGTCCTTTTCTGTTTCTGCCGTATAATACGCACACCAAGGAGACCTCTGAAGAAAGCCCGCTAAGGTGAACTGCGCTATAAATTTGCCAAAAAACCGTTCGCCAAAAAGTGTAAACTACTTTTGTGCCAATTTGAAGGATGCCTTTTTATTTTTATAATTTTCTGCGCCTGTCTACGTCCCAAAGCTATTATCTTATCTGCTGTATCCCGGGAGCTTGGCATATCCAGGAACACCGTCTACAAATAGCTAAAAGAGACACGAAAGGATCGATAGACAGGGGACCCATCCCTTTAGAGTTGCCCCTATCAGCGATACTCTATCAGCGTTTTGCTTTCATGACGACGGCGACGTGTCTGCCCGCCGGCCCTGAATCCGAGCGCCACAAGGACGGCCACTTCATATTCTTTTTTGTCAATCTTAAGTATGGTTTCCACCTTGTCCTTTTCAAATCCTTCCATGGGACAGGAATCAATACCCATGGATGCAGCAGCAGTCATGATATTGGCAAGTGCGATATAACATTGCTTGGCGCACCAGGCATAGGCGCTCATCCTGGGGAACACTTCTGTTTCCATGTGCCGTTTGTACCGGTCAATATAGGCAAGGGTGGCATCTTCCGGTAGTTCCCTTCTTAAGAAATTTGCCTTCACATAGTCATTTGACGGCGCCACAAGAGATGGTCTTGCCAGGATCACAATCACATGGCTGGCATCGGTGATCTGGGCCTGATCCCAGCAGACCGGCCGAAGCTGTTCTCTGATCTCTTTGGATTCAAGGACAAGAAATTTCCATGCTTCCATACCAAATGAGCTGGGAGACAGACAGGCGGCTTCAAGTATAATGCCCAGCTTTTTATGAGGAATTTTCTTTTCAGGGTCGAATTTTTTACAGGCATGGCGAAATTTTAAGGCATCAATAACCGCGTTCATATGGTTCTCCTCTATCTCATCAATGAGTTTTATCAAACTCATACATTGGTCTTTCAGCTTCTTATGCTGTTCCTTCTTGGTCTCCGGTTCCCTTTCGATTGCGTTCTCTGGTGTAATTGTGTTTGTCATCTCTTGTTTATTGCCTTTGAGATACCCCCTCTCAAGCAGGCTCACAAAATGGTCGGCGATCTGATCAGGAGTAAAAGCGTTGTGCCCGGGTTTATACCATTTGTATACCCAGTTACACATTCCTATTATGGCAAAGGCCTGCAGCTTTGGGTCGGTCTTCTTAAAGAGGCCTTGTAATATCCCTTCCTCAATGATTTCTTCTACAATTTGGGTGTACTTCCTTTTTTCTCTGAGAATTTTCCTGAATTCCTTTTCGGGCAACTGATTTTCTTCGGTGAAAAAAACAGAGAACATGGAAATCGACTGAATAATGATCCCCTTGATATGATTTTGGATAATAAGCCTCAATCTCACATCGGGCGGGAGATCTTTCCCGGCAATCTTATCAGTGTTTCTGAAGATGTTTTCCAATGCCTGGATGTAGATCCTCGATAGGAGTTTTTCTTTGCTGGATACGTAATGATACAGAGCCGCTTTCGTAATTCCCAGTTCCTTTGATACATCATCGAGGGTAGTGGACCGGTACCCCTTTCTGTGAAAAAGCCCTGCGGCGGTGGCCGTGATCTTCTGTATTCTCAGGCTCTTATCCAAGCCACGAAAACCCGATTCATTGACCTTGGTTTCCATCTATTGACTCCCCTCTTTTTAAATCCACAGGTTACACGGATTTTCCAGCATCCTTCATTAAAGCCGGAAAGTAGTTTACACTTTTTTGCTCTCGTGTTTTGTTTGGGAAACTTGAAACCTGAAACTTGAAATTGGGAAGAACATGAGGTTTTGAACGCGTTATCTAATTTCCAGTTTCGAGTTTCCAGTTTCGGCATCCAATTCTCACCTTCGGAATCCTATCTGCAAATCGTTAATGCACTTCATTTCGAAAAAAGTGTAAACCGAGAAATGAAAGATGCCGATTGTTCAACTTATTTGTCCAAAATGACAAATTTCAAAATTCCCCTTGACAAGAAAACATGGGCGCTGTTAAGTTTGTAACTAAACAGTCATTAAAACTATCTGAACAGTTAGTAACATGTTTCAATCTGATTGTAAAGAGTAAATCGTTCCTGAATCAGCCTTGACGTGACTCACACACGATATAGGGTCGTGACAGGGAGAATGGGAGGACGAAATGTGCGAGACAAATGAGAAGGCGGCGCAAAAAACTCAAGAAGGGAATTGGTTCGCCAGCGGATACCCATGCGCGGCTGAAGTACCTTTCACAACAAGGAGGCTCGGGACTCAACACAATTGCCGATGTGACGTATGAGATGGGGCTTGATGCAGACCATCCGTGGGCTGTGGATGAGGTAGGCTTGACCGGGGTCATATCACCTCCATCAAGGATATGCAGACACTGACTAAAGACATTCCCTTAGACAAGGTGAGCTGGTCTTTGATTACTGCGTCTACTGCAGCGTCCGTAACCATGGCCCAGTACGTGGCAGTAGCGCAAGATGCGGGTTACGATGTCGGCATCTTACGCGGCTCTATTCAGAATGATCCGATTCACTTCAGGTACTGTGGTTTCCGGCGCCTGCGGGCCCTGAGGACCCAGCAGATCCTGGCCTATGAGACCGGCCTCACAAATGTGGCCGACCCCTTGGGCGGTTCTTATTACATAGAGAATCTGACCGACAGAATGGAAGAGGAAAGCCTTCATGTGATGAAACAGGTGAGGGATGTGGGGGGCATGGAAGAGGCGATCCGTACTGAATGGTTAGACCGGCAATTTGAATCCGAGGCCGTCAAACGACAGAAAGAGCTGGATAGTGGAGAGAAATTAATTGTTGGGGTGAATGTGTTCACAACGGAGCAGGAAAAAACAACCCCTTTGGGGGTGCAAAGGGTCTCTTCAAACTCGGCAAAACAGCAGGTCGCGGAAGTTAAAGAGCTAAAACGTACCAGAGATATGGACCGACTGAATGACGCCATCAAACGATTGCGGGACGATGGCGTCTATATCCGCAGTATGGCCTCCAGGGGATATCTTGGAGGTCTTTCCAGAGCCACATACGATGTGATCCGTATCATGGAGGCCATGGGGAATGAGGTTGTTATTGTAGAGACCTTGGGCGCGGGCCAGGACGAGGTTGACGTGATACATATCGCCCACACATGCTTGGTGGTGGTTACGCCGGGAATGGGTGATGATATCCAGGCCATGAAGGCGGGAATCATGGAGATCGCAGACATCATTGTGCTCAACAAGGCAGATCTGGACGGGGCAAACACATCTCTTCGTCATCTGCAGGGAGCCTTGGCAGCGGGATCTTTTGAGGAAGGAGAATGGATGCCCCGTGTCGTGCGGACTGTTTCTGCAGCTGATAAACCGGAGAATCTCCAAGGTATATAGGGACTTACCACAACAATAGCAGAACATCAGACCTATTTGCGGAAGACCAGTGCAATAGATCAGGTAAAATATAACAGAGTGGAGCAGGAACTGGGGCTTATCTTCAAGGATGAACTCCAGAAGATTATTTTCAAGGGTCTCAAAGGGACCGGCAAGAAAAGGGAATATATTGATAGCATCATTGAACAAAGGAATGACCCCTATTCAGTGGTTGAAGAGGTGCTGAATACTTATCTACTCCCAGGGGAATGAGATCAAATGAACAACCAAAAAGATACGGAAACCATCGAGAGCTTTAGAAAGGTAAAAAGATGTCATCACTGTTTAATAATAATGCTATTGAAAAAATAGCCCGCGAAAAGGATCAATGGCAAGAAAAAGTTTACCAAACTGCAGAAAAGGGTGAGAAGGTCTTTGAGACTCTTTCAGGATTCCCTATTAAACCTTTATACACCCCCGTTGATACAGCCCATATGGATTATCTCAATGACTTAGGCTTTCCCGGCCGGGCGCCTTATGTTCGGGGTGTTCATCCGACAATGTACCGGGGCCGGACCTGGACTTTGAGGCAGCTGGCAGGCTTTGGTCCCCCTGAGGAGACAAACAAGAGGTATAAATTTCTTCTCAGGGAAGGGGCCACAGGTATAAACGGGGTGTTTGATTATCCCACCCTCCGGGGATTTGATTCCACAGACCCTTTCGCCCGGGCCGACGCCGGCAGAGGCGGGGTAGCCATCGACACCATAGAAGATATGCGTATACTTTTTGATGGGATACCCATAGATAAGATCAGCTGTTCCTTGGTCACGTGCCAGCCCATCTGCAACATCAGCGTTCAATCCATGTATTTCGCCAATGCCCAGATGCGGAATGTCCCACTCGATAAACTGACCGGGACAAGCCAAAATGACTTTTTGATGGAGACGGTCATTACGGTCGCACCGGAGCTTTTGCCTCCTAAATTTTCCTTTAAATTGAGCTGCGATGCCATTGAGTACTGCACGAAGCATGTTCCGCGTTGGAACCCCATAAGCTTTGCCGGCTATAATTATCGAGAATCCGGGTGTTCAGCGGCCCAGGAGGTCGCCTTTGTTATTGCCAATGCAACCGCCTGCTCCGAGGAGTTGATCCGAAGGGGACTTGAAGTAGACAGCTTCGCCCCCCGTCTCAGCTTTTTCCTCTCTGCGCACAGTGATTTTTTTGAGGAGATTGCCAAATACCGCGCTGCCAGAAGGATCTGGTTTCGCATCATGAAGGAGCGCTTTGGGGCAAAAAACCCGCGTTCTTTGACGTTGAGGTTTCATGTCCAGACAGCAGGGGTCGCCCTGACCGCTCAACAACCTCTGAATAACATATCGAGGGCCGCCTACCATGCCCTGTCGGCAGTACTTGGAGGAGCCCAGTCGGTTCATATTGATGGATATGATGAGGCCTTATGCACACCGACCGAGCTTTCCTCCCTCACGGCCCTCAGAACCAGCCAGATCCTGCAATTGGAAACAAGGGTGACGCACACCATCGATCCATTGGGGGGCTCTTATTTTGTAGAAACCTTGACCAACAAAGTGGAGGAAGAGACCCTCAGGCTTTTGGGAGAAATAGAGGGGATGGGAGGGATTGTCAAGGCAGCGGAAACCGGATGGATACATCGCGAGATCTCCAATTCGGCATATGCATACCAACAGGCAATCGAGTCGGGGAAGATGCCGATTGTGGGGGTAAACTGTTACCAGATGGAAGATGAAGAGCTTCCCGTGGAGCTTTTTGAAGTGCCCGAAACCCTTCAGATCCAGGAACAGAAGCTCAGGAAAATCAAGAATGAACGGAATGGGACCCATGTGCGGGAAGCGCTGGATGCCGTTGCCCGCTGCTGTGAGAAAGACGGAAATCTCATGGAGGTTATTGTAGAATCCGTCAAGTCCAGGGTTACCCAAGGGGAGATCTCACATGTCCTCAAGGGTTCTTACGGCACATGGGATCCCCCGCTTTTCTAAACCTATTAGATGATTGAAGAGAAGGTCCTTATGAAAAAGAGAATCAGGATAGTGGTGGCTCGTCTCGGCATGGATGCACACTGGAGAGGGAGTATCGTTGTGGCGCGCGCCCTGCGCGATGCGGGGATGGAAGTTATTTATTTAGGCAATCAAATGCCTGAAACCATTGTTGAAACAGCAATACAGGAGGATGCAGATGTGGTTGGTTTGAGCACCCTCTCCGGTAATCATATGGTATTGGCGCCAGAGGTGGTTCGAGTTTTCAGAGAAAAGGGAATGGATGGCACTACAGTGATCCTTGGGGGCGCCATACCTCCGGACGATGTCCCAAAGCTTAAAAAGGCAGGCATCGCAGAGGTCTTTGGACCGGGGACACCTCTAAAAAAAATCATCGCCTTTGTATCCGGGCTCAATTGAGTCAAGATTGCCAGGCAACCATCAATTGCCAGGTGTGAAGATGATTGATTCCCAGACACAGGAAATATGAAACCTCCCCAAAGCAGCCCTCTACCGAGGATAAAAAAACTTCAAGAGGCCATGTTGGATGCCGGTGTAGATGCTGTTTTGCTCACCTATTCCAGGTCTACCCTCTACTATGGGGGAACCACTCAACCATCCGTCTTTATCATTACACCGGAAGACTACCACTTGTTCGTCATCAGGGGACTTCACAGTGTCCTGGAGGAAACGTGGCTCGAAACGGATAAAATCAGTTCGGGTAGTGGCTACGGAAATGTGAAGGAGTGGATGAAAAACCGGACGATCGAACAGGGCAGCCTGGGGATGGAGCTGGATATCGTTCCTGCGGCGCAATACTTGAAGCTTTCAGCGCTCTTCTCCGAATCTGAAATTCTTGATATATCCGGGCTGATCCTTGAGCAACGAAAGACCAAAGACTCTCAGGAAATCGAGTACACAAAGGAGGCCTGCCGCATCGTCCATCATGGGCACCAGAGGATACTTGAGGTGTTAAGGGAAGGGATGACCGAGCTGGAATTGTCCTCTGAAGTCGAGGATGCCCATCGCAAAGCGGGACACGAAGGCCTGTCCTTCATGAGGCAGTTCGATTTCTTTATGGGACGCGGACCTCTTGCCTCCGGTGTCAATCTGTCGAAAATTGCGGGTAAGATCCGGTCAATCACCGGAGTCGGTTTAAGCCCTTCCATCCCCATGGGCGCCTCAACAAAGACCATCAAGAAGGGCGATATGATCGTTGTGGATATTCCCACTCACTATTGCGGTTATCACGCTGATCAGAGCCGAACCTATGTTCTGGGAAAGCCGCCCGATATTTGCAGGACGATGTATTGCGGAATGAAAGAGTTGGCAGATCGAATGATTGAGATGCTGAGGCCTGGAATCAGGTGCTGCGATGTATACGCGGAAGCATTAAAAATGGCCAAAGAAGAGCTTCACATGGGGCCTTATTTTATGCGCCTGGGAACGGATTCAAAAAGAGTTCCTTTTATTGGCCATGGTGTGGGTCTTGAACTTAACGAGCCGCCTTTGCTTGGCAACAATAATCACGAGTTCCTTGAAGAGGGGATGATCATAGCCCTCGAACTGGTAATGAGTGCGTCCATTGGCGAGGTGGTGAAGCTGGAAGACACCATCTTAATTACCCCTGAGGGTGTTGAAGTTTTGACCATCACTCCAAGGGAACTTCACCAGGTATGACAAACGTCTAATGTAACCGTTCACAGGGCCAGGTTTCAGGTGTCAGTGTTCAGGTTACAGTTTACCCTGCAGAAAGCATCCTGCCCAAGATCATTCTCTGGATCTCGGACGTCCCTTCCACGATCTGGAGGAGTTTGGCCCCTTGATAATAGCGGGACACGGGGTATTCGACCATGTACCCGTAGCCGCCATGAATCTGGACGGCATCACTGGCCACCTTCTCTAACATCTCCGATGCAAAAACTTTCGCGATGGTGGCTTCAAAGGTATGTTTGCGCTTCCGGTCTTTGAGCCAGGCTGCTTTAAGATATTGATTTCTGGCCAATTCAATGGATATTGCCATATCGGCTAATTTGAATTGAATGGTCTGGAAATCGAAAATCGGTTTGCCGAACTGCGTTCTTTCTCGCGCGTAACGCAAACTCTGATCCAGGCAGGCCTGGGCTACTCCCACACTCACGGCCGCAATGCTTATCCGTCCTGTCTCGAGGACCGCCAGGTGCTGAGCAAACCCGCGGTTTGGGTCGCCTAACAGATTTTTTTTGGGAAGCCGAAAATCCTCCAGAATAACCTCGTGCGTTGCAGAGGCGCGCCAAGTCATTTTTTCATATTTCTTGCCCAATTGAAAACCCGGTGCGCTTTTGGGCACGATGAATGTGGATATGATGTTTCCTTTTTCATTCCTGCCGCTTATTGCGGCCACCAGAACAACACTGGCGTTGTCCAGGCCGATATTGGTCACAAATTGCTTTGTGCCGTTCAAAATCCATTCATCACCTTCCAGAACAGCCCTTGTCCTCAAGGCGCCTGCATCGGAACCGGAATCGGGCTCGGTAAGGGCAAAGGCCCCTATTTCTATTCCCCGGGCTATGGGCACAAGCCATTTTTTCTTTTGCTCTTCCGTGCCAAAAACGTCCATCTCCTGCCCGACCACGCTTGTTGTTACATCCAACAACGCTCCCAAGGTAAGATCACCCCGTGATATCTCTTCTATACACACATGCGTGCCCACCCAGTCGCCGCCGCTGCCGCCGTATTCTTCGGAAAAGGGAATTCCCATCATTCCCAATTCGCCCATTTGAGCAATGATATCGTAAGGGTATTCGCCTGTACGTTCCATGTCCTCTGCGCGGGGCGCAATGACCTCATCGGCAAAATCTCTTGCCATGTCGCGTATCATTTTATGTTCATCGGTTAGATCAAGATCCATCCTGTCCTCCATGGTTTATAAAGGTTGGTTTATATGCCTGTGGCTCGCTCTCAAATACGGCCACACTGCCAACAAGGCTGCCGCAGATGCCCCCCGATAATATATTGTAGATGAATTTAATTGTATACGCAACCCATCCGGCTTTAAAAAAAGGGGGCTTGGTTCTAATCTCGTCCACTTGATCCAATTAGTGGAGAGCACGTTCGGAAGGTCATAATCGTAATCGTAATCGTAATCATAATCTTACTCTTACTCTTTTACAGTTTATTTTTGAGCTGGCCGATTATGATTACGATTAAGATTATGATTAAGACGAAAAATCTAATGGACCACGTTAGAACCAAGCCCTAAAAAGATGAAACGGCCTTTCATTTTTTATTGTAACCGGCAGGCGGATGACGACTTGCTGCAAAAGTGGTTTGCTGTTGAAAGAAAGAACTTGAACAGGAAGCGAAAAAAGTCTAACGTCCTGAATTAAGATAGAAGAATGTACTGAGGATTGTATAAAGACCACTTGGCTCAAGCCGCTTAAAGCAAATACAGGGCCAAAAGCATATATTATCAAAGGACTATTTTTTTGAGAACTTAAGTAAGAGGAGAGGAGGATCGGAATCATGGCAGGGAAGAATATTTTGGCAGGGAAAAGAATACTCGTTGTGGATGACGAACAGGACATTTTAGACACCCTGGTAGAGATGCTTGATGAATGTGAAATAGAAACCGCTTACACCTTTGAGTCAGCCGAAGAACTCTTGAAGACCAAGGTGTATGATGCGGTGATCCTGGACATTATGGGGGTCAGGGGATTCGACTTGTTGGAGATTGCCACGCGCAAAAAGATGCCGGCATTGATGCTGACGGCCCATGGACTGAGTCCCGATAACCTGGTAGGTTCCATAAGGCTTGGCGCCAAGTCTTATATCCCCAAGGACAAAATTAATGAATTGGATCTCTATCTTAAGGAGATATTCCTGGCTCAGGAAAAAGGGATAGAAAAGTCGGGAAACTGGTTTGCCCATCTGAGTTCCTTCTTTGACGAGCACTTCGGATATGGTTGGAAAAACAAGGAAAAAAAGTTCTGGTCGGAATTCGACAAAACATATCAGGTTTCCAAGGATGAGCTTGAAAGGCTTCTATAGGTTGAGGGATGAAACCTCTACTGTCAGCCGTCAAGGGAGATGTGAGTTCATTTTTCCTTGATTTCACCTCTGACCGTGAGGGTTAATCTCGGCTTCTTGGGGTTGTCCGTCCTGATGGTCAGGTGTGCGGTATAATCCCCTGCCTTTTCGGAGATGTCCTCAACTTCCAAACCATAAACAAATCCTGGCCTGACTTCTTCAAGACGCCATGTGACCCGATCCGGCAGATCATTATCCACGCCGATGACCTTCAGTGGGGTCTCGTGCTCATTGATGATCTCCACACGGCCGCGGACTGCCTCCCCTTTGGCGCCCCACAAAGAAATGAACCCACCCGGATCAAAGGAGACATGGGGTTTCACTTGCCCCCTCAGATGGAGTTCCACGCTCATCCCGGATCGGTCATCGGACCAGACAACGGCCTTCTTCTCAAACTCCCCTCTTACTGTATTGCTATCTATCGTCAATGTGATTTCGCCCCTCCCACCGGGGGGGATGACCCTGACATAACGGGCCAATAAACACCCTCACGAATGGGTCACTCTTCTTATATGAAGATCGGCCGTCCCTCGATTGTAAAGCGTGAAGGTATGGGCAAGCTCTTCTCCTTCGAATATGGTGGGGAAAGTATGCTCGGTTTGTTCAATATGGATCGCGGGTCCCTCTTCCCTTGCTGAATAGGATGTGGTATAACTCAAAAAAGAAAGGAAAAATGAGGTGATAGTCGCAGAGATTATTTGATTGCCTCTCTTCATGGAACAACTCCTTCCCGCAGATGATGCCGTTATTGAAAAAGGGTTATGTGGAAACAACCGGCTCTAAATAAGGAGTTTCGAAGAGGGCTCTCCCAACGACGACTCCAGGGTTGCCAACCGGATCACACCTTATGAATACCTTTGCCCATTGTCAAGGAGTGATTAATCCGCCTCTTACACCAACATTCCAAGGGCTTGAAGCAAACTGCGCAGGCCGCGTCTAATTCAGGTGCAAGAAATGGCCGGAAGGACGTATGCAAAGAGATAAGAGAAACAAAACGGGGGCTTTTTCACTTTTTTGTTGACAATAGGATACGCTTATTGAACAAAGAAGGGTACGCGAGAAAATGATGGGCGCCAGGTGATTCTGGATGCCGCAGAAAAACATGAGCATTGAACTCATCACCCGCGGCGCCAAGACAGAGGACTGTTCGGACCCTGGTGAACGTCGAAAGCTCTCTTGAAGAGTCAATTCTCAATGGAAAGAGGAGGTTTTAACAAATGAGCGGTCTGCCGTTGACCTTCCCCCATATTCTACTGGATAACGCAAAAAAATTCCCTCCCAACCAAGCCGCCATGCGCGAAAAAGACTTGGGTATATGGCAGTCTTATTCCTGGCAGGACTACCTTGAACAGGTCAAGGATTTTGCCCTGGGATTGGCCTCTTTGGGCTTCAAGAGGGAAGATAAAATGGCTATCATCGGGGACAACAGGCCCCAACTATACTGGGGGATGGCTGCATGCCAGTGCCTGGGGGGGGTGCCCGTTCCCCTCTATCAGGATGCCATTCACAAAGAGCTTGAATTTATTGTAGATCATTCAGAGTGCCGGTTTGCGCTGGCCGAGGACCAGGAGCAGACCGACAAGCTTATGCATCTCAAAGACAAGATGCCGAGTCTCGAATATATTATTTATGATGATCCCAGGGGGCTGACAAAATTCAAGCATGACTGGCTCATCGCGTTCACGGATGTCCAGGAGAGGGGTAGAAGATTCGGTAAGGAGAATCCCGACTATTTCACGAATGCGGTCGAACAGGTGAAACCCGACGACCTCTCGCTCATTGTCTACACGTCGGGCACCACGGGCAACCCCAAAGGGGTCATGCAGACTCACCGAAAAGTTGCAGCCTGTTGCCGAGGATTTAATGCCTGGGACAACCTGGATGAGACGGGAAACGTCATGGCCTATCTGCCCATGGCATGGATCGGAGATCATGTCTTCTCCTATGGTCAAGCCCTGTGCGCCGGATTTACGGTCAATTGCCCGGAAAGCACCACCACAATCGTCCATGACCAGAGGGAGATCGGACCCACCCATATTTTTGCGCCTCCCCGCATCTGGGAGAATATCCTGACCCAGATCATGATCAAGATAGAGGATTCGGCCTGGATAAAACGAAAGGCATTCCACTACTTCATGAAGGTGGCCGGCCGGGTTGAGAAAAAGAGGATCGCCAATGAGCGGATTCCGCCTTGGGACAGCATCCTTTATCAATTGGGCCGGATCTTGATTTACGGTCCACTGGTGGACAATTTGGGCATGAGCAACATCAAGGTGGCCTATACGGCAGGGGAGGCCATCGGTCCGGAGATATTTGAGTTTTTCAGGTCCCTGGGAATCAATTTGAAGCAACTCTACGGCATGACAGAGAGCTGCGCCTATGTGTCCATGCAGAAAGATGGGGACATAGACGCTGAATCCGTGGGCCCCCCGGCTCCGGGGGTCGAGATAAAGATATCGGATACCGGAGAGGTACTGTATAAGAGTCCGGGCAATTTCCTGGGCTATTTCAAAAGCCCGGAAGCTACGGCCGAGACCCTTGAAGACGGGTGGCTCCATTCCGGCGATGCCGGCTACATGACGGAAAGGGGTCATCTCAAGATCATCGATCGGGCCAAGGATGTGAGCAGATTGAACGATGGGACGCTGTTCGCGCCCAAATATATCGAGAACAAGCTCAAATTCAGTCCGTATATCAAGGAGGCCGTGGCCCACGGAATGAACAAGGATTTTGTGGCCGTTTTCATTGATATCGACTATGGATCGGTTGCGAACTGGGCGGAAAGGCGACATCTTGCATTTACAAGCTACGGGGATCTTTCCCAGAAGCCAGAGGTCTATGACCTGATCCATGAAGCCATCTGCAAGGTCAACAAGAGCCTGAGCAAGGACGCGAAGCTCAGGAATTCCCAGATCAAGCGATTCCTCCTGTTTACCAAAGAGCTGAACCCGGATGACGGGGAAATCACTCGCACCCGGAAAATAAGGAGGAAATTTGTCGCGAATAAATATGCGGAACTCATCGATGCCCTCTATTCACCCGGACAGGACAGTGTGGTCATGGAAATAAAGGCCACCTATGAAGATGGCCGTACCACCGACGTGAGGGCCGATCTCAAAGTCCGTGATGCCCAGGCCTATTGAAAGAGGAGATACGCCATGAATGAAGGAAAAGAACCCATACTCCGCGCAGAGAATATCAGTATCTCTTTTGGGGGTCTGCAGGCCCTGGACAATGTCAGTCTGGAGATTAATCCCGGCGAGATCCTGGCGATCATCGGACCCAACGGCGCGGGAAAGACCACCATGCTGAACATTCTCAACGGATTTTATAAACCCGATGAGGGCCGCATCATCTTCGAAGGGAAGGAGAGGCCCAAGCATATGAAGCCGAATGATATTGCGGCACAGGGGATTGCCAGGACCTTTCAGAATCTGGCCCTGTTTACGGGGATGTCAGCCCTTGGAAACATCATGATGGGGCGAACCATGAAGATGCATTCCAACATCTTTTCCCAGGGGATTTACTGGGGTTTCAGCCGGAAAGAGGAGATCGAGCACAGAAAGGCGGTAGAGGGGATCATTGATTTCCTCCAGATCGAGAACATCCGCCGGACACCGGCCAGCATGCTCCCTTACGGGCTCAGGAAAAGGGTGGAATTGGCGAGGGCCCTGGCCGCAGAGCCCAAGCTCCTCCTCCTGGACGAACCCATGGCCGGCATGAACCTGGAAGAGAAGGAAGATATCGCCCGGTTCATCCTGGATGCCAACGAAGAATTAGGCTACACTATCGCCCTGATTGAACACGATATGGGGGTGGTTATGGATATCTGTGACCGGATTGTGGTGCTCGATTTCGGTAAAAAGATCGGCGAAGGGACACCGGATGAGGTGAAGGCAAATCCCACGGTTGTTAAGGCCTATTTAGGGACGGCAGGAGAATAATAGAACGGAAAATGAAGGAGATAACAGATGGCTTTTTTCTTTGAGGTGCTGGTTACCGGGCTTATGGTGGGCATCATGTATTCCCTGGTCGCCCTCGGATTTGCCCTGATCTTCAAGGCATCGCAGGTCTTCAATATGGCCCAGGGGGCCATGAGCCTTTTTGCAGCCCTTGCCCTTTACGGTTTTTTTGAGCAGTATCTGCAGCTCCCGTTATGGCTTGCTCTCCTCTGCACCGTGGCTGTCATGACCATCTGGGCGTACGCCATTGTGTTTCTTATCCTGAGACGGCTGGTGAACCGTCCCCCTCTCATGCTCTTCATGGCCACCTTCGGCATCGCATACCTTATGGAGGGGATCGGACAGAGCATCTATGGAACGCAGGCCAAAGGTNTGAACCTCGGCATACCGGATGATCTATATGAAGTGGCCGGCATATTTATCAGCTCTTTTGATCTCTTTTTTGCAGTAGTGGCCGCCTTGCTGGTAGGCGGTCTGGTCTGGTTTTTTCAGAAAACGAGGAACGGAAGGGCGCTCAGGGCTGTGTCCGACGACCATGAGGCGGCCCTGTCCGTGGGGATTCCCCTTCTCAAGGCCTGGACTCTGACCTGGATCATTGCAGGGGTTGTTGCTACAGTGGCGGGCGTGGCCTGGGGAACACGCTTAGGGGTCCAGTTCAGCCTCTCCTTTATCGCGCTCAAGTCCCTTCCCGTTCTCATTATCGGTGGGATTGACAGCATCCCCGGCGTGATCCTCGCGGGACTCATCGTGGGCGCCTGCGAAACCCTGGGGGAGGTCTTCATCGGGCCCTATGTGGGAGGGGGCATTCAGACCTTTTTGCCCTATCTCCTGGCCCTGCTTGTCCTCTATTTTAAACCATACGGCCTTTTCGGCAAAGAGATCATAGAAAGGGTATAGACCATGTTCTATAGAGAATGCGGTAATTTCAAAGACAGTTATGACAAGGATATGGCCATCTTCCCCATCCCTTTGGACAGGTGGGGATTTATCGTGATGCTTTTTGTGGCCTTTGTCATTGTTCCCTTATTTTCCAGCGAATACCTGATGATGAACATCATTGTTCCCTTTTACTGTTTCGCGCTTTCCGCCTTCGGGCTTAATGTCCTGGCCGGATATGCCGGCCAGATCTCCATCGGGCACGCCGCCTTTATGGCCGTTGGGGCTTATGGCTCATTTATCCTGTACGGCCGGTACGGCGTGCCGCTCATCCCGAGCATCATTGGCGGCGGCGTGGTTGCCTCGATCGTAGGAGCTTTTTTCGGGCTCCCTTCCCTCAAGATCAAGGGGTTTTATCTGGCCATTTCCACCCTGGCCTCCCAATTCATCATAGAATGGGTTATCGTGCATGTACATTGGATAAGCGGCGGGGTTTTTGGAACCATTGAGGCGCCGAAGATGTTTATCTTCGGGTTTGCTTTAGACACACCGGTCAGGAAATATTATTTGGTCCTCTGCATTATGGTCCTGTTTATGACAATCGGCAAGAACCTGGTGCGTGGTCAGTTGGGAAGGAACTGGATGGCCATCAGGGATGTTGACTATGCGGCCGAGATTATCGGGGTGAATCTCTATCGGGATAAGTTGATTGCCTTTGCCGTCAGCACCTTTTATGCGGGTGTCGCAGGTGCTTTAATAGCTTTCTGCTATATAGGGGTTGCAAATATTGAAGAGTTCAACGTCATGACCTCTTTTGCCCTTTTAGGCATGATCATCATCGGGGGGTTGGGGACGGTCCTCGGTTCATTTCTCGGAGCAGGTTTTTTCGTTATGCTCCCGATCGCCATCAACCATGGGCTGGGCACATTCATGGAGGTGGTGCCTGCTGATATTCTCTCCAATATCGAGGCCATTGTTTTCGGGGGCCTGATTGTCCTTTTTCTCATTGTGGAACCCTATGGCATGGCCAGGCTCTGGCACACCATCAAGGATAAATTGCGGCTCTGGCCATTTCCATATTAGTTCATAAACAGTCAAATAGTTAACCACTCAACCACGTAACGAAGCTTGGATTCAGTCTCTCATTTATGGGGAGGTTTTTTTAACCACGAACTTTAGGGATAGGAGGAGATGGCATGGGACGTAAATTGGTTTTTGGTTTATTTTTGAGTGTTCTCGCAGCGAGTTTTGTCCTCGTTTCAGGGTCGGCAATCGCCGCCGAGGAAAAAAAGGAAGCGCCAACCCAGTTTGTGGGTATCCTGGCTTACCGGACCGGCCCCTTTGCAGCGGGCGGCAGCGGGTTCAGCAGCGGTATGGAAGACTACATGGAGTTAATAAACCTCAATGGCGGGATCAACGGCATCAACTACTCATTTGAGGAGTGCGAAACCGCCTATAACACGGCACGAGGCGTCGAGTGCTACAACCGTTTCAAGGATAAGATGACCTTTACCCATCCCCTGAGCACCGGGATCACTTACGCGCTGATCCCCAAGGGCACAGAAGATCACATATCCATTATCTCGAGCGGGTATGGTCGAGCCGATGCCTCGGATGGCCGGGTGTTTCCCTGGGTCTTCACCCTTCCGATCAATTACTGGTCTCAGAATACGGCCAAAATAAAATTCATCGCCATAAAGCAGGGATGGGACGGGAAAGATATGGCGACCATAGGGAAATACCTGAAGGGTTTGAAAATCGCCAATCTGCACATCGACGTCCCCTACGGCCAGGAGACCAAACCGATCCTGGATGCCCTGGCCAAGATGTATGGCTTCGAGATCAGGCACTTTCCGGTGCCCTGGCCGGGGATTGACCAGAAGGCCCAGTGGATGGACATCGTGAGAAGATACAAGGCAGACTGGGTCATCAACCGAAACTGGGGCGTGTCCTGTACTGTTCCTCTCAAGGAGGCGGCCAGGCTCAATTTCCCCAGTGACAAGATTCTCGGTGTCTGGTGGTGCGGATCCGAAGAGGACGTGCTCCCTGCCGGCCCGGCAGCCAAGGGTTATTACTCGGCAAACTGGCACGGTGTTGGAAGGGACTTCCCCGTTATCCAGGAGATTATCGATAAGGTCCACGGTGTTATGAAAGGACATATCTCATTCACCCGTGTGGGTTCCGTTTACTATAACAGGGGAGTTTATGCAGGAATCGTCAACACTGAGGCCATCTTAACTGCCCAGAAGAAGTACGGGAATAAGGTGCTTAACTCCGAGGAAATACGATGGGGTTTTGAGAACTTGAATATCACCAAGGAGAGAATCAAGGAGATCGGGGCAGAAGGTTTTATGGAGCCACTAAAAATTACCTGTGCAGACCACGAGGGTGGAGGAAACGTTTTCTTCCAGCAGTGGGATGGCGAGAAATGGGTCATGACAGGGATCATCGTAGAACCCATGAAGGAGTTTGTCAGGGAGATGATTGAGAAATCAGCCGACGCCTATGCCAAAGAGAATAAGATAGAAATAAGAGAATGTAAGTAGGGCAAACCTTAAACCTGCGGGAAGGGGAGCGTGCACGGCCCCCTTCCCGATTCAGTTGGATCAGTCGTTGGAGGTGAATAGATATCATGGCCACAGAGCAGGCCCCATTACTCAAGGTTAATAACATCGAGGTCATCTACGAGCATGTGATACTGGTCCTGAAAGGGGTTTCCCTCGATGTCTATGAAGGGCAGATCGCTTCTCTCCTGGGCGCCAATGGCGCCGGTAAGAGCACGACCCTCAAGGCCATCTCCAACCTGGTCAAGGCAGAGCGTGGCGAGGTGACCAAAGGGACGGTGGAATTTGACGGGAAGCGGGTGGATAGGTTGTTTGCACCCCAATTGGTAAAAATGGGTCTTATCCAGATAATGGAAGGGAGACACACATTTGAGCATCTGACCGTTGAAGACGATCTTCTCACAGGCGCATATACAAGGGGTCGAGACAAGAAAGGGACTAAAGCGGCCCTGGAGAAGGTCTATGGATATTTCCCCCGTCTCAGGGAACGCAGGGGCGCCAAAACCGGTTATATATCCGGGGGCGAGATGCAGATGTGCGCCATCGGACGCGGCCTCATGGCAAAACCGAAGATCATGCTCCTGGACGAGCCCTCCATGGGCCTGGCGCCTCTGCTTGTGGAAGAGATATTCAACATCATCCATCGTCTCAATAAGGAGGAACATGTGGGCATGCTTCTCGCTGAACAGAATGCGGCCATGGCCCTCAAGTATGCCGAGTACGCGTATGTCATGGAGAATGGTCGCGTTGTCCTCGACGGGGCCGCCGAGAAGCTTAAGAACAATGCCGATGTGAAGGAGTTCTACCTGGGCCTGACCGCGGTGGGAAAGAAGAGTTACCGGGATGTGAAGCATTACCACAGGAGGAAACGCTGGTTGGCTGGATAAGGCATCCCTTTCATTCTTTTCAAAATTGCAGGCCTGCGGGCTCTTTCTCTCCCCACCCGGTCTACATTCAAATTCCACACAATTTATAGGCGCAGGACTTGGCAGACTCAATGTCGGCCAGTCGTGCAATCATGATTTTTTGGGCCTGGGGAGAGCCTGCTCCATGAATCGATTCCGTTAAATATGAAACCGCCCCTGTTCCTAATGTGATGTTCTCAATAAGACGGAGTATTCGCATCCGTTTTTCGCTATCCACACCCTTCCTGCCCACCAGATACTTTTTCACATAGGACCCTATTTCGGGGTTTTCCTGGTCCTTTAGTGAAGGCATGGTGACCATGATGCCGCCGGCTATGTCCTGGGCCAGGCGGGATATCTCAAAGGGAAAGCGGGTGATGTTGAGCTTGCATACATTGGCCAGGAGGGGATCCACAGTAAAAGCGCCGCTTGGTGTGGGATAGCCCTTGCTTGTGCTGGCCAGGGCCCCTGCATGCAGCGTCTCATTAAGGTGGATCATCTCCGCTATCTTATCCTTGATATGGGAGGTCTTTTCCGTGCCGTGGGCCTCGGCGATGGCCGCGGTTGCGCCGATAAGTACGTCGCCCACTCCGACCTTACACCCGCCGTAGCTGGCCCTGTGGTGGGCCGCGAAAAGCTCCACGAGCCGCCCGGTCATGGAATATTCTCCTTTCATGAATATCCTTTCTTCCGGTACAAAAATATCGTCAAACACCACCATGGCCTCACAACCGCCGTAATAGAGGTTGCCCACGTCTGATCGGCCATCTTCAAGGCGTCTTGTATCAGACGGCTGACGGCCGTATATGAAAGTAACCCCTTTNGTATCCGCAGGCACTGCAAAGGAAACAGCGTACTCTCTGTCTTCCTCTCTCAGTGCCCTTGTGGGAACAACGAGCAGTTCATGGGAATTTACTGCACCGGTAATATGGAGTTTTGCTCCGCGAACCACGATGCCTCCCTTTTTTTCCTCTACGATATGTATATACTGATCCGGATCTTCCTGCCTTGAGGGCGGAAGGCTCCGGTCTCCTTTTGAGTCGGTCATACAGGCGGCGGGCACGAGATCGTTGGACTGGACATGCTTCATGAAATCCAAAAACCGACCATGATACCCCGTTCTGAACTCCTGATCCAGATCATAGGTAATGGCATAGACGGTATTCATACAGTCCAGCCCCGCACAACGCTGGAAGCAGCAGGCTGTTTTTCTCCCCATCTCTCTCAGCATAAGGTCTGATTCATATCATAATGTTGAAAGATATCCAGGCCTCGATCCAGCATGATTTTCCATCCGGTATCCGTAATGATATGTCTGGCATGGAGGGCGTTGGTTTCATCAAATTCCCAATCAAGTCGGATGCCGGCGCCCCAGATGCTTTCCTGCATCTGTATCAGATATTCTTTTTGCTGGTCTCCCTTGAATTCATCTTCTACGGTCAGGAGATGAACCTCTATCTCTTCGTCATCGGATTTCAATTTCGCCACAGTTTCCAGGAATTCCATCAGATTTCTGGCCTGGTAGAACAACCGGATATAGGGATCTGTGATGGTGATTTTACCGGCCCCTTTCAGGTAAGATCCAAAGAGGTCGTCATAGCTGACGCCGCGCTGGTTTTCCTGAAAAACGAGATGCTGCTCCCCGAGGCTGCGAGGCTTGGACGGGCTATCGTTTGATAATCCCTCTTTCTCTTGAATATTGGGGGACTCTTCTTCCTCCATCTCCCCGGGTCGATCCTGATGATAATGTTGAGGGTACTGTCTTTCCTCAATGGTCTGCACCAGGGTGGGTTCTTTTTGTCCGACTCGCGTATAACCGAATCGTACTGGTTCGTAGGTCTGATCAATGCGCAGGAGCTGGTCTTTAATGCGTTTACGGCCTTCAATGGCAAACCGGAGGATTTCTTCAATTTCCGATTCAGTTGCTTCTTTGTGGGGAAAGAGAATTTTCATGAGGCCGGAAAACGTCTTATTCACGGAATCCCGATCCCTGGTGGAAATGTCGCTGAGCAATTCAAAATGCTCGGCATACCGTTGGGAAAAATCATGATTTCGAAGGGACCTGAGAATTTCGGCAAGATAATCGACCACAAACCCGTACCCTTCCGAAAACATTTCTCCGCGTATGATACCCACTTCCCAGCCGGGAATGTAGAAATGGATCCGATCCAGAAACGCGGAGTCATGGTATGCCTCGGGAAGATCGTCGAACAGGTCTGCATGCTTGAGCATATAGGGAAGGGTGTGTTGGGTGTTGCCCACAAAAACCATGGAGGCCTCGGCGCCCAAGGTTTCAATTCCTCGGGAGAAGGATTTGTTGGCCATGTAATTCTTCATAATATCCACAAGGGCTTTATTGGGGCGTTTTTTCTTCCCCGCAAACTCGTCAAAGGCCACCGCATCCCAGTAACCCACCAGCCCCAGCTTCCCCGGAATTATTAACAACAGAGATCACGGCAAATCGCCAATTTTCTCAATTAGAATTATGCACAGCCCTTAGGGTCGTACTGGCCTACCGCATTGAGCTTGGTTAGGTGGAATGAAAG
>BS_KBA_SWE02_21mDRAFT_10000221_pt1 | contig 20645 bp, 19 predicted proteins | sample BalSeasSWE02_21m_FD_9196 | JGI IMG/M metagenome (IMG submission 9196)
AAAGTCACCACAAATTATTGGTTTTGGAATTTCCAATGCTGAAACTTTTCAGCAGGCAACTAAATATGCCAAAGGAGCTATAATTGGTTCAGCATTTATTAATCATTTAAGTGAAAACGATGTAAACTCAATTGAAAAATTTGTTGATAAAATTCGCTAATTTATTAAACTAGTTTATACTTATTAATTTAATATCAAATATTAAAATAGAGCCTCCAGGAATACCATTTTGATCATTACTTCCATAGCCTAATTCTGAAGGAATTAGTAGCATTCCTTCGCCACCTTCATTAAAATAGGCAATTCCTTCTGTCCAACCTTTAATAACTTGTTGTAAATTAAATGAAATTCCATCTGAGTTACTTTGGTCAAAAACAGTTCCATTTGTGAAATAACCTTTATAACTAACTGTAACGTTAGAATTGCTTGTAGGTTTTGCACCTTCTCCTTGTTTTTCAATCACATAATACAAACCTGTACTGCTTTTTTGTGCTNTTAAATTATGGTCTTCAATGTATTTAATTATGTCAGCTTCTGTTTGAGGATTGTTACTTGAGCCGTTNTTATTACAAGAAATAAAAAGGATTAAAAGAAGCAAAGATATATATGATTTCATAAAATTTGTTTTTGATTTTTAATTTGCGAATATATGATAATTCAATTCAATTCAAAATATAAATTTGCAAGTTCAATTTTAGAGTAATAACTTTAAAAAATAATCTAAAAAAATCAATATAAAATGGAATTACCAAAAAGAGCTGGAGACAATCCTTTGGCGGTTGAACTGGAAGAAGGAAAAAAATATGCTTGGTGTACTTGTGGTTTGTCTGAAAGTCAGCCATTTTGCGATGGGAAACACAAAGGACAAGGAATGAGTCCGCATGTGTTTGTTGCAGAAAAAACGGAAACAAAACATTTATGCACCTGTAAATCAACAAGTAATGGACCTTTTTGTGATGGTTCACATAAATAATTAAAAAAACTTTTTATACTGTAAAACCCTAAAATCGAGCGTATTGAATTTAGGGTTTTGTTTTTTTAAAAGTTTGTACTCAAGGTTGCTACCAACAGCTCTGTTTGCTGCACCCGAAGGAGCAGTTAATGACACAACTTCAATAATTCTAGTTTCATTAATTTTAAATGAATGAATTTTAGGTGTTTCTAAAGAAATTAGATTAATCTCAATATTTAGTTCTTTTAACTGTCTTCTCAAGTGATATTCTGGTCCGTTTTTACTATTTCCACCTGTTAATAGCAGTGTTTTTACATGTGGATGTTTTTTTATGAAATATGGTAAATTACGCAATTCAATGTTTTCCATTCCCAAATCTGAAGCATCCATTTTTTTACGTTCGCAAGATTCAACAATGTCACAAATACCAATATTATTTTTGATTAAAAAATCCTTTCGTTGTAGTATCGCAGCTTCAGTAGTTTCAAAATGTAAATTTAAATTGAAAATTTCATCTAAAATTCTCCATAACTGACCATCAATACTTCCATAGCAAAAGTCAACATCACCTTTTTTTAATTTCCCCATTGAAAAGCGGGGTGGAGGTAAAGTGCCAACAATTAATTTGGTGGCGTTTTTAGGAATGAAAGGTTTATAGGGGTGTTTGTGTATAAACATCTAAAAAATTGACAAAGTTTTATATAATTGTTAAATCTACTAATAAATAAATTGAACTAAAAAATACTGTGTAAATTTGAGGCATATTAAAAAATTATGCTTGAATTAGTAAAACGGTTTTTTAAAAGCTTAGATTTTCTAAAGGGAATTGTAATGGCAATTGCTATGTTAATTCCTATTTTTTTTAGTAAGTATTTTTTAAATGACATTTATATTGGTTTTAGTATTGCACTTGGCGTATTATTTTGCTCACCAACTGATGTTCCAGGTAGTAATAGACATGTGTTTTTTGGAATTTTAATTGCTACACTTTTATCGTTCAGTTTAACATTGTTATTTGGCTCTATTGCAACCGAAACTTGGTTATTGTTACCGGTTTTAGGGATTGCAGTTTTTTTAGTTTCTTACATTTCTGTATTTGGGTTTAGAGCTTCATTGATCTCATTTGTTGGTTTATTGTCAATTGTTTTAAGTTTTACAAACGATTATTCAGAAGTTAATTTAATACAACATGCCTTATTAATAGCTTTCGGTGGATTATGGTATTTACTGCTTACGTATATAAAAATTTTGTTATTTCCTAAATTTCAAACAGATCAATTGTTTATTAAAACTCTTGAAAAAACTTCAGAGTATTTAAAAATTCGAGCCGATTTATTAATATGTAATACCAAACGGGATGAATTGAGTAAAAAATTGTTTGCTCTTCAATTTGAAATTAATGGACATCATGAAACATTAAGAGAAATTATTTTATATGCAAGGCATAAATCGGGTTTTTCAAATAAAACAAGAAGGCAGCAATTACTTTTTTCTGAATTGGTTGATATTTTAGAATTGGCAATAGCAAACAATGTTGATTATGAAAAGTTTGATGAAGTTTTTGTGAAACACAAAGAAAAAATAGAAGATTTTAGAATGCTTATTGTTGAAATGGCAAATCAGTTAGAGCATATTTCAAAAGTAATTAGAAAAGAAGAAAAGCTACAAGCCAATAATAAAATACCTGAAATGTTTAAAAGCATTTCTCGAAATATTGATTTGTACCGTATTTTAGTTGGAATGCCAAAAGCTAGAGTTGGAACTTTAATGCTACTTAATTTTAAACATTATCAAGAAAAACAAGCGCAGAATATTGTATCTATTGAAAGGATTCTAAATAATTATACTCAAAGCGATAAAATTTTAAGTGATAAGGAAGCCAGCAGATTTATTACACCACAAGATTATGATCTAAAAAAATTAATTGAAAATTTAAGTTTTAGTTCACCCATATTTAAACATTCACTACGATTGGCCATTATTGTAATGGTAGGATTTTTGGTTGGAAAAGGTTTTTCTATGCAAAATCCTTACTGGATATTAATTACAATTGCTGTAATAATGCGACCTAGTTATGGATTAACAAAAACCAGATCAATTCATAGGGTTATTGGAACCCTGGTAGGGGCTGCTATAGCCACAATTGTTATACTTATTACGCAAAACACAATAGTTTATGCTGTAATTGCAGTAATTTCATTGCCATTGGCATTTTCTTTTGTTCAGCTAAATTATAGAAATGCAGCAGTTTTTATTACTTTAAATGTAGTTTTTGTATTTGCTATTTTTGAGCCTAATATTCTATCAGTTATTCAGTTTAGAATTGTAGATACTTTAATTGGTGCTTCCTTGTCATTTGCGGCAACTTATTTTTTATGGCCATCCTGGCAAGTACAAAATATTCATGAATATTTTAGCAAGGCAATTCAATCCAATCAACAATTTTTAAAAGAAATCGCTTTGTTTTATCATAATAAAGGTGAGGTTTCTACAAAATATAAATTGTGCAGAAAGGAAGCTTTTTTGGCTATCGGTGAATTAAATGCTGCTTTTCAAAGGTTAAATCAAGATCCAAAATCAAAACAGTTTGAGCTTTCAACAATTTATGAAATTACTGTTTTTAACAATACCTTTTTATCATCGCTAACTTCATTGGGTACATTTATTAGAAACAATAAAACATCTGCAGTACCGGTAGAGTTTGATACATATGTTGAAAATATTTATTCAAATCTTGAAAAAGTTATGGCAATTTTAGAGGAAAAAGAAAATTTGTTGGAAAACTCAAAATTGTCTATTGAAGAAGCTGAAAACATTTATGAAAAAGCTTTTAATAAACTATCAAATAAAAGGGATGAAGAAATTGCTTTAGGTGAAGAGCATTCAGCTAAAACAGGATTGCAATTAAAAGAGACGTTGTTGGTTTCTGAACAATTAAAATGGTTGAATAACTTATCTGAAAAATTAATTTCTTCTGTAAAAAAGTATAAATTGAAAGCTTAAATTTTCTTAATATATTATAATTGTTTGTAATACAAACTTTTTACAATACCATCAGCCAAACCTATTTTTGGCACATAAATTTTACTTGCGCCACTCCATTTCATAGCATTCAGGTAAATTTTAGTTGCAGGTATAATAACATCGGCTCTATCAGGGTTTAAATCTAAATTCTTGATACGCTGTTCATAGGTCATTTGTTTTAAAAATTGAAAACGGGACTCAATGTAACTCAATGATAATGGTGCGCCTAAAGGTTTTCCTGAAAGTTTAAATAACTTATTAATGTTTCCTCCTGAACCAATTAAATTGATGCTTTTTAAGTTTTTCGAATTTTCTTTAATCCAAATTTCCATACTTTTCCAAACATGTTGAAAAGATTTTTCTTTATTAAGCAAACGTACAGTTCCTATTTTGAACGATTTTGAATTGATGATTTTTCCATTCGAAAAAATGGTTATTTCTGTACTACCACCACCAACATCAACATATAAATACGATTTATTTTTTTCAATTATATTAGATAAATCGGTTGAAAATATTATGGCAGCCTCTTTTTTACCATCAATAATATTAATTTTCACATTAGTTTTTTCAAAAACGTCATTAGCTACTTCAATTCCATTAGAAGCGTCTCTCATTGCTGAAGTTGCACAAGCATAATAATCGCTTACTCCGTGAACTTCCATAAGCAATTTAAATGCTTTCATCGCCTTAATCATTCGTTGTTTGTTGCTTTCTGAAATCTCACCTTTAATAAATGAATCTGCACCTAAACGAATAGGAACCCTAACCAAAGCTGATTTAGAAAAATACACATTATTTCCATTGTCTTCTGTTATTACGTTTGCAACCAATAAACGTATTGCGTTAGATCCAATGTCAATTCCTGCAAGCTTTTCAATTTTTATGGTAGGCTTATTTTTAAGGTGCATTATTTATTTATAATTTTTAGGAAATTCAGTTAAAAATGTATTCCCATTTTTGATGTCTTTCCAATGATTGGTGTTAAATTTAATACCAACAACACCACAAGTTGGTACATTATCTAATTTTATACTTCCAAATTTATTTACAAAATCGCTAATACCATGGTCATGACTAAAAATCATTGCAGTATCAAATCCATCATCTAAAGCTTTTACAGTTTTAATTAAATAACCATCACTAAAATTATACAGTGATTTACTTATTTTAAGATTCGCCAATGGATAATTAAATGCATAACTAAATATCATTCCTGTATGTAAGGCTCTGTTGGCGCAGCTTGAAATAAAAACATCAGGTGTTGCTATTTTTTTATGAAGTACGTTTGAAATTAAATAAGCGTCGTTAATTCCTCTTTGTTTTAATGGGCGGTCAATATCTTTAATTCCTTCATATTCCCATGAAGATTTGGCGTGCCTAACAATGTAAAGTGTTTTCATGTTTTTATATTTATTGCCTGTATATCACAGACTTTTTTTTAAAAGTCACATGTTGTTCACTAAAAAATATTAACATGTTCGTTTTATTTGTATAAGTTGATTTTCAAATATAAAAAATTATGGTGCTAAACGTTCAATTTTCCAGTCATAATTTTCTTGTAGGGTGTATCTAATTCTGTCATGCATTCTATTTGGCCTGCCTTGCCAAAACTCAATACTTTGTGGTTTTACAATATAGCCTCCCCAATTTTGAGGTCGTGTAATTTCTTTATTTTCGAATTTTTTTTCAAATGAAGTCAAACGGTTGTCTAAAAATTCTCGAGAAGGAACTACTTCACTTTGGTCAGAAGCCCATGCCCCTAATTTACTACCATCGGGTCTGGATTCAAAATAGCCGTCAGATAAGTTCTCGGAGATTTTTTCTGCTTTACCTTTAATAATTACTTGACGTTCTATGTGATGCCAAAAAAAAGAAAGACAAACATTTGGATTTTCAGCAATAGATTTTCCTTTTTCGCTATTGTAATTTGTGTAAAATATAAATCCTTCCCAAGTATATTTTTTTAAAAGAACAACACGATTTTTTGGAAAACCATCTTTTCCAAACGTTGAAATTGTCATAGCATTTACTTCAATATCTGCACCAAATTCTTCAACCTCAAAAAACCATTTTTGAAATAATTCCAAAGGATTTTCAGAAATTTCATTTTCAGAAAGTTCACTCTTTTGGTAGGCTCTTCTATAATTGCTTAAATCCTTTTCCATTTTGGTAAAATTAGAATCTTTTATGGTTCTTTCTTTAATTTTATATAATTATTTACCTACTTTTTTATGATGTATAATCCAATAAAAGTGAATAATCCATTTACAATTAGCAATTCATATCCAAATACATATCCATTAAACAATTGCACAGAAAACATATTTAAAAAATAAGATATAGTTACAGATAGTATTGCGATTATCCAAACATATTTATCTTTTATTTCTAATTTGGTAAATATTCCAAAGGCAAATAAGCCTAATAGAGGTCCGTAAGTATAAGATGCAACTTGTAACAAACTACTAATTACATTGTCTTCTAGCACATGTCTAAAAATAATAATTACAAGAACTAGTAATAATGAAATTGCAATATGTGTTCTTTTTCGAATTGCAGTTTGTTTAGATTTTTCTTTGTTTTCAATATCTAAAAAATCAATACAATAGGAGGTTGTTAATGCTGTTAATGCACTATCGGCACTAGAATAGGCTGCTGCAATTAATCCTAAAATAAAAAATATACCAATTGAAATACCTAAACCACCATTTAGGGCAATTTCTGGAAATAATAAATCTGTTTTTATTGCACCATCAACCATTGGCGTTGCGATACTAAATTTTTCAGCATATATAAAAAGCAATGCACCTAATGTTAAGAATACAAAGTTTACAATAATTAAAACAAAACCTAATGAAATTATATTCCATTGTGCTTCTTTTGTGTTTTTACAGGTTAAATTTTTCTGCATCATATCCTGATCTAAACCGGTCATTGCGATTGCAATAAACATGCCTCCAAAAAACGATTTCAGAAAAAATTGACTATCATTAAAATCGTCTGTAAACCAAATTTTACTGTATTGATCAAATTCAGAAGAAGTGAAAATTTGGGAAATTGTTAAATCTAGCTTGCTTAAAATAATATAAATGGTTGCGCCAACAGCAAATAACATGAACAATGTTTGTAAAGTATCGGTCCAAACAATTGTTTTAATACCACCTTTAAAAGTATAAATCCAAATCAATAAAATAGATAAGATTACAGTTATTTCAAAAGGAATATGCCATGCATCAAAAATAAAATATTGCAATACAGAAGCAACTAGAAAAAGTCTAAATGAAGCTCCTAAAACGCGTGATATAAAAAAGAAAATGAAGCCAGTTTTATGTGAAACAGGTCCAAAACGATGTTTTAAAAATTCATAGATAGAAGTAACTTTTAAGTTGTAGTAGATAGGAATCAATACATACGCAATTACCAAATATCCAACCATATATCCAAAAACAATTTGCATATAGCTAAACTGAGAACTTTGCACCCAACCAGGAACTGAAATAAATGTAACACCAGAAAGTGATGCGCCTATCATTCCAAATGCGACAACATACCAGGGCGATTTTTTATTTGCCTTAAAAAAAGTTTCATTATTGTCGCTTTTCCCAGTGAAATAAGCAATTATTATAAGTAAACAAAAATAAACTGCAATTAGTGTTAGGATATAAATTGGTTTCATTAATACTTTTTAGTTTAGGAGTAACAAAGAAACTAAAATTATTGAGAATATCGTTTCCTAATTGTACATTTGCCGAATGAATTTTTCATCAAAACTTTTAGAAAATGCTGTAAATGAGGTTTCTCAACTGCCGGGAATTGGCAAAAGAACTGCATTGCGTTTGGTGTTACATTTATTAAAACAACAGCCTTCACATACACATCAATTAGCAAAATCACTAAACAATTTAGTTGATAATATTAAATTATGTAAGAAGTGCCATAATATTTCAGATGTAGAAATTTGTGAAATTTGCGCAGCACCTTCACGTAATTCAGAAATAATTTGCGTTGTTGAAGATGTGCGTGATGTAATGGCTATTGAGAATACTGCACAATATAAAGGCTTATATCACGTTTTAGGTGGGAAAATTTCTCCCATTGAAGGGATAGGTCCTCATAATTTGACGATTGAAAGTTTGATTGATAAAGTAAAAGAAGGCTCCATAAAAGAAGTTATTTTTGCTTTAAGTTCTACCATAGAGGGTGATACGACCAACTTTTATATTTTCAGACAGTTGGAAAAATTCAAGATTAAAACCTCAACAATAGCGCGTGGAATTGCCGTCGGAGATGAACTTGAATACGCTGATGAGGTAACATTAGGAAGAAGTATTTTAAACAGAATTCCGTTTGAAAATTCTTTGTAATTGTTGAAATATATCTTTCCTGAGTAGAGCGAAATTTTTTATTTATATAATTAATTTTTCAATTTTTGAATAGCGCAAAAGATTTATCGGTAATAATTGTAAATTATAATGTACAATATTTTTTAGAGCAATGTATTCTAAGTGCTCAAGCCGCATCAGACAATTTAAAGGTTGAAATTATTGTTGTTGATAACAATTCTACAGATGGAAGTTGTAAAATGCTTCAAGAAAAATTTCCAGAAATACAACTTATTCAAAACAATATAAATACTGGTTTTTCAAAAGCAAATAATCAAGGTGTTGCGTTGGCAAAAGGTGAGTATGTTCTTATTTTAAATCCCGATACAATAGTTGCGGAAGATACATTTATTAAAATTTTAAATTTCGCAAAAACAAAACCGAATTTGGGGATTTTAGGCGTGAAATTAATTGATGGTTCCGGAAATTTCTTACCCGAAAGTAAGAGAGGAATACCAACACCTCAAGTTTCTTTCAATAAACTTTTTGGAATTTCGAGCGAGCAAACAGGGAAATATTATGCTGCACATTTAGGTGAAAATGAAACCGGTGTAGTTGAAATTTTAGTTGGCGCATTTATGTTGATGAAAAGTGCAATTTATAAAGAAGTACATGGTTTTGATGAAGATTATTTTATGTACGGAGAAGACATAGATTTAAGCTTTAAAGTTTTGAATAAAGGATATCAAAATTATTACTTTGCTGAAACACAAGTTGTTCATTATAAAGGTGAAAGCACTAAGAAAGATGTGAAGTATTTGAAATATTTTCATGGAGCAATGAAAATATTTTACAGAAAACACTTTAAATTAAATCTTGTTTATGATTTTTTAATGAGTTTTGGAATTGAGTTCTGGTTTTTAATGAAATATTATAAATTCATTCAATTTAAAGAACATGAAAAAGCTGTTTTTAATGTGCTTTATTTTGGAATGGATGAGCAGGTTGTTAATTATTTGAATAAAAATTATTTATTAATTAATGAATCTTTATTGAATGATTATGAGCAAATAAAAGAGATTATTAAAAACAATAACATTGACACAATAGTTTTTGACAATGCTTCAATTTCGAACAAAAAAATAATTGAACATTTTGAAGTTTTAAAAAACGAAAGGGTGTCATTTAAAATACACCCTCGTAAAACAAATTTTATAATTGGTAGTGCCAGTTCATTAAAACGTGGTCAAGTACAGCTAATAAATCAATCTTAATTTTTTTCTATTCTGATTCGAGCGTCAACAGCAAAAATTTCTTTTGAATTTCCTAATAATGGATTCAAATCTAACTCCATAATTTCAGGAGCAATTGTCAGCAAAGAGGATACTTTTTCAATTATTTCTGCAAATCTAACTTCATTTATACCTTCTTGATTTCTAACGCCTTGTATTATTTTATAAGATCTTAATTGTTTAATCATATCTGAAGCTTCTTTTTTTGAAACCGGAGATAAACAAGTTTGAATATCTTTCAACACTTCAATATAAATACCACCCAATCCACATAAAATTAGATGTCCGAATGCATCTTCTTTTTTTGCACCAATAAATAACTCAATTCCCTTTTTCATTGGTTGAATTAAAACAGCAGTTGCACCTTCAATTTGCATTAAATTATTAAACGATTCTGATAATTTTTCTTCAGAAGTTATATTTAAAACAATACCACCTACATCACTTTTGTGAATAGGACCAACAACTTTCATTACAACCGGATACCCTATTTTTTTTATTATTTCAATGCAGTCTTGTTGTGTTTTACAAATAGCCTCATAAACAATTGGTATTCTTGCAGCGGTCAATAATGCGGATACTTGATTAGGTTTTAAATAACCATTTTCAGCAGTGTCAATTATATTTCTTATTGTAATTTTATCAATATCAAAAAAAGTATTTTGATGAACAATTGGTTTTGGATTATTAAAAACCTTTCCTAAAGCATTTCCAAACACAACTTCATCTGGAAAATTGATATTTCCTTTTGAAATAAAATTTTCAATTTCATTTTTCACATTTACAACTGAAGGTAATATTGGGAAAATAGGTTTTTTGCAAGTGTGCATTTTTTGATGAAGGACCTTATAAACATCATAAACTTCAAACAAACCAGGACTTCCAAAAATAACAACCATTGCATCAATTTCGTCAAATTTTTGTTCACAATAATCTATAATAGTTGACAATTGTTCAGCATTTCCAGTAGCTAAAAAGTCGATTGGGTTTGAAACAGATGAACCTTCAAAAAGTTTTTCTAACAATTCAACACTTTCTTTTCCTTTAATTTCGGGAACATTTAATCCGTTTTTAGATAATGCATCAGTTAACATAACTGCTGGTCCGCCAGCGTGCGTAATAATTGCAATATTTTTTCCTTTTAGTTCCGGATGCATAAAAATAGAAGCAACTGTAACTAATTCATTTCTTCCAAAGCATCTAACAATTCCGGCTTTTTTAAATAGGGCATCAACAGCATCATCTGAATTTGCCAAAGCGCCTGTATGAGAACTGGCAGCTCTACTTCCGGCTGATGAGCTTCCCGCTTTTATGGCTGCAATTTTACATCCTTTTTGAATGAGGGAAGTAGCGTGTTTTAATAATTTCTGTGGATTTTCAATACTTTCAATATAAAGTAATTTTACTTTTGAACTTGACTCGTTAAAAGTTTCATCTAAATGTTCCAATACTTCTTCAATGCCAATTTGTGCCGAATTTCCTACAGAATAAACACTTGAAAACGTGAGTCCTGTTGCTATTGCAGACTCTATTATAAAAACTGCTGTTGCTCCAGAACCAGAAATAAAATCGACTCCTTTTACATCTAATTTTGGAATAGGCGTTGTAAAAACACCTGCATAATTTTGGTTAATAATTCCAATATTGTTGGGCCCCAATAAAGTACCGCCAACAGCATTTATAGCCGCCACAATTTGTTCTTCTAATATTTTACCTTCAGCATCTTTTTCACTAAAACCAGCTGAAAAAATAATAAACCCTTTTGTGTTTTTTTCTTCACATAATACTTTAACAGTTTCCAACGTAAATTTTGCAGCAATGGCGATTATTGCAACATCAGTTTGTGGTATTTCAGTAATATTTTGATAGCATTTAACACCTTGAACCTTATTTTCTTTTGGGTTTACAGCAATTAATTCACCTTTAAAATTGTGGTCAATTAAATTTTTTAAAACCCTTCCGCCAGGCGTATGTATATTATTTGAAGCACCAATAACAACAATGCTTTTTGGATTTAGTAATTTTTCGTTTAGCATGAATTAAATTCTGATTATGATACAGTTTCAGTTGCAATTTCTTTTCCTTTTATAAAGGCTTCCAAATTTTTAGCTACAATGCGTTCACCTTTACGTTCAAAAAGTGTTTGAATGGCTTGTTGTAAGCTTTCATCACTTAATGGTAGGTGAGAAGCTGCTGCACCTAGTAATACCATATTTGTTGCTTTTGAATTGCCTAAATCTTTCGCTATTTGTTTGGCATCAATTAAAATGCTGTTTTGATGCGATTTAATTTCAGAAAATATTTCTTTTAATTCTGGATAATTTGCAATGTTTTCAAAGGGATTTGAATCCGTTACCAATAATCCATCTTTTTTTAAATATGGAATATATCGCAATAATTCCATAGGTTCAACGGAAATGATAATGTCTGCTTTTCCAAGTGGAATTAAATCTGAATGTATTTCTTTACTTGAAATGCGCAAATGCGATTGCACTGCGCCGCCACGCTGACTCATTCCATGCACTTCCGATTGTTTGATATTTAAATTACTGGCAAGTGCCGCTGTATCTATAACTGCTGCAATTGTTAAAATTCCTTGTCCGCCAACACCTGCTAATATAATATTTGTTTTCATGTTAAATTTTAATTTAATGATACTTTTTTTAGTTCGTTCAGTCTGTCTTTTTGCTCTTTTGATAATTGAACACAAGGTCTTTGTGCTATAACAACCGAAACACCTTTATAATCTATTTCATTTCTAATTAAATCAATATTTTCGTTTAAATTTTTATGAAGCGGTGTAATAATTTTTAAATGATTTTCATCAACACCAATCCCTCTACAAATATCTACAATTCTACCAGAAGCTGATGAGTCTTGAGCGCCTGTCATTGCAATAGCAGAATTATCAGAAATTATAATGGTTACGGGTGTGTTTTCAATCACTGCTTCTAGCAATCCGGTCATACCTGAATGGGTAAAAGTTGAATCTCCAATAATTGCAATTGAAGGATGAATTCCTGCATCGGCAGCTCCTTTTGCCATTGTTATTGAAGCGCCCATATCAATTAACGTGTTTATGCTTTGGTATGGTGTAAGTGCACCTAATGCTGAACAACCAATATCACCAAAAACCTGTTGGTCGTTGTTTTCAATTTTTAGTTGATTGATGGCTTCAAACAAATCTCTGTGTGCACAGCCAATGCAAAGTTCGGGTGGGCGACCTGATACAATTTTTGGAATTTCAGATGCAATTTTCACATCAAAACCTAAGGCTTTTGAAATATTATCTGGGTTTAATTCCCCAACACGGTTTAAATGTCCGGTTAATCTGCCCATTATTTTTTTACTTTCTCCAAAATAATCAGAAAGCACTTCTTCTATAAAAGGATATCCATCTTCTAAAATCAATACTTTTTTACATTTATTAAAAAGTTTTTTAACCAGATTTTTAGGTAATGGATATTGAGAAATTTTTAAAATTGGATAAGGACAATCGTCATCATCAAAATTTTCCATTAAATAATTATAAGCAATTCCTGAAGCAATAATTCCCATAGAAATATTCGGACCATCAATATAAGAATTGAAAAAACTATTTTCAGAACTTTCTCTTGTGTCACTTTGAAGATCTACTAAATGCTGATACCCGTTTCTTGCGTGTACTGGAATTAATTGAAACTGATGCGGATTTTTAGGCAATCGAATGATGTTTTGAGCTATTCTTGAACCAATTTCAACTCCAGCTCTTGAATGTGACAATCGTGTTACCATTCTAATCATTACAGGTAAGCCCAATTGTTCAGATAAATAGAAAGCATATTTTGTTATATCATAACATTCTTGTTGATTTGATGGTTCTAAAATTGGAATCATAGCAAACCTTCCGTAATTGCGCGAATCCTGCTCATTTTGTGATGAATGCATTGAAGGGTCATCGGCAACAACAACTACTAAGCCGCCATTAATTCCTGAAACCGCCATGTTCATAAAAACATCGGCAGCAACATTTAAACCTACATGTTTCATTACGGTCATAGCTCTTTTTCCTGCGTATGACATTCCAAGTGCAGCTTCCATGGCGGTTTTTTCATTTACCGACCATTGCGAATGAATATTTAATTCCGTTGCTGTTTTTGAGTGTTGTATATATTCGGTAATTTCTGTTGAAGGTGTTCCTGGGTATGCGTAAACACCTGATATTCCGGAATCTATTGCGCCTTGTGCCAATGCTTCATTACCTAACAAAAGTTTTTTCATAAAATATAGTTATAAAGTGAAATTTAGAATGCTATAAAAATACGAAATCGTTTTCGAGTTTTCTATGATTTATGTCACAATATAACTATAATACATTGATATTCAGAATTTTGTATATGCAATGAAATGGTCTAAATCTTGCGGTTTATTGAGTAATATATACTGAAATAATGAAAAATAATTAGTTTAATGCTAAAGAAATTATTGGATTAGCAAATTTTCCATAAATCTAATTCTGATTTTTTATGAATTTTTTATGAATTCACTTTGATAAAAATCAATTTTACTGTATGCGTAATTTCATTCTCTGTTTCAGAGAATTCTATACTCATTTTATTATTAGCACTTTCAAAAGTAACTTTAACCTCAGGAATATCTATATCTGTTATTTCATATATATTGTTCCCTAAATTTTTCCAATTACCTTTTTTCATCACTAAAGCAATGCATTCAAGAGCTTCATAATGATAATCTTTTTCTTCATAAATGCCATCGTCAAAAAATTGGATAGTCATCTTTTTTTCGCATTCGGTTAAGACTTCTTCTGTACCATCGAAAAATTGTTGATCTAGTTGCCATTTGCCAATAATATTATCGGGAACAATATCAGCACTATTTATGAAAATTATTTTTATCAAATAAGTAATCCCTTCATCTGTTTCAGAATATTCGGCGATCATTTTAGTGCCTTCAAATTTAACTTTAATCGCTGAAGTATTTAGACCAGACATTTTATACATAGAGCTTCCTGTATTTTCCCAAGTTCCATTTACAATATCAATTTGCAAGCACTCTGTCAGAGTTTCATTATAGCCAAAATCTTTCTCTATGTAAGTGCCATTTTCAAAAACTTCAATGGTCATTTTTTTGTCACACTCATCAAGCTGCAAATCAACATTATTAATAAATAATTGACTTAAGTGCCATTTTCCAATAATCATATCTAGATTATCGTCATCATCATTGTTGCATGAATTAAAACTAACTGCAACAAAAAGAATACTTAAAAATAATACAAACTTTTTCATCACATTCAAATTTAATTGGTTTGTATGTGAAATTAGTTTAAGATTTGAATTGGTAAAATGATAGTTATCAGGCGTGTTAATGATAGTTATCAGGCGTGTTAATGATTGAAATCAGTCGTCCTAAATATTTTGGAGTACGCTATTTTGCTGAAGAGATTTAATTACTTTTCCCAAGCCTTTTTATTTCTGATATTTTTGTACAATTTTATGCCTAACATTAATAAAACGGATACGCCCACAATACCAATAACTCCAAAAATCCAATCAAAAGTGCTTTTTAAAACCACTAAAAACACACAGGAAAATAATATAAGGGTGGCAACTTCATTCCAGATTCTTAATGCAAAAGATGAGTATTTTAAAGCGCCTTTTTCAATCTGATTGTAAAGAACTTGACAAGACCAGTGGTATGCAAAAAGCGCAACAACAAAAGTTAATTTTATGTGCATCCAGCTTTCCTGAAGCCAATTGGGTTGTAAAATTAATAACCAAACAGCAAAAAGTGTTGCTAAAACTGCCGAAGGCCAAGTAATAATATACCACAACCGTTTGATCATTAAATAGTATTGTTTTGTTAAAATTTGACGTTCTAATTCGGGCTTTTCATCAGCTTCTTTATAATAAATAAACAGTCTGATAATGTAAAATAAGCCTGCAAACCAGGTTGTTATAAAAATTATATGAAGTGATTTTAAGTATAAATATGCCATCTTTAAACTTTGGCAAAATTGTTAATCCAGCTCGCAAGTGTTTTTACCCACGCATCATCATCGTTTAAACAAGGAATTGTTGAAAAATCATTTCCGCCATTTTCTTTAAAAGAATGTTTGGCTTCCATTCCAATTTCTTCCAAGGTTTCTAAACAATCTGATACAAAAGCAGGTGTAACTACAGCTAAATTTTTCACTCCATTTTGAGCAAAATCATCAATTGTTTTATCTGTATACGGTTGTAGCCAAGGATCTCTTCCTAAACGCGATTGAAAGGAAGTGCTAAAAAAGCCTTCATTTAAATTTAGTTTATCAGCAACCAATTTAGTTGTTTCATAGCATTGATGACGGTAACAAAATTCATGAGCGGCAGAAGGACTGTTGCAGCAACTGCCATCAATTTTACAATGTGATTTTGTAACATCACTCTTTTTTATATGTCGTTCAGGAACACCATGGTATGAGAATAATAAATGGTCGGGTTTTGTTTTTTCCACATGTTTTTGAATACTGTTACTTAAAACTTCTATATAATCAGGTTGTTTGTAAAAAGCAGGAACGTCGGTTATTTTGATGTTTGGGAACTGTTTTTTAACAATTTTATTGGCTAAAACAACTATGGTTTCGGTTGTTGCCATAGCGAATTGCGGATACAATGGGATTAAATAAATTTCAGTAACACCTTTGTCAGCTAATTTTTGAATGCCGCTTTTTATTGAAGGATTTCCGTAACGCATCGCCAATTCAACAGGAATGCTGGTTTGTGTTTGTACTTTTTTATGTAATCTTTCAGAAAGTACAATTAAAGGAGAGCCTTCATCCCACCATATTTTTTTATAAGCTTCTGCTGATTTTTTTGGACGTGTGTTTAAGATAATTCCTTTTACAACAAATGCACGAACCAGATATGGAATATCAATGACTCGTTTATCCATTAAAAATTCATCTAAATAGTTTTTTACATCTTTAACCGATGTGCTGTTGGGTGAACCTAAATTTACTAATAATGCTCCTTTCATTTAATTAAGATTTTGTGTACTGTTTTGGTGTAACCCCAAATTTTCTTTTAAATGCTGTGATAAAATGACTGGATGTACTGTATCCCAAATTCAGTCCAATTTCATTCACATTCAATTGTTTTTCCAATAATAACTTTTTGGCAAGTTCCATTTTATAATTTAGTAAGAAAGTAAATACGGGAACACCATAAAATTCTTTAAAATCGGTTTTTAATTTTTTAATATTCAATCCAACTTCTTTTGCTAAATCAGGAAGTGAAGGTGGATTATTCATATCTTTTATAATCAATTCTTTTGCGCGTTTTATTTTGCTGGCTGTTTCTTCGTTTGCAATATATGGACACGATTCATTTTCGTCTTTAGAAGTTGTTGAAAAATAATAACTTAACAATTCAAAAACTTTTCCTTTAATATAAATAGAGCGAAGCGATTTTGGAGATTGTTGAAATGTTAACTGACTCAATATTAATCGTATTGTCGAACTTATTTCTTTAGGTTCAATAATTGGTTTTCCCGTTTTGAAACTACTAAAGTTAAATAAAAAATTGCCTTCAATTGAAAACAATGAATGGAAGTATTCAATAGAAATTAAGATTACAATTAATTCGCAATCTGGAGGCAAATTAAATAGCACATTCATTTCTTCGTCTTTAAAATAAACCATACTTGAGCTACCAGAATTTAGTTTAATGGCGCAATGTTCCATATTAAAAGCGACTTTACATTCTTTGTTATTACAAAAAAACAATTGAATATAATTGTTTTCTAATTTTATTTTAAAAAGCTCATTAGTGTCTAATAAGTTATTGAATTGCAATACTTTAAAAGTGTCTTTTTCTGCAAAAATACAATGAGTGCTTTTGTCGATGTTTTTATAATTTTCTAAATGGTTTTTCATAAAGTATTTTTATGAATTAGTATTAAAATTACGGTAAAAGTACAATAAATTATTTAATGTATATAGTATTATTTTTAACATGTATATGATAAATGTCATCTTTTGTAAGGCTCAATTTTACTGATAAATGTCATTCTTTTATTGAAATATGTTTTATTTAGAAATATTCTAAATTAATAAAAATAACTTATGTCGATAATAAAAGTACTTATAGCGATATTTTGTAAGATTTTAACTTTGTACTTTTGTCGATACTTATTGGTAAAACTATTTTTATGAATCAAGACACCCTACCTACAAAATTATACAATGTAGGTATAAACTATAAAAAGGCAGATGTTAAAGTACGTGGTGCTTTCAGCATAACCAAAGAAAATCAAAAATTACTTTTAAAAGAGGCTAAAGAAAAAGGAATCGACGGTATTTTTGTTTTGTCAACTTGCAATAGAACCGAAATTACAGGGTTTGCAAAACACCCTTTTGAATTAATTAGTTTGATGGTAAAATACTCAAATGGGAGTGTTGAAGAATTTATAAATGTTTCAAATGTTTATAAAAATAAAGATGCCGTAAACCATTTGTTTAATATTGGGACAGGTTTAGAAAGTCAGATTTTAGGTGATTACGAAATTGTTTGTCAGTTAAAAGATTCTTTCAAACTTGCTAAAAAATTAAACACAACAAATGCTTATTTGGAGCGATTGATGAATTTGGTTTTACAGGCAAGTAAAGATGTGAAAAATAACACCAAACTAAGTTCAGGAACTACTTCCGTGGCATACGCAGCAATTCAGTATATTGTTGAAAATGTTGACAATCATACAGATAAAAAAATACTTATTTATGGTTTAGGTGAGATTGGTAAAAATACTTGTAAAAATGTATTGAACTATACTACCAATAAACAAATTACACTCATTAACAGAACTCGCGAAACAGCATTGGGTTTTGTTGAAGTTCATCCAGAAGTAAAAGTAGGAATTTTGAAAGTTTAAAGGAACAAATTCATGATACCGATATTTTAATTGTGGCTACAGGAGCGAGTGTTCCAACAGTTACAAAAGAGCATTTAAAAGCTGGGCAAGAATTATTGATTTTAGATTTATCTATGCCTGAAAATGTTGATGTTGCTGTAAAGGAAATTAAAGGTATTACATTGATTAACGTTGATGAACTTTCTAAAAAAACTGATAAAACAATTGAAACACGAAAAAGTGAGATTCCTAAAGCAGAGGCAATAATTGGTAAATATAAAGCTGAATTTAACGATTGGATTTCGCACCGTAAATTTGTGCCTGCAGTAAATGCTTTAAAAGAATCACTTCAGTTAATTCAACAAGATGAAATTGCATTTCATTCAAAAAAAATAAAGGATTTTAATATTGAACAAGCAGAATTTGTTACCAATAGAATGATTCAAAAAATAACTACACAATTTGTAAAGCATTTAAAAGATGATGATACTGCGGTAGATCAAAGCATAAATGTAATTTGCAAAATATTTAATACAGAAATTACGGAATTACAGAATGGATAAAATTATAAGAATTGGTACGCGCGCTAGTGATTTAGCGATGTGGCAAGCTAATACTGTTGCGCAACAATTAGAACATTTTGGCTGTAAAACCGAAATTATAAAAATAGATTCTCTTGGAGATGTTGTTTTAGACAAACCTTTATATGAATTAGGGATTACAGGTGTTTTTACTAAAAATTTAGATGTAGCCTTGTTAAACGGCGAAATTGATATTGCGGTTCATTCATTAAAAGATGTGCCTACAAAATTACCTGAAGGAATAGTTCAGGCGGCAATTATTAAAAGAGGCGATTTTAACGATGTGTTGATTTTAAAAGATGGTGAGGATTTCTTTGCAAATAAAAATGCTGTTATCGCTACAGGAAGTTTAAGGCGTAAGGCACAATGGTTGTATCGTTACCCAAATCATACTATTGTAGGTTTGCGTGGTAATGTGAATTCTCGTTTGCGAAAATTGGAAGAAAACGAATGGAATGGGGCTATTTTTGCAAAAATCGGATTGAAGAGATTAAAATTATTGCCACCACAAGAAGAACATTTAATTTTAGATTGGATGGTTCCAGCACCTGCGCAAGGAGCTGTAATGATTGCTGCTTTAGAAAAAGATGCGGAGTTAATAGAATATGTAAAACAAATTAATCACGAAGAGACCGCCAAGTGCGTTAAAATTGAACGTGATTTTTTACGTGTGCTAGAAGGTGGTTGTACAGCGCCAATAGGTGCGTTGGCATTGATTATAAAAGAAGAAGTTAAATTTAAAGGTGTTTTATTTAGTCCAGATGGATCAAATAAAATGGAATTTTCAAAAACGGTTCCGTTAGAAAATGCTTGGGATTTAGGTGAATATGGTGCTAAATATATTTTAGACCGTGGCGGTAAAAATTTAATGCGCTCAGTTCATAGTGATGTTGAAAAGTCAACCTTGGTCTATTCAACAAAAAGTCTTTCTTTAACACAAACCAATAGTTTAAATTCAAAAGTTGGTGCTGTTAGTAGTGATTTCATAACCATTAGAAATAACCGTTTAAAAGCTGTAATTGTAAAAAATAACATTAAAAATGTGCTGTTTACAAGTCAAAATGCTGTTGAAGCTGTTTTGAGTAATTTCGATCCTTCGGAATTAGATTTTACCAATATCTATTGTGTTGGTAGAAGAACAAAAAGGTTGATTGAAAAAAGAATTGGGAAAGTAAAACATGTTGAAAACGATGCTGAAAAATTAGCCAATTATTTAGCTGAAAATTTAAAAGATACCAGTATTACTTTTTTCTGTGGAAATAAAAGAAGAGATGAGTTGCCAACAATTTTAGCTAAAAACAATGTAATTGTTGAGGAAGTTGAATGTTATCAAACTGCTTTAACTCCACGAAAAATTGAAGAAAAGTTCAATGGTATTCTTTTTTACAGTCCAACGGGAATAGAAAGTTATTTAAAAGACAATTCAACAAGTAATAGCGTTGCCTTTTGTATTGGAGAAACCACAGGTGCTGAAGCCAAAAAACACTTTGAAAAGGTAATAATTTCAAAAGTTTCTACTGTTGAAAGTGTTTTGGATGCTGTAAATGAGTATTTTACTGAAAATAATGAAATAATTTAATTG
>BS_KBA_SWE02_21mDRAFT_10000222_pt1 | contig 20588 bp, 23 predicted proteins | sample BalSeasSWE02_21m_FD_9196 | JGI IMG/M metagenome (IMG submission 9196)
CGAAACCTCCATTTCCAGAAGAAAATTCATACTTCACTATTTTGGGGAAGAGTTTGATAATGAAACCGGAGAAGGGGGTGACATGGATGATAATGTGCGTTTTCCTAAAAAGAAGCATGAAGCTAAAGGGGATGCCAAACTACTTTTAGAGACCATTCAAAACACCAATGAAAAATATAAATCTAAAGATTTAGTGAATGTGATTGTTGGAAAGGAAAATGCCTTAATAAAATCACATAGAACTGATGAACAACCATTTTTTGGCAAGGGGAGTGATAAAGATACTAAATATTGGATGGCATTGCTTAGACAAGCTTTGGTCGCAGGATATCTTAAAAAGGATATAGAGACTTACGGCGTCATTAAATTAAATGATTCAGGGATTGATTTTATTTCAAAACCAAAATCATTTATGATGACTGAAGATCATGTTTATGATACTGATCAGGAAGAAGCTAATGTTATAACGTCGGCTAAAGGAGGTGGGGCTTCAGCTGATGAAGTACTTATGGGGATGCTTAAAGATTTGCGAAGAGTTAATGCTAAAAAATTAGGAGTCCCTCCATTTGTTGTTTTTCAAGATCCATCATTAGAAGATATGGCTTTAAAATACCCGATAACTCTGACTGAACTAGCTAATATACATGGGGTTGGAGATGGAAAAGCCAAAAAGTACGGAAAAGATTTTATTGAATTAATAGCCAATTATGTTGAAGAAAATGATATCATTCGTCCGGATGATTTAGTAGTTAAATCAACAGGAAGTAATTCTGCAATTAAACTGTATATTATTCAAAATATTGATAGGAAACTACCACTTGATGATATAGCTTCGTCTAAAGGAATGTCAATGAAAGAATTTATAAAGGAAATGGAGGCTATTGTATATTCAGGTACTAAACTCAATATTAATTACTGGATTGATGAGGTTTTAGATGAAGATCAACAAGAAGAAATTCATGATTATTTCATGGAATCTAAAACTGATAATATAGATACGGCGATTAAGGAGTTTGATGGAGAATTTGATGATGAAGAACTGCGATTGTATCGCATAAAATTTATAAGTGAAGTTGCAAATTAAAACGCGAACTTCTTTCGTTAACCTTCTTACTTTTAACTTAGTTTTCTATCTTTGCAACTTCAATTAAAACAAAGAAAGATGCAAGACGGTTTATACGCAAAATTTAAAACGAACAAAGGCTGATATTTTAGTTGCCTTAGAATACAAGAAAACACCAGGTACTGTTGGTAATTTCGTGTCTTTAGCAGAAGGAAATTTAGAAAATTCAATAAAACCACAAGGGACGCCTTATTATGCAGGTTTAAAATTTCATAGAGTCATTCCAGATTTCATGATACAAGGTGGCTGTCCGCAAGGAACCGGTTCAGGAAATCCTGGATATCAGTTTGATGATGAATTTCATGTAGATTTAAAACATGATGGTCCTGGAGTGTTATCTATGGCAAATGCTGGTCCAGGTACTAATGGAAGTCAATTTTTCATCACACATATAGCGACACCGTGGTTAGATAATAATCATACGGTATTTGGTAAAGTAGTTGAAGGACAGGATGTTGTTGATGCTATTGTTCAAGGTGATAAAATTGAAAGTTTAGAAATTATAAGAGTTGGTGCGGAAGCAGAAGCTTATAATTCAGTAGAAGCTTTTAGAACCTTTGAAGGGTCAAGAGAAAAAAGAATTGCCGAAGCCAAAAAGGCTGCGCAGGCTGAATTAGACAAACTTGCTGCTGGTTTTACAGAAACTAAGAGTGGGCTACGTTATCAAATCATTCAAAAAGGAAAAGGTAAGAAAGCGAAAAAGGGAATATGGTTTCAGTTCATTACAAAGGGCAATTAGTTGATGGAACTGTATTTGATTCTTCATATAAACGCAATGAACCTATTGATTTTGAAGTAGGTGTAGGTCAGGTTATTGCAGGTTGGGATGAAGGCATTCTGTTATTGCAGGTAGGCGATAAGGCCCGTTTAGTCATTCCAAGTCATTTAGGCTATGGTAGCAGAGGTGCTGGCGGTGTCATTCCTCCAAATGCAACTTTGATTTTTGATGTAGAGTTAATGGACATAAAATAAACTAACTTAGGTTGTTAATTAAGTGTTTTTTGTCTTTCATTCGGTAACAAAAAATAAAAAAAATCGTCTCATATTTTATGAGACTTTTTTTTTGCTTATATTTTATAATTGAACTATCTAACAGATTAAAATAAAAATGAGAGCTATATTATTTTGTTTATTTGTTATAATTGTTATTTCTGGCTGCTCAAAAAATGTCGAATATACTGCAGAATACAAAGAAAAAACGACTGGTCGCTATTTATATAATCCAGAAGTTGTTATTGATGTTTTTTTTGAAAATAATAATTTGTTTTTAAAGTGGCAGGGAGAAAAAGTAATTAAACCAATCATTTTGGATGAAAATGCATTTTTTGTTGCAGATATGTATAAGAAGTTTCATTTTGTAGAGCATCCTCAAACTAAAAAATACTATTTGTCTGTATTAGATGAAGATAATGAGAATATAATTTCTTATGATTATTTAAAAGTATCCGATTCTTTTAAAACACCAAGTATGTACCTTAATGATAAGGAATATGATAAGGCCTTATTAGGGTATTTGAATATTCAAAAACAAGATTCTACAAGCGTTTTTATCAAGGAAACCGATTTTAACAGAAAGGGGTATCAATTATTAAGAGAAAAAAAATATCAGGACGCCATTAATGTATTTAAAATTAATATGGCTTTATATCCTAAAAGTGATAATGTATACGACAGTTTAGCTGATGCTTACTTAAGAAATGGAGATAGTTTACAGGCTTTTAATAATTATAAAAAGGCATTAGAACTGAATACTGGAAACGATCGCGCTAAAGCATATATAAAAAAGTATTCAAAAAATAAATAGGGAAATAATTATTTAATTTGGCATAATCTTATATTTGTTATATGACGAATGAAGCATTATATCAATTGCGGTACCCGATAGGTAAATTTGAAGTACCAACCTCCATTTCAAAAAATAAGATGGAGGATTGGATTTCAATTCTAGAATATTTCCCTGAACGGCTGGAGCATTTGGTTAAGAATTTATCTGATAAGCAATTGGATACCTGTTACAGGCCAGAAGGATGGACTGTTCGGCAGGTTGTGCATCATCTTTCAGACAGTCATCATCATAGTTATATCAGATTCAAATGGGCTCTGACAGAAGAGAATCCTGTAATAAAGGCTTATGATGAAAGTCTTTGGGCAGAACTGTTTGATTCAAAAACAGGGCCTATTGAAATGTCTCTTCAACATTTAAAAGCCATTCATTTTAAACTTGTTTATTTGTTAAAAAATTTATCTGAAGAAGATTTGAGCAGGTCTTTTATTCATCCTGATACCAATAAGGAAGTCCTGCTTAAAGCCAATATTGGTATGTATGCCTGGCATAGCAACCACCATTATGCACATATTGAAAATTTGCTAAAAAGAAACCAATGGCTTTAATGAGTTTGATATGATTAGAAATGTTCAAATTGAAGATGCTCAACAACTGCTTGATATTTATAACTATTATGTTGTAAATACGGTAGTTACTTTTGACCTTGAACCCTTATCATTAGATGTTTTTAAAGAAAAAATCACCACTGTCAGTGCTGATTATCCATTTCTTGTTTATGAAGAAAATAGCGAAATTTTAGGATATGCTTATGGCAGTAAGTTTAGACCCAAACCTGCTTATAACAATACCGTTGAATCTACGGTTTATCTAAAGCATGGTTATCAAGGAAAACAAATAGGCTCTAAATTATATGAAGAATTACTTTATTTATTAAAACAAAAAAATACGCATGTCGTATTAGGAGTTTTAACGTTGCCTAATCAGGCAAGTGTAAAACTTCACGAAAAATTTAATTTTAAAAAAGTGGCTCATTTAAAAGATGCAGGTTTGAAATTTGGTGAATGGCAGGATGTTGGTTTTTGGCAACTAACCTTTTAACTATGTCTTCCATTTAATATTGCATCCAATACTGGGTTTTTGGTTTTTTCTATTTTCTTTATTTTCAATTAAACAATCTAAAGCATTGCATAAATCAGTGCCAGTAACGGGTATATTATTTCCAGGACGAGAATCATCTAATTGTCCTCTGTAACAAAGTTTTAAATCTTTATTAAACACAAAAAAATCTGGCGTACAGGCGGCATCATAAGCTTTAGCGACCTCTTGTGTTTCATCGTAAAGATAGGGGAAAGGATACTTTTCATTTTTGGCATGTAGTTTCATTAAATGGGGGCCGTCCTGTGGATAGTTTAATACATCATTACTTGAAATGGCAATAAAACAAATGTCTTTTTCCTCATATGTATGAGCTATTTTAACTAACATAGTATTGATGTGAATAACGAACGGGCAATGATTACAAATAAACATAACTACTGTGCCTTTTCTTCCTTTTAAGTCTTTTAAATGTCTTTTTTTATCAGATACAGTGTCAAATAATGAAAAATCAGGGGCTTTAGTTCCGATAGGAATCATATTTGAAGGTGTTTGTGCCATAGTTAAAAAGTTTTGTGCTAAGTTCGTTATAATTTGTATTTTTAAAAAATGAGTCAAACAATAACATTTGAAGATTTTACTAAAGTAGACCTGCGTGTTGGAACCATTATTGAAGTGAATGACTTTCCTGAAGCCAGAAAACCAGCGTACCAGCTTACTATTGATTTTGGTGAATTAGGTATTAAAAAAACGTCGGCCCAAATTACAAGCCTTTATACTAAAAAGGACTTACTAAACAGACAAATTGTGGCGGTGGTAAATTTTCCTCAAAAGCAAATTGCCCATTTTATGAGTGATTGTTTAGTTTTAGGAGCTGTTAGCGGAAAGGATGTCATTCTTTTAAATCCCGAGAACAAGGTTAAAAATGGTTCAACCGTAGCTTAAATGTATATGAATGAATTAGACAATGTTCACATCCATTTTGATAACAGTAGTCTTTGGGTTTTAAATATAGCACTCGCTATTGTAATGTTTGGAGTGTCTTTGGGTATTTCTTTTGAAGATTTCAAACGATTATTAAAAGAACCGAAACTGATTTTAATTGGTGTGCTTTCTCAGTTTATCTTGTTGCCTTTTTTTACATTTTTGTTAATCATGGTGGTTAAACCGCAGCCCAGTATTGCTTTAGGAATGATGATGGTTGCTGCCTGCCCGGGCGGAAATATTTCTAATTTTATGACACATTTGGCAAAAGGAAATACGGCCTTATCCGTCAGTTTAACGGCGTTTGCAACGTTTTTAGCTATGTTTATGACACCCTTTAATTTTGAATTTTATGGTAATTTATACGCACCTACTGCGGAGCTTTTAAAGCATGTGCAGGTAGCGCCTTTTGAACTTGTGAAATTAGTATTATTAATTCTGGGAGTACCATTGGCTTTAGGGATGTGGTTGCGACATAAAAATATATTTTTAGCTGACAAACTTTCAAAATTTCTGAAACCATTTTCAATTATTCTTTTTGTAGTCATAGTTATTATTGCATTTACCAATAATTTAGACGTGTTTGATAAGTATGTGCATCATGTTTTGACTTTGGGTATAATTCACAATATGTTGGCCATTGTACTTGGATTTATGGTGGCTAAGCTATTTGGATTATCATTTAAAAATCAAAAAACGTTGGCCATAGAAACCGGTATTCAAAATTCTGGTTTGGGATTATTATTAATTTTTACTTTTTTTAATGGTTTGGGAGGCATGGCTATAATGGCCGCATTTTGGGGTATATGGCATATCATTTCCGGATTATTGCTTTCTCTATATTGGTCGAAAAAGTCTGAAAAACTGCTGACGTGTTAAAAAAGATGTGGCTATATGGTATGAGAGCCTATTTAGGATTAGGTCTGTTCTTTTATTTTAGAAGAATCCATATCATTCATTTAAATAATATTCCTAAAGATAAACCGGTCTTAATACTTCCAAATCATCAAAATGCTCTATTAGATGCCCTTATTATTGCAGTAAAAGTCAATAGGATATCCTATTTTTTAACAAGAGCCTCCGCCTTTCATTCACCAGTCATTGCAAAAATTTTGAAAAGTTTTAGAATGCTTCCTGTTTACAGAATACGGGATGGTATTCAAACAATAAAAAGAAATAATAAGGTTTTTGAAACGTGTTCAGAATTGTTAAATCAAAACCATTCCTTAGTTATTTTTCCTGAAGGAAATCATAATTTAAAAAGAACAGTAAGACCTTTAAGTAAGGGGTTTACCAGAATTGTGTTTGACACTTTAGATAAATACCCGGATTTAGATTTACAATTAGTTCCGGTGGGTTTCAATTATAAAAATCCTGAATGTTTTGTTGATGAAGTTTCAGTGTATATTGGTGAGCCAATAAAAGCTAAGGATTATAATGGATTTGAAAGAAATGAAGCCGTTTTAAAATTAAAAGCAGATTTACATCAATCCATTTCTAAACTCACAACTCATATTCCACTTCATCAGTATGATGAGCTTCTTAAAAAATTAAAATCTTATGAAGCAGATTTTTTAAACCCTAAATTGGTTAATGAATGTCTTTTGAATAATTTTAAAAATAGCCGTTTTGAAAAAGGACCTCAAAGCTCTATATTCAGGCAATGGTTTAAAGTTTTGTTGATTATAAATTTATGGCTGCCATATTTAGTTTGGAAAAAAAGTATAGAGCCAAAAATAAAGGAGGTTGAGTTTATTTCAACCTTCAGGTTTACAGTGGTAATTACATTAGTGCCGTTCTATTTGTTACTATTAACAATGTTATTAATTGGTTTTTTCGGGTGGTTTATTGCCTTAACCTATTTGTTAATCGTCATAACTTTAGCCTTAATTGTTGTTAAATATTGAGCATAAAAAAACCATTACTTAACGAGTAATGGCTTTTTGTGAGTATTAGATTTTTAATTAAATATCATCAAAATCTATATCCGTAAAACTTTCTGTGGATTTTGAAGCATCATCAATATCAGCAGTAACATCATCATTATCATCATATTCCTTTTTAAAGTCTTTCTGATGACGTTCACTAATAACTTCATCACCTTTTTCATTGATAATATAATCAGTCATCTCTGTTAAAATGTCTTTAAACTCAGAAAAATCTTCTTTGTAAATGTATATTTTATGTTTTTTATAGTGAAAAGAACCATCGTCATTTGTGAATTTTTTGCTTTCTGTGATTGTAAGATAATAATCATCTGCTTTTGTTGATCTTACATCAAAGAAATACGTGCGTCTTCCGGCTCTTAATACTTTCGAAAAAATATCCTCTTTCTCCATCATATCATGTGTACTCATAGTTGTATTAAAATTTATAGGATTATAATTATATCTATCAAAAATCTAAAAAAAACAATTACTAAACAACAAAATACTAAGATTCTTTTAATAACTATTTGTTTTAATCGCATATAAGTGATAAAAATGCAGAATGATTTTTATCGTTTTAATTTAATAATCAATTATTTACACTTGAATTTTCACTTAATTGTTTTAAATAGAGATGTTTGTAGTAGCCATCAACATTTACAAGGGAGTCATGGGTGCCTTCCTGGACTATCAAACCATTATCAATGACTATAATTTTATCTGCGTTTTTAGCAGAAGATACCCTGTGGCCAACAATGATAGTTGTTTTTCCTTTGGTGACCTGATTTAAATTTTTTAATATTTTTTCTTCTGTTTCGGTATCAACTGCTGAAAGACAATCATCAAATAACAATATTTCAGGATCTTTTATGAGGGCTCTGGCGATAGAAATACGTTGTTTTTGACCACCAGATAAGGTAATACCTCTTTCACCTAAAATAGTTTCATAACCATTATTAAACTTTATTATGTTTTTGTGAACATGAGCTAGTTTGGCGGCCTCAATAACTTCTTTATCGGTAGCTACTTCTTTACCAAATTTAATGTTGTTTTTAATGGTGTCTGAAAACAAGAAGGCATCCTGTGGTACATACCCAATACTATTTCTTAAATCTGTTAAATTATGTTTAGAAATTTCAATATTATTCACTTTTATAGATCCTTTATCTATGTCATAAAGCCTGCCAATTAAATCTAAAATGGTTGATTTTCCCGCGCCTGTTTTTCCTAAAATAGCCAATGTTTGACCGTGTTTGACACTAAAACTAATATCTTTTAGAGCATTGATGTTGGTGTCATCATAAGTAAAAGCAACATTTTCAAAGGTAATATCACCATTTATGGATGTATGTTCTTCTGTAGTATTTTTAATTTCTGGTTCAATTTTTAAAAATTCATTAATCCTTTTCTGAGAGGCTTCGGCTTGTTGCACAATAGAGGTTACCCAACCAACAGTGGCTACTGGCCATGTAAGCATGTTTACATAAATTATGAATTCAGCAATAGTCCCTAAACTTTCAATTTTACCATCCATATATTGTAAACCACCAATATATATCACCACCAAATTGCTCACACCTATGAGTAAAATCATCATTGGGAAAAAGAGGGCTTCAACTTTTACTAAATTAAGCTGATTTTGTTTACTTGTTGTGGAAAGTTCATCAAAATTGGCTGAAGTTTGAGGTTCAATACCATAGGCCTTAATCACAGAAATACCGCTAAAGGCTTCTTGAGTAAAGGCTGATAGTTTGGATAAGTATTGCTGCACAATGGTGGTGCGTTTATGTATTTCCTTGCTTAATTTATAAATGGCTATGGAAAGTATTGGTAAAGGCATGATTGTGTATAGCGTCAAAAGAGGAGCTTCATTATACATATATAAAATAGCAATAATAAAGAGGGTTATGGTATTAATACTATACATAATGGCCGGACCAACATACATTCTTACTTTACCAACATCTTCACTTATACGGTTCATTAAATCACCGGTTCTATTCTTTTTATAAAAATTCAAGGACAGCTTTTGGTAGTGTGCATAAACCTCATTTTTTAAATCATATTCAATATATCTGGAAACATTGATAATGGTTTGACGCATAAAAAAACTTAAAATACCTGCTATAATTGCGGCCCCAATTATATAAAAAATAATCAGGGCAAGTTCTGCTTGTAAACTACTAGCGCCAGATTGCAATCCTTTTTTATAGGTTTCAACAACTGAAAATATTTCCTTTACAAATCGCGGAGTGAAAAGCAAAAATATTCTTGCAACAATGGTAATAATAACACCAATTAAAAGATGCCATTTATATTTTAAAAAATATTTATTTATATGTTGTAATTCTTTCATTTACAGAAATGGTATTATTCTGATTCAGGCACCAATAAAAAGTACGTCGACAAAGATACAGCATTAAGAACAATATAATAGTTGGAAGGGAGCTACCTCTCTGTTAAAAATAACTTAAACTGTATTTGAGAGAATAAAAATAAAAATAGTCTGTATACTTTTTAAAATAGTATTATTTTTGCCGAGCAAAAGAGGTGATACTTTTGCTTTTTAATTTAATAAGTTCTTTGTAAATATGCTAAACAGAAGACATATACGTGTAAAAGTGATGCAAACCCTTTATGCTTTTAAAGGTAGTGAAGGCGATGATTTTTCTAAAAATCAAAAGTTTTTACTTTTCAGTATTGATAATATGTATAATTTATATTTACTGTTAATATCATTATTGCTTGAAGTTCAAAAAAGAGCAGAAGATGATTTAAGTAAAAAACAAAAAAAGCATTTAGCTACTCAGGAAGACAAAGACCCTAACAGAAAGTTTGTGAACAATCAATTGTTACAAATTCTTAAAGAAAACAATCAATTAAAACATCAAATAGAAACTCATAATCCAGCTGATTGGGAATTAGATAGTGAGTATGTAGATGTTATTTTTAAGGCAATTACCGCCAGTGATTTGTATAAAGACTATATGCAAACCAGAGTCTCTGATTTTAAGGATGATAAAGAGTTTATTGTGGATGCCTTTAAAGATATTATTGCACCAAACGAAAAACTTTATGAATATATTGAAGACAAAAACTTAACATGGCTGGATGACCTTCCTACTGTAAATACGACTATATTAAAGCTATTAAGAAAAGTAAAACCAATCTCTTCTGATAGTTATTTCACACCAAAATTGTATAAAGATTTAGAGGATAAACAGTTCGCTATTGATTTATTTAAAAAAACCATTTTGAATCAATCGGCTTTAAATACTGAAATTGAACTTAAAACTCAAAACTGGGATAAAGACAGAATTGCCAACGTCGATTTTGTTTTATTACAAATGGCTATTTGTGAACTTCAGAATTTTTCTTCCATACCGGTTAAAGTAACCATTAATGAATATTTGGAAATTGCCAAGGAGTATTCTACACCAAAAAGTAGCATCTTTATTAATGGTATTTTAGACAAGTTGGTAAAAGAATATGAAAATGACGGAAAACTCAATAAATTGGGACGAGGTTTGATGTGATTTTCTGTTAAGAAAGGACTAAAATATTTTAAATAGATTAAATAATTGTTACTTTTACAAACCAATTAGAAAACATAAATTATGAAAAAAGTGATATTAGGACTGGTAGCGTTAAGCATGTTAACGTTTACGTCTTGTAAAGAGGATGCAACAAAAAAAATTGATGAAAAAAATGTGGTTGTAGCGGCAGAGAGAGATGCCAATTCATCTAAATTTCCGGTGATCACATTTGATAAAATGGAACATGATTTTGGCGAAATTGAGGCAAAAACTCCGGTAGAAACAGAATTTAATTACACGAATACAGGGGATGCTCCTTTGGTCATTACTGATATAAAAAGTTCTTGTGGTTGCACGGTTCCTAAAGATTGGAGCAGAGAACCTTTAGCACCTGGAGCTTCTGGAAAGTTTTCAGTAAAATTTAATGGAAGTGGCGCTAATAAAGTGACTAAAACAATAACTGTTACTGCTAATACAGAAAAAGGGTCTGAAGTCGTTAAGATTACAGCCTTTGTAAAACCAGATCCGACAATAACTAAATAATAAAAGTTTAATAAATAGAAAATGGGTGATATAGGACAATTTTTACCGTTTATTTTAATGTTTGTAGTAGTGTATTTCTTTATGATTGCACCTCAAATGAAACGCGCTAAAAAAGAAAAGAAATTTGCAGCAGAATTAAAAAAAGGGGACAAAATAATTACCAAAAGTGGATTACACGGTAAAATATTAGAGCTTGGTGATAAAGATAATACCTGTATTATTGAAACCATGTCTGGAAAAGTAAAGTTTGAGCGGTCTGCTATCTCAATGGAGTTGAGTACTGCATTAAATGCACCAGCAAAAACCAAGTAATAAACAAAATAGGATTAAAAAAAGCTTCCAGTTCTGGAAGCTTTTTTTGTTTAACCGTTTTTGTATTTGTCATTCAGCCCAATACCTGTTAAAATCATGGGTTTAATCTTTTCTAAGCGACTTATCACCGTAACATCTCTTTTTGCGGTTTCAATATATTCACAATATTCCTTTTGTTTGTAAGGTGTTAACATTTTAAAGGAAGTTTGCATCGCAGCGTCTGATTGAAATAGATTTTTTAACGCTTTTGGAATCACTACTGATGTCGTTTTTTCTGGTTTAATTTCTTTTCCAAATTTTTGGTTTTCAATAGCTTCTTTAACATAAACTAAAACAGACTTTTTGTTAATATCATTAATAGATTCAAACCGCATTTGACGAAGACCTTTTGTTTTTTCCTGTGCAGTAACTAATAAGTTTTGCTCATCTTTTAAAAAGACACCATTAAAAAACCAGATACCAAAATGATTTTTATGAGCTCCTATTCCAAGAATATTTTTACCATGAATGGAATATACAGGAATATTCCATTTAATGTGTTCTTCTAAATCAGTAGATATAATAATTGAGCGTAACACGTTTAAAGCCTCCTTAAAATGAGATTGCTCTATATATTCTTCAACGGAACTGGGTTTTTTCATTGGTTTATTAAAGTTTGTTGAACGTGTTATTATATGATTTACATGTTTTGGAAAAGGCGCANCATAACAATAATNAGTCCCACTATNAAAATTGANGTAAAAATTAATTTATTGTGTTTTGCTAACCAATTGGGAAGGAAAATATCAAAATTGTCCTTTTGTGAATCTGAGTATTTGCGTGCAATTATAGTTAAAGGGCAAAACATTTTAAAAACCAGTAAGACCAAACCTTCACCAATTATTAATCCAATTCCTATCCATGTATACGTATTAACAGTATTAGTTATTCCAGAATATAAAATATAGAATATTACGAAGACAAAAAAACTCCAAATTAAAGAATGAATCAATTTTATTATTAGAAGTTTGTTGTTTTGATTTATACATTTATAACACATCTNTTACACAATACTTTATGAACTTTTTATATTAATAGTTCAATGAATTTAGTTGGTGTATTTCTACAAGTTAACTTATTTCTTTTTTGCGGTCAGTTCTGCAATTTTGCAAATCACTTCGGTTGCTTTCATCATACTTTCAACAGGCACATATTCATAACGCCCATGAAAATTATGGCCTCCGGCAAAAATATTAGGGCAAGGTAACCCCATATAACTTAATTGTGAGCCATCTGTTCCACCACGAATAGCCTTTATGATGGGTTTTATATGCAGTTGTTTCATGGCCTCTTCAGCAATATCCACAATATGCTTCACAGGTTCTACTTTTTCTTTCATATTGTAATATTGGTCCTTAATGGTTATTTCAATCACTTCCCTTCCATACTGCTCATTAAGTTCATCCGTTAGTTTTTGCATGACATCCTTTCTGGCTTCAAAATGCCTTTTGTTATGATCTCTGATAATATATTGTAATTTAGTTTCATCAACTTCACCCACAATGGATGTTAAATGGAAAAACCCTTCATAGCCTTCAGTATGCTCCGGTGTTTCCATTCGGGGTAATGAGTTGATAAATTCCTGAGCGATATACATAGAATTCACCATTTTTCCTTTAGCATATCCGGGATGTACTATTTTTCCTTTAACCTTTACCACCGCACTGGCAGCATTAAAATTTTCATATTCCAATTCACCTACTTGGCTGCCGTCAATAGTATAAGCCCAGTCGGCTCCAAATTTTTTCACATCAAACTTATGAGCACCCCTACCAATTTCTTCGTCAGGTGTAAAACCAATGCGTATTTTTCCATGTTTTATCTCCGGATGATTTATCAAATATTCCATTGCAGTGACAATTTCACAAATGCCCGCCTTGTCATCGGCTCCCAAAAGAGTGGTGCCATCTGTTGTAATTAAGGTTTGTCCTTTATAAAGGAGCAAATCTTCAAAATAATCAGGTGACAAAACAATGTTTGCTTCTGCATTTAAAACAATATCTTTTCCGTTATAATTTTCTACAAATTGAGGTTTAACATTGGTTCCGGTAAAATCGGGAGATGTGTCAAAATGCGAAATAAAACCAATCGTAGGCACCAGATGGTCTACATTACTTGGCAGAGTAGCCATGATGTAAGCATTTTCATCAATGCTGACCTCTTGTAAACCAATGTGTTTAAGTTCTTCAGCCAGTTTATTCGCCAGATCCCATTGTTTTTTGGTGCTTGGTGTTGTTTCCGACTCCGGGTCGGACTGTGTATCAATAGTAATGTATCCAACAAAACGCTTTATTAGGTTTTCTTTTGAAATCATAGGTGTATTAATTTGATGTTAGGATGATAAGGTCTATTTAAATCTTATTACTTCAAAAATACGATTAATAATTTTTTTGTGTTTTGAATTGGCTTATTTTTTATTTAAAACTATTTTTGCACAAAGAATACCTGATGTACAAATTAATTATCCGTCCCATTTTATTTTGCTTTGACCCTGAACAAGTACATCACTTCACCTTTTCTTTGATTCGATTTTTAAATAAACTGCCTTTAGTCTCTGGCCTGATAAGAACAATTTATGCAGTTGAAGATGCACGCTTAGAAAGAAAAATTTTTGGTCTAACTTTTAAAAACCCTGTTGGATTGGCAGCAGGTTTTGATAAAAATGCCGTTTTGTATAATGAACTGGCCAATTTTGGGTTTGGGTTTATAGAGATTGGTACTGTGACCCCAAAAGGCCAAGCAGGCAATCCTAAAAAACGATTGTTCAGATTAAAAGAAGATCAAGGGATTATTAACCGGATGGGTTTCAATAATGAAGGGGTTCAAGCGGCCATTGAAAATTTAAAGAAGAATAAAGGAAAGGTTATTATTGGTGGAAACATAGGTAAAAACACGCATACATTGCCTGAAAACTATACTCAGGATTATTTGGAGTGTTTTAATGCCTTGCATCCTTATGTTGATTATTTTGTGTTGAATGTGAGTTGCCCAAATGTTGGGAGCCACGCCAAGCTTAATGATAAAGCGTATCTGGAAGAGTTGATTGGGGCCGTTCAAAAGGCAAATAATAATTTTAAATCTCAAAAGCCTATCCTTTTAAAAATTGCTCCGGATTTAAATAAGCATCAACTTGATGAAATAATAGAGTTGGTTATTCAAACCAAACTTGATGGCGTTATTGCGAGTAACACCTCTGTAGACAGAACTGGTTTAAAAGTTTCAAAAGAGCGTTTAGAAACTATTGGAAACGGAGGTCTCAGTGGTCAGCCTATTAAAGATAAGAGTACACAAGTTATTAAATACCTTTCTGAGAAAAGCCATAAAGCCTTCCCGGTTATTGGTGTTGGGGGTATACATTCAGTTAATGATGCTTTGGAAAAAATAAAAGCTGGTGCCGATTTGGTTCAGTTGTATACTGGATTTATTTATGAAGGTCCAAAATTAGTAAAAGCTATTAATAAAGCACTTCTTAAAAAACAGTGAAATCTACTTAATAAGCCTTTTTACCATTTTGGAGTTATTATTTCTAAGGGTAATTAAATAGCTTCCTGAAGCCAAATGATTTAAATAAATAGGTTCATCTGTAAGGGTGCCGGAAACAAATACCTGCCCCATCAAATTAGAAACTGTATAGCTATTATATCTTTCAGAATTATTTTGTTTTACATAAATAACATCTCCCGTTATCGGGTTTGGATAAATTTTGACATTTGTCGATTTAACTATTTTAGTTTCTGAATTCTCACCACCACAAGCCAAATAACTTTTAGTGGTCATGAAATAGGCATACATCCTTGTAAGTTGTTGTTCGGAAAAATGCGAGCGACAACCTTTCATGGAATAAGACATGATGTTTTTGGTATCTGGTGTATAGTGCTCTCCATTGCTATCTGTTTCAGTACCAATATATCTGCAAAAATTATTGATGTTTTGTATTGTTAACTTTGGATCTGCTGGGGTATCACAAATCTGGTCGCCGTCACTACTGCAATTATTGCCATTCACCAATTCTTTTGTTACGCATGTATTGTCAGCACCATGAGTATGAATTAATGAGAAAAAATGACCTAATTCATGAGCTAAAGACGAATCATTACTTGCACATCCATTTTGCATAAAAATGACATCATAATTCTTCTTGTTGTAAGTATAACCGCAAACACTTTCGNTAGAGGTATTTTCAATAGTCTCTGTGAAATATATATTAATAACCCCTGAAACATTATGGGCATCAACTAATGATGGTTCCTNGTTGGATTTAAAATGATAAAAAGAGTCATTGTTAATATAATTAATACCATTGCACAGAAAAAATTCCATAAAAGCATTTTCAAATGTGCTATTTAAATTAGTGATGGCATTTTCAAGTTCTGAAATATCCATGCCCCCATCGCCGTTTGAGGATCTAATAATATGGGCTTTAATTGGAATATAGCTTTTTGTAATTGCCCCGGTCTTATTTTGGGTGTTTTTCGAACCCATAAAAGCAGTCTCATAAATTTTTAATTGAGGCTTGAGTTCGTTAAAATAGTCTAATGTTTCAGAAGATGTGACAGTACCACAAAATAGTTCAGAACTATTTTGAGAATAAATATAAAAAGGCAATGAAAAAATGATTCCGGTAAAAAAAATCTTGATAAATTGAAGAAACATTTTCATTGGGGGCGAAATATTTAATTAAATGTATACACAAACGAGGTGTTACAATAAAATAACCGTTTAACGGTTATTTTAATCGTTTTAATCAATGCTAGCATAGAATAGACTCATGTTTAAGCAGTTAAAGAGAATAAAATTTAAAACGGTTAATATATCTGTAGATTTTATGTTTTCTCTTTCAATAATATTATTTTTATCCTCACTTAGATAACAATATGACGTTAAACCCTATAAAAATTATTGAATGTCCCAGAGATGCCATGCAAGGCATTAAAACCTTTATTCCTACAAAGAATAAAGTACAGTATATTCAATCATTATTACGCGTGGGTTTTGATACTATTGATGTGGGTAGTTTTGTATCTCCAAAGGCCATACCTCAAATGGCAGATACGGCTGCCGTATTAGCACAATTAGATTTGAGTAAAACAGTAAGTAAATTGCTGGCAATAGTGGCTAATGAAAGAGGCGCGGAAGCAGCATCGCAACATAAGGAAATAGATTATTTAGGATTTCCTTTTTCTATTTCTGAAAATTTTCAAATGCGAAATACTCATAAAACGATTGCTCAGTCGGTGGTTACTTTAGAAGGCATTTTAAATATAGCCCAAAGAACGCAAAAAGAGGTAGTCGTTTATATATCAATGGGTTTTGGGAATCCCTATGGTGATCCTTGGAATGTGGATATAGTAGGAGAGTGGACTGAACGATTAAGTAAGATGGGAGTCAAGATTATTTCATTGAGTGATACCATTGGCAGTTCAAATGCTGAAGGGATTCATTATCTGTTTTCTAATTTGATACCTTTATATCCCAGTATTGAATTCGGAGCTCATTTACATACCTCGCCTAGTAGCTGGTTTGAAAAAATTGATGCGGCTTATAAAGCAGGATGTAAGCGCTATGATGGAGCCATACAGGGATTTGGTGGTTGTCCCATGGCTAAAGATGAGCTGATAGGTAACATGCCAACAGAAAAATTACTATCCTATTTTACTTCAAAAAAATGTAATAGTCTGGATGCCTTAAGTTTTGAAAGTGCTTATAATGAGGCTACTAAAATCTTCTCAGTATATCATTGATTTTTTATTTAAAATAATTCTAAATAAGCTTGTAAATATTAGTTTTGAGTTTTACCTTTGTTAACGAAATTTTAACACTATTTATAATTAGTCTAAATAAAAACAAATGAAAACGACGACTATTTTTTTAGCTTTTTTACTAAGCGTCCTTACTTTCGCGCAAACAACTCAAGATTCGATAACTTTTGATCCTCAAAAACAATTAAATGCCGCACAGCGAATCCTTTCGGGGAACTATGGTCAAGCGGTGACTGTAGGAGCCTATGGTGAATTAACCTATAATCAGCCAGAAGGAAAAAACGGAGAATTAGATGTGCAGCGTTTGGTTTTACTTTTTGGTTACAAGTTTAATGATAAGACACAATTTGTAACGGAAGTTGAATTTGAGCATGTTCAAGAAGTGTATATTGAACAAGCCTTTGTAAATTATTCGGTGGGTTCAAACGTGAGTTTGCGTGGTGGTTTAATGCTGGTACCATTTGGTATTATTAACGAATTTCATGAACCTACCACTTTTAACGGCGTGGAACGACCGGAATTAGATAATGTGATTGTTCCAACAACATGGAGAGAATTAGGATTTGGGGTTGCTGGTAGATTCAATGAACTTTCTCTTGGCTATCAGGCATACGTGTTCAATGGTTTTAAATCGACAAGTTTTGATGGTTCTGGTGGTGTTAATGGTGCCTTAAAAGGATCTAACGCATTAAGAGGAGGCAGACAAAAAGGCATACAGTCCACTATAGATAGTCCAACCTTTTCCGTTAAGCTGGATTATTACGGATTACCGGGCCTCAGATTAGGATTATCTGGATATTTTGGAGATACACAGGCTGAAGATGAAGTAGAAGATCTTGAGGGGGCAAATATTGGCATAGCAATGCTGGGTTTAGATGCCCGTTATGCCTTCCAAAGATTTACGGCCAGAGGACAATATGTGTATGGTGCTTTATCAGGTACAGAAGCTTATAATAATTTAACTGGCAGAGATTTGGGTAGTGTTTTAGAAGGCTGGTATATTGAAGGGGCATATAATCTGTTACCACAATCAAAAAAACAGAGATTGTTCACTTTTTTAAGATATGAACAATATGATACACATGCAGATACAGCAGGGGCTTTGCAAAGAAATGACGCCTTTAACAGAACGGATGTGACACTTGGTTTAAGTTACCATATTGCTCCGGGAGTGGTTGTTAAGGGTGATTATCAATTTAGAGAAAATGCGTTGGCAGGTTCAAATGTTGATAACCGACTTAATTTTGGTTTAGGGGTTTGGTTCTAAACAAAGAAAATAAATGATAGTTTGATGAGGATATAATTGAAGTCCTCATCAGGCTATTTAAATTGAATTAACTAATTTTAACTTATGAGATTTAAACAAGGAATATTAATTGTTATTGGTTTTTCAATACTTTCTTTTGGTTTGCCGAAAAACCTCCAAAAGAAGGTGCATAAGGAAATTACAGGCACCTTTGAAATTGAAAATTTTGATTTGATTAGTGTTACTATTCCCACCGAATTAGAACAAACTTTACCTTCAAGATTTGGGGCAGATAATTTGTTTAGAATTGAATCCAATAAGAAGTTGATTGCATATGCCTACGTTTCTCAAGCTCCAAGTAAGACAGCGCAATTTGATTATTTAGTTTTATTGGATAAAGATTTAGTGGTTATAAAAACGAAGATTTTAATTTACAGAGAAGAATATGGAGGTGAAATTGGAAGTACCCGTTGGTTAAAACAATTCATAGGAAAAACGCAGTTGGATGATTTAAAATATGGCGAGAATATTATAGCCATTTCTGGTGCCACCATTTCTGTAAGATCATTTACAGAGGCTATGAATAATTTATTAAAATCATTGAAAACACTTCATTCTAAAAATATTTTATAGATGTCATTAAACGGATACATTTTTTTACTACCCAAAGAGATTAAAGTGTTAATTGGCGTATTTGTTATTGTCTTAAGTATCGGTTTTTTTTCCGGTTTGTTATTTGTGGGCGAAACGTCTTCTGTTAATCCTAACGGAATAGAAGAACAATATTTAGGGAATGAACATGACGAAGACGCAGAAGTTATGAAATTTAAAAAAAGTGATCAGGAAATGTTGTCCATTGTTCATTCACATATTTTATCCATGTCCCTCATTTTCTTTTTATTAGGTCTTATTGTTTCAATCACAAAACTTAAACAAAGGGTGAAGATTTTTTTAATGGTGGAGCCATTACTATCTGTGCTACTTACATTTGGAGGCTTGTATTTTATGTGGACAGGTGTTATTTGGATGAAATATATTGTCATGTTTTCAGGAACCTTAATGACCCTTTCTTTTCTGCTTTCAGTTGTTATTATTTTAAAACAACTATTTGAAAAATCCTCATAAGCTTTCGTTTAACAATTGGCGTTATAATTATGTTAACAACATTCTAATTTTAAAGTGAGTTATTAGATAATATTGTATATTTGCACGCAATTATAACATAATTGCACCATGACTTCACATCAAAACAAAATAGTAGGAGAAGGTTTAACCTACGACGATGTCCTTTTAGTTCCGGCTTTTTCAGATGTACTTCCACGCGAAGTTAATATTCAAACAAAATTTACACGTAATATTACCATTAATGTGCCCATTATTTCAGCGGCTATGGATACCGTTACTGAAAGTAAAATGGCTATTGCTATGGCACAGGAAGGTGGAATTGGCGTGCTGCACAAAAACATGTCTATTGAGGCCCAGGCTTTAAAAGTAAGAAAAGTGAAGCGTGCTGAAAGTGGAATGATTATAGATCCGGTTACCTTACCCTTAACCGCGAAGGTTAAAGATGCTAAACAAAGTATGGCAGAACATGGTATAGGCGGTATTCCTATTGTTGATGAAAACAGAACACTTAAAGGCATAGTAACCAATCGTGATTTACGTTTTGAACATGATAATAACCGTCCCATAGTTGAGGTAATGACCAGTAAAAATCTGGTAACAGCCTCTGTTGGCACGTCATTACAAGATGCAGAAATTATCCTGCAACAATATAAAATTGAAAAACTTCTTATAGTTGATGAGCATTATAAATTGTCAGGCTTAATTACCTTTAGAGACATTACAAAGCTCAAATTGAAGCCCATGGCTAATAAAGATGCTTTCGGACGTTTGCGCGTGGCTGCTGCAATTGGAGTAACAGCTGATGCTGTTGAACGTACTGAAGCATTGGTGAATGCTGGAGTTGATGCGGTTGTGATTGATACGGCTCATGGTCACACTAAAGGCGTGGTTTCTGTTCTAAAAGATATAAAAGCCAAATTTCCAAATCTTGATGTTATTGTTGGAAATATAGCGACAGGAGCGGCTGCCAAATATTTGGTGGAGGCTGGAGCAGATGCCGTTAAAGTAGGTATTGGTCCGGGGTCAATTTGTACCACACGTGTTATTGCAGGTGTTGGTTTCCCTCAGTTTTCTGCTGTTCTGGAAGTTGCTGCCGCTATAAAAGGTACGGG
>BS_KBA_SWE02_21mDRAFT_10000223_pt1 | contig 20577 bp, 21 predicted proteins | sample BalSeasSWE02_21m_FD_9196 | JGI IMG/M metagenome (IMG submission 9196)
GTTATTGGCGATCAGATGAAGATTTTTTTCTCTGGTCTTTTTACTCCAGCCAATAAAACGATCCCGCACGCCGATATACCAGGGTGCAGAGCCCCATACCAGACAGGAAAGGGGTCAAATCTACTCTTAGCTCTTGCTATCCGTTTGTTTAATAATTTACTGTGCTACTGGGCTGTCAGGGAACTTGGCCAAAGGTTGGCGTCAATGAGTCGCAGATTGGATCTTTCAATTACGGCTGTGAGTCAATCGGCTTTGCGGGGTGAACTTCCGGTTAAGCAAAACAATCTATTGCTCGTTGAAGGTGGAAAGTTTACATGTTGAGAACGTCCCCGGTCTCGCGCTGGAAGAACGACAACCTGTGTCTCTATAGGTACGTCTGCCCCTTCAGGAATCGGTACTCATCGTAATCAGCAGCCAGCCGGTTGCAGAGATTCTTGCTGCGGCTGCCTTGTACATTGTTTGCCCCACCTTCACCTGCAGATGCCAGATCCCGGCATGGGGATCTTTTTCTACACAGGTTAACACATTCTCCCCTGCCTTATTGAACAGGCTGTTGGATGAAAATACCGCTTTCTTATTCCCGGGAACCCCGGATGTTCGATAATATAAAATAGCGCTGCCTGCCCTCGTATTGACCCTGTCGATCTCTTCCGTGGCTGCCGCCCTGTTGGCCGCAATGGCCAGACCCTCCCGGTCCATGATGATACTGACCAGATTCCCGGTTCGACCCGCGATATGCTTGAGCAACCGGCGTGAAAGCTGCGTCAGGGTAATATCCCTGGAAATGACCCCTAAGAGTGTATCCCGGCTGTACACCGGATAGGAAACGGTCACCATCATGCCCGCGTCGGCAAGATCCAGATAGGGTCGCTGCCAGCCGAAACTCCGTCCTTGAAAGTCCGCCACCGTGTAAAAATCCTGCTTTGTAGGGGGCAGGTTGTTCACCGCCTCTTTCAACGGAAGATACGGATAGATAAAGAAAGCCTCATCGGCCGTGGTCATATAGACCCAGGAATAGCCAAATGTCTGGTAGGCTGTTTTGAATAGTGGAGTCATGGACACAAAGGCTTTCAATTCCCTGGTAACATGGGGGGTGATATGGCGGCCGTTGTAAAAAAGATAGGTCGGAACCGGCGCCTGAAAGACCGGTTCAGGACCACTTGAAAAGGGACGAAAACTCACCGTTTTCCCATTCTCAAAGGCGCTTTTCATCCAAAGGCCCTTTTCTGCCTCGTCCATGGGCGGAGTGGCCTCGTAAATACGGGCATACTCCTCAGCCAGTGCCTTGATACTTTTGGAAACGTGTTCCAGTATCAACTCCAGACTTCGGGAAAGCTGCAGGCTTATTGTCCCAAGGCAGTCTTCGGATTTCATGGCCTGAAGGGTCCGGCCGGCATTCATCAAAAAGCAAAATAAAAAGATGAGAACGAAGAACCCGAATCGTCTTCTGAAAAATTTCAGCATGGTTTCATCTCCCGTAAAGAACCTTCATTGGATCATTCATCCACCGGTATTTCCTGATAACAACTTCAGGATGTCCACCACCTCCGGGAGATGACGGCACACGAAGTCCGGATCGGGATCTCCCTGTTCCATGGTTGTCTCCTTTCCATTGGTGAGGTATGCGGTTTTCGCCCCTGCGCTCTTTCCCGCGATAATATCAAAACGAAAATCCCCCACCACAAGCAGTTCTTCGGGCGGAAAACCCATTGCAAAGGCTGCTTTGATTACCCCATCGGGATGAGGTTTTGGCAGGGAATTGTCGCGGGTGATCACCACGGCAAAATCAGTCATGGAAAAGCCCCGGAAACTCGACAGCGCAGTTTGTATGGACCGAAGACTGTTTCGGGTCAGGATGCCGAAAGGGATCTTCATTCTCCCGAGATTTGAAAGACACGCGCTTACCCCCCTGTTGGGGATAGACTCTCTTGCGGCCGCCTCTTCATGGGTTTCAAGCATCTCCTTGAGAAGAGCACGCCTTTCGGCAGGCTGTTTTTCAATATACTCAAGGATCGGCTGATCCAAAGGGCATCCCAAATCCCGCTTGATGGCCTTGAAGTTAATGGCGCCGGGGACCGTTAACGTCCCATCGAAATCAAATAGAACACCCTTGATTGGAAATTCTTTATCCGTGCCGGTTCCCCTCATGACTTCTGTCCGAACTCCCTGGTAGAGCAACCCTTTTCCTTTCACAAGAACTCCTTTGACTTAGCGGTCAAGATATCTTAACATCCGGAAACATTCAACCACGTTAGGGCCTGCCGACCTCCTTTCTGAAGATCCTGTTTTCTGTGGTTTTGGAATAAGGATAGGAGGAGACGTTAAGAACCTTTCGTTTGTCACACCACATTCTATCAGATCCCCGAATCGTTTGCAACACCGGTTGCGGGGTCAAATGGGGAAATACAGAAAGAGCAGGATGATCAAAAACAGAGAGGAATATTCATGAGGATCCACAGATATCCTGAAGAAAAAGAACTGCTGAACCAAAAACTTTCGCGGCGCAAAAAGCTCTACGACCGTTCGCTCGTTCAATCGGTTACCGATATTTTCAACCAGGTTGCCGAATCGGGGGACGAAGCCATTCTCCATCTCACGGAGAAATTCGACCATGTCCAATTAGATACTCTGCGGATCTCGGAGGAATATATTCGGAAATGCGTTGGTCAGATCCCGGATGAACTTCTTCGCGCTATCCACCATGCCAGAAGAAATATTGAAGAAGTGAACCGGTACCTCCTGCCTGAAGACATGAAAACCGTGAAGATTCGAGAGGGTACCGTCATCGGCGAAAAAACGACGCCCCTGGCTTCGGTGGGGCTGTGGGTCCCTGCAAGGAAAGGTCCTTTGATTTCAACCGCGCTGATGCTGGTGGGCGCCGCCAAAGTGGCAGGCGTCAAAAGAATTGTCGTAGGAATGGCGCCGAACGCAAGAGGGGAAGCAGATCCCGCAACCGTTGCGGCTTCGAACCTGGCCGGGGCAACTGATATTGTCGTGGGAAACGGGGTAGGGGTAATCGCCGGATTCTCCATGGGGACGGAAACCATTCCTGAAGTTGACGGTATTTTCGGACCCGGTCCGGGAGGCATTGCTGCTGCCATGAGTGTTGCGTTCTCTTATGGAAAAAAGACCGTTCTGGGAATAGGTCCCACTGACTCGGCCATCATCTGCGACGAAACGGCTGATCCGGAAATCCTTGCATACGATATGATTAATGAAGGGGAACATGGCCCGGATTCATCATCCATCCTGGCTACAACCTCCATGGAGGTTGCGGAAGGGGTCTGCCGGCATCTGGATGAATACCTGAAGAAAGGCCCCGAAAGGGGGAGTATCCTTCAAACGGTTTTCTCTGAAGAAGGGCTTGGCGCGGTCATCCATTGCGAGAGTCTTGAAGACGCCATGGATGTGATCAATGAGTATGCCCCGGAACACATGATCATCAAATGCAAAAAGAACAACGAGGAGGCAGTCCTGAGCGGCATCCGGAATGCGGGAGAAATTCTGGTTGGAGAATACGCCCCCTTCACTGCGGGAAACTATGCCATCGGCATAACGGCCGTACTGCCCACCAATGGGTACGCAAAGAGTGTTTCGGGCATCACTTCAAAGGACATGGTAAAGACTTCCACCATCGGGATACTGGACAGGGAAGCCCTGCACCGGCTCCTCCCGACCATTCGGGAGATAGGGAAATGGGAAGGGCTGCCTTCCCATGTGCTGGCTGTTGAGAAAAGATTTGAATAGCTTGTGCCTGAACGAAACTTTATTCATGCACGGTTTTGGAGTAAGGCATATTGCAGGGTTTTGATGGCCTGAATTCTTTGCGATACTATCAAGTATGTCAAATGGTTGGAGCTTTAAAGCGAATTTCTGCACCTACTGTATCTTGTGTCTGTGCAGCGTTTTCCGATTTTCCGTTTCTATAGGAAATTTTCGTCAATGCATGGCGAGATCCCGGCAAATTGGTCCATGAAAGCGAAATCTGTGACTTCAAGGCTGGCATATGTAATCTTGCGTTGGACACTTCTCAAATTTTCGGTTTACAGGGGTTGAAAATCGGACTAAATTGGGTCAAGTGACGTACAAGACTTAATGCAAGCAAGATTCTGTTTCAAAGCCATCTGATTTGACAACAACTGAATATGTAAGCTTGAATCTGGCTGTTATCAAGGATTGCCGCAGTCTTCAGTAGAATCATGATCAAATCCTATCTATTACTTTATCGTAAATGGAGGTTATTATTAAGATGTTTATTATCATTACAACATGTTAGCTTGGCCCGACCCCAGCCCCGGAAGCTTTTCAAACCGCACAATGCTGCCGACAGATTGTACTACTTTACCTTGAAAATCTTCAGTTGACATGACTATTTTCAAGGTATAATATGATTCAATGATTCCCAGACCAGAACCTATCCGTCAAATAGGGACTTCGTTTCATATACATCCAGCCACTGCCCTGCTCGGACCGCGGCAATGTGGCAAGACTACTTTGGCTCGGTTCATCGCTGAACAAGAGCCGTCCACATTTTTTGACCTGGAAGACCCTGTTGACATCCAGCGTCTTACTGCTCCCATGCAGGCGTTGAAGGATCTCTCCGGCCTGGTAATAATAGACGAGATTCAAAGAAAACCCGAACTGTTCGAATTGCTCCGTGTACTTGTGGATCGATCCTCCGGACAAAATACCAAATTTCTGTTACTTGGATCAGCATCACCGCATTTGGTCAAAGGTGTTTCCGAATCTCTTGCTGGAAGAATCGGATTTGTTGATTTGGGTGGTTTTCCTAAATCTTTTCTTGCCGATTCCGAGTCTGACAGTATCCTATGGCGTGAGAGCTTTATCCGAACGTTTCTTGAAAGAGACATTCCGCAGCTTGGCATAAACATTGCCGCGGAAACCCTTCGCCGATTCTGGACGATGGTAGCCCATTACCATGGGCAGGTGTGGAATGCAGCGGAATTCGCCCGGGCTCTTGGTACTGCTGAAAATACAGCCCGGCGCTATCTCGATATTCTTTCCGGCGCCGGCATCGATGCTTTTCGTTTGCCGTCGTCTCCCGGCAAACGAAAAAAATACTCATCTTCGTGCTCTCGGTGCCTCTGTGGTGCAATCCAATTGCCGTTAGGACTTCAATAAATTTTAAGTTACCGTATTTATGAAACTCTGTACTTAGGACTGATTTTGTTGTATGATGTAATTAGTCTTGTCGTATGTTTGGGTATTTTCCATGAGATTTTGAGCCCGCGCATTCATTCCGAAATTTGGATTGTGCAGCTCATGCCTACTGAAACCCTGAGACCCCTGTCCGGCCAATGTCACGATCCGCCAAACTGAAACACCTGATCCTGTTCGCTGCGCTGTCCCTCTTGTTTCTGATATCTATTTCTTCAGCCGGGGCGGAACACCCCTTCCCGAAACCGGAGGGCCTCGTTAATGACTTTGCCCATGTGATCTCCCCTGGCTATAAACAGAAGATTACCGCTGTTACCGGGGAATTGCTTCAGAAAACGGGAATTCCGGTGGTGGTCGTCACCATGCCGGATATGGGGGGAGCGGAGTATAACGACTATGCCAACCGCCTTTACCAAGCCTGGGGAATCGGAAAAAAAGGGGAAGACAAGGGCGTCCTCATTTTCGTGGCGGTCAAAGAGAGAAAGATGCGCATTGAGACCGGGTATGGCGTGGAGGGAGTCCTCCCCGACGGCCTGGTCGGGGAGATACGCGATCGTTACATGACCCCTTTGCTGAAACAGGACAAATTCGGCGAAGGGTTGTTTGCGGGCGCATCAGCCGTGGCCCGGGTCCTTGCGAAGGCCTCGGGGGTGGCGTTAGGCGGTCAGGCGCCGGAAAACAGTGTCAAGAAACAGTCAGGGTTTTCTCTTTTCCCCATCCTTATCCTATTGATCATCATTATGCTCATATCGAAAAAGGTAGGCGGATCGTGGTTTTACCTCCTGCTCCTTCTGCTTGGTCATGGCGGCGGGGGAGGTCATGGATCAAGCCGTTCCAGTGGTGGATTCGGCGGCGGTTTCAGCGGTGGATTCGGCGGTTTCGGGGGCGGCATGAGCGGAGGCGGCGGCGCCGGAGGCGGCTTTTAAAAGGAGCAACGATGGGGAAAAATCAAACTGATCCAAAAAGGTTACTGCCGGATATTACAGACGACTACAAGTCCCTTTTCGGCGATGACCTTGTCAGCATTATCCTTTATGGCAGTGCAACGGGACGGGGTTTCCGGCCCGGAAAATCCGACATCAATTTCATGATCGTGCTCACGGAAGAGGGGATAGAACATCTTGACCGGACCTTTGATGTGGTAGGTAAATGGCGGAAAAGGGGCGTGGCCGTTCCTCTCTTTTTGACGGAAGAATACATCCAAACCTCCTTGGATGTTTTTCCCATTGAATATCTCAATTTCCGAAACAACCACGTTCAGGTTTTTGGGAAGGAGATCCTCAAAGGTCTTGAATTCAATACCGAGTTCCTCCGGCTTCAGTGTGAAAGGGAGATCAAGGGCAAACTCCTTCTGCTGAGAGGGGCCTTTGTTGAGACCTCGGGGAAGGGAAAGGCCCTGAAAGGGCTTATCATACAGGCTCTCCCGGCGTTGATGGCAATCTTTGAGGCCTTATTGCACCTGAAAAGCATGGATCTCCCCGGAGAAAGACGTCAGATCGTCGGGGCGGTGGCTGACGCATTTGGTTTGGAGCTTGGGGTATTTGAAGGCCTTCTTGATATCAAGGAGGAAAAGTCCAAGATCGGCGAAGAAGAAAGCCTTCATCTGGTTAAAGGCTGCTTGAAGGAAATGAGAAAGCTTTCTGTACTGGTAAATTCATTGGGAGGATAACGTGGGGAAAGGACTAAAGACCTTACTGGTTGTTTTAGGCATATTGCTGCTTATCGTTTTTGCCGCTTATTCCTATCTGAAGGGGACCTACAATACCCTTGTGACCATGGATGAAGGCGTCAAAGGGGCGTGGGCCCAGGTGGAAAATCAACTCCAGCGTCGTTATGACCTGATCCCCAATTATGTTGAGACGGTCAAAGGCTATGCCAAACACGAAAAAGAGGTTTTCGTTGAAGTTGCCGAGGCCCGCTCAAAAGTGGCGGGCGCCGCCACCGTCAACGATAAGATCCAGGCCAACAGTCAGCTCAGCTCCGCCCTTGGACGGTTGTTGCTGGTCGTTGAACGGTATCCGGAGTTGAAGGCCAACACCAATTTCATCCGTCTGCAGGATGAGTTGGCGGGAACTGAAAACCGTATCGCGGTAGAGCGCAGGCGGTTTAACGAGTTGGTGAAGGACTATAACGTTAAGATACGAAGCTTTCCCACGAATATATTGGCGGGCATGTTCGGGTTTGAAAAGGCCGCTTTCTTCCAAGTCCCCAAGGAACAACAGCAAGCGCCCAAAGTAAAGTTTTAGCCCTTGGCCCCCTGGCGCTGCGAGGCGCAAGAGGGCGGCCACACGGTGGAAGCATTAACGCTACGCCTTCTCTCTTTAACCGCGATCCGAAGCCTGGCGCGTGATCCGCCAGCAGTTGTGGATATGTTTACTGCGGATGAAATCATAAGGAATTGTCCCGGTTGAAATGTTCTCCATGGCGAATTCCTTCAGTTTTTCGGAATCCATTTTGAACTGCCTGTAGTTGTTGGAAAAAAGGATGATACCGTTCTTGCTCAATCTGGAGGCGGCAAGTTTGATCAGTTCGGGATGAAAACCCTGGATGTCGAAATCCCGGGATGTTTTTGAATTGGAAAATGTGGGGGGATCCAGGAAAATAAGGTCGTAAAGCTGTCTGTCCTCCTTCAGCCAGGCCTGGCAGTCCGCCTTGAAAAACCGGTGATTCCCTCCGCTGAATCCATTCAGAGCCAGGTTTTCCTTTGCCCAGGAAAGATAGGTGTTTGAATGATCCACGGAGGTGGTGGTTTTAGCCCCCCCGTCCGCCGCATAGACGGTGGCCGTTCCCGTATAGCAGAAAAGATTCAGGAATCGCTTTCCCTTGGCAAGTTTCCGGATGAGCTCCCTTGTCATCCTGCCGTCCAGAAAAATGCCGCAGTCCAGATGATCGGTAAAATTGATCAGAAAACGGTTCCCTCCTTCCTGCATGGTAAGGAATTCCCCTGAAGAGCTGATCCTCTGATACTGTGTCTTTCCTCTCTGCCGTTTCCTGTTCTTACAGAAGATATCTTTCCTGTCCACATCCAAGGCCATGGGAAGCGCGCTTACGATTTCACGAAACCGCGCTTCAGCCATTTTCGAATCAACCGTTCCCGGTGGGGCATATTCCTGTACGTGAAGCCATTTATTCTCAAAAAAATCAATGGAAACGTTGTATTCGGGCATGTCCGAATCGTAAAGCCTGTAAGAGGAGATCCCTTCCTTTCCGGTCCACTTCCGAAGCTTTTTAAAGTTTTTCTTCAGCCTGTTGGCGAACATCTCCGCTCCGGGGCTTAGAGGGGGCTTTGGTTTTTCTTTCAGGCGGCTTCTTTCTTTTTCGGTGAACAGGTGAAAATGCGCCAGGGTGCATTTGATTGGGCCGTTAAAAAGGACATTCACCTTGTCTGCTTTGAGCCCCGTGTTCCGGGCCAGTTCTTCATCCGCGGTAATTAGAGACGCCCGCCATCCCGGAAAATTTTCCGAGAGCACCTTCCCCAGCTTCCCGTACAGGGCCGGAAGGTCCTCTTTCGTCCCGATCCGTCTGCCATAGGGGGGATTTACAGCCACCAGACCAACCGGGAGCGCTTTTATTTCCGCCGGGGAGATTTCGTCAATACCCTTCCTTCGTACCTGTATGAATGGTTCAAGCCCTGAAAGCCGGACATTTTCCATGGTGGAATCCACGCTGCGTCCGTCAAGATCAAACCCTACGATCACGGGAATGTTGTCCTTCCCCTTTTCCCTTCTCAGGTGGGCTTCTTCCAGCAGCTCTTTCCACAGGGCGGGCATGTGTTGCTTCCACCCCATAAACCCGAAGTAGTCCCTGAAAAGACCGGGGGCGATATCTCCCGCCATAAACGCTGCTTCCAGGAGGAACGTACCCGTACCGCACATGGGGTCGACAAAGGCTCCTCCCCGCCGGCTAATCTCCTTCCAGCCCCCTCTCAGCAGGATGCCGGCGGCAACATTTTCCTTCAGGGCAGCTATCCCGCCGCCTTCTTTATAATTCCTCCTGTGGAGGCTTTCCCCCGACAGATCGAGACTCAATGTGGCCTTGTCCTGTTGAATGTGGAGATTGATGATCACATCCGGCCGGAGAATTTCAACGGAGGGTCTTATTCCGTACCTGCTTCGGAAATAGTCCGATACGGAGTCTTTCACCACCAAAGCGGCATACTGGGAGTTGTTGAACCCGGATTGGTAAAGGGAACATCGCACCTTGAAAAGGCCATCTTCCGTGAGATGCATCTCCCACGGAATCTCTTGGACGGCATCATAAAGCGCTTCCTTGGTCCCGGCATGGAAGGTGGAAATTTCCAGAAACAACCTGTTCGCGATCCTCGACCACAAGCAGACCCGGTACGCGGTTTCCAGGTTTCCCTCGAAGGAAACGCCGCCCTTTGTTTCTTTTATGGATGTTGCGCCGAAGGATACCAGTTCGTCGGCTAAGAGTTGTTCCAGAAAAAGGGGAGTTGTACAGAAAAAAGAAAGTGTCATAGTTGTTAATCCTTCAGGAAAATTTGGGACGCAGATAAACGCAGATTCTCAAGATAGAGGCATCCCCGGCACTGATCCACGAAAAACCTGATTTTGTTACATGACCATGTAATTTCCTTCACATTTTGCGTCTTTGCGTGAGACCTTTCAGTTGCGGTTTTTTCGGGTTAAGGATTCATCCTCATTTTTTCGTGAAAAGGGCGCCGAAAAATCCTTCCATCCCGTGAATGTGGGGCAGGGTTCGGAAAAAACCATTCCCATCCACCAGGTCCAATGCCCATCCGGGAGCGGATTTTCGAAGATCTATCAGGGCCATTGTGGAATTCCTTCTGAGAAACCGCTCTACATTGTTTTCATTTTCTTCTTTCGACACGGTGCAGGTGACGTAAAGCAGTTTTCCTTCAGGTTCGAGGACCTCTACGGCCCTATTCAGCAGGCTCTGCTGTAACTCGGCAAGACGCTCTATATCTTTACCGGTCTTGACGAGTTTGATATCCGGATGCCTTGAGATGACTCCCAGGCCGGAACAGGGAGCATCCACCAGGATCTTTTGGAAAGGCCTTTTCAGAAGCCTGTGAAGGGATCGGGTTGCGTCTGCAATGATGGGCATGATGGTCCCTATTCCAAGTCGCCCCGTACTGTGTATCAGGCCCTGAATTCTTTCCCGGTTCGTATCCACTCCTAAAATGAAACCCCGATCCTTCATCAGTGCGGCCATGTGGGTAGATTTTCCACCGAATCCCGCGCAGACATCCAGTACGGATTCCCCGGATTCAGGAAAGAGGAGGTGAGAGCATATCTGGGCCGGTCGGCTCTGGACCTGGAACAACCCCTGATGAAATGCCTGCAATTTGTGAAGCGGCCCTTTTAAACGGGCTATTTCAATCGCTTCAGGACAGCGTAGATCCAAAGAGCAGTCTATTCCTTCTTCTCGCAGAATCTCCAAGAGTTTTTCGCGGGTCGTTCCGAGTGTGTTTGTTCGAATAAAGAGCCGCGGAATATCGTTTCCCGCTCGGAGCATCTTTTCTGCCTCCCCCACCCCATGCTCCCTTATCCATTGTTTCACCAGCCACATGGGATAGGCGTAGGTTATGGCCAGATAAAGAGCAGGATCGCGGTCTGCATCCGGGAAAACCATTTCGCCTTTTTTCCTGCAGATATTCCGCAAAATGCCGTTGACGACGCCCCTGAGGTTTTTCTTGGGGAGCTTTCCGGCCTGTTTGACCGCTTCATTGACGGCTGCCGATTCAGGAACCCGATCCATGAGGAAAATCTGGTATACGGCCAGGCGAAGGATGTTTAATATGGGAAGCTCAATGTTAGCAAAAGGGAAGCGAACGGATTGTTTGATGATCCAGTCAATCCTTATCTGCCAGCGCAGAACGCCCTGAACAAGGTGCAGGGAAAAGGCTCTGTCTCTCTGGTCAAGACGAGGATTGTTGTCAAAAGCGCCCTCCAGGGTTCGTTCCTGAAAACCGAGGATGTTTTCACGATTGTTGAGGGCGGTCAGTGCGATATTTCTCGGCATCTCAGCGGCCCAGGAAGGTTCTTACGGCGCTTGTCACCAGATCTATGTCCACATCCGTATCAAAACATGGACCAAACGGCCTTTTGTTGAAAATGCCAAAAACAGGGATGGGGTAGCTGTCCTGTATCCCGCTGGTGAGATCCCGTTCGCAGGCAACGCCTATGATGATCTCAGGCCGTTTTTCCACCACGATCCTTCGAGCCAGAGTACCCCCGGTGGCCACCGAAATGGGGGTCTGATATTCTTCGGCGAGGGCAGCCAGTTCTTTTATTCGGCATTTTCCACACGCCTTGCAGTTTTTGACATCCCCTGTAATTCTCACGTTGCAGTCATGGAACTGAAGACAGTGGGGGAGAAGAATGAGGAGCTTTTCAGGTTTGACCATCTTGGCTTCAGCAAGAACCAGTTGGTTGTTGATGGCCACAAAAGACCGACGGATTTCACTCTTTTTGATTCCGAAACACTTCCCTACTCCCACAAGCAGCGGGAAAAGGAAGCGGATCACAATGCCCCTGATTTTTCTATTGAAAAAAAGGTTCTTTCCCCGGATGATGGTGAAGAGAAGTGTCAATACTGCGCCTAAACAGAGCAGGACGATCCCCCCGAAAATGATCCCGGCGATAAGGGGCAGATAGGGATGAATGTTGGTAAAACCCACATAAGGGACCCACCAGAGCAGCAGGGAGCCTCCGACCAGCACCAGGCAGGTAATTAAGAGGAGAAAGATGAATGTGCGCTTTTTGGGCCTTTCAATCACGCCCCTCTGCAACCGGTCTTCATGAGACGACAGAGGAAAGATACCCTCGCCTGATTCCTTTTCAGGTTGCTTTTTATGATCCTGGTCGCTCATACTCTTTCACCCAGCACCGTTCCTTTTTCCATGGGAAAGCCTCTCAGAAAAGCATCGGCGGGAAGTCTCTTTTTCCCCGTCGCCTGCAGTTCTCTGATTTCCAGGATCCCTTCTCCTGTTTGAATGAGCACCCCTTTGAGCGAACAATCGAGGACCGTGCCCGGCGCCTGTTTCTTTGGTTTAAAATCCGCCAATCGCGGCGAAAACAGTTTTACCGTTTTCTCTCCAACGGAAGTAACTGCCCCGGGAAACGGATCAAGCCCTCGAATAAGGCCGGACAGGGATTCCGCCGGCTTCATCCAGTCGATAACGGAAATGCGTTTGTCGATTTTCGGGGCATAGGTTGCCTCCAAGTCGTCCTGCGGCCGCGGGATCAGGAGACCCTCCGCCAGTTTTTCAAGGCTTTCCAGGAGCAGCTCGCCTGACAGTACGGAGAGCCTGTCGTGGAGGTTCCCGGCCGTTTCCCTCGTACTTAGAGCGGTTTTCTTCTGCAGGAGTATGGGGCCTGTGTCTAACCCTTCTTCCATGACCATGGCCGTAAGTCCGGTCTCTTTTTCCCCGTTGATGATTGCCCACTGGATGGGTGCGGCGCCCCTGTATCTGGGCAGGAGAGATGCGTGGATATTCAGGCCTCCCCATTGGGGGATTTCCAGGACTTCACGTTTGAGCACCTGCCCGAAGGCAACCACCACGAGAAGATCAGGCTGGAGTTCCCGGATCGCACTGCAGAATTCGGGCTCAGACGCATTTTCCGGTTGAAACAGGTCCAGGTGCATCTCCAGGGCTGCCTGCTTGACCGGGGGAGGGGAGGGCGTTTTGGTCCGCCCTTTTGGCCGATCCGGCTGGGTTACCACTGCAAGTACTGTATGTCCCGCACCCACCAGGGCATGGAGCGATGCCACGGCATACTCCGGAGTGCCCATGAAGATGATTTTTGGATGAGCGGGAAATGTTCCCTGACGGGGAGTGGACAGAAGCGACATGCAGCAAAGTTCCTTATTCTTCTTTGTTCTTTTTCTTGAGTTTTTTCTTATACAGTGCCCTTTTCAGGCTGCTGATACGGTCGATAAAAAGGGTGCCGTCCAAATGATCGATTTCATGCTGCAGGCATACTGCAAGAAGTTCTTCCGCATCCATCTTCACGGGTTTGCCGTGACGATCCGTCCCCTGAACGGTTACGCGGGCATTTCGGGTGACCTCTGCTGTGTAATCAACCACGCTCAAACAGGCTTCTTCCCACTTGATTTCATCTTCCCGGTGGGTGATTTCAGGATTAATCAGAACCATCGGGTTTCGCCCATCCTCTCGGGGACTGCCATCAAATACGATAACCCGCTTGAGCAACCCCACCTGATTTGCGGCAAGGCCTATGCCCGGGGCGATGTACATGGTTTCAATCATCCTGTCGATAATCTTCTGCAGATCTCCGTCTATCTCATTCACGGTACTGGCGCTGATTTTCAGAACCGGATCCGGATATGTCAGTATTTTCATCTCATTTTCGTCCATGAGCAAAACCCCCTACCATATATTCCGGCTTCCATTGTAAGCCTTTTTGTTCAATAAATCAAGGCAAGGGTTTATCGAAGAGCACCTTCGTGAAGGCATTTCGTGGGAGGGAAGGATGGGGTGCATCCTCTTCAAAAACCTTGGCGGAATGGTTTAGCTGGGCCTGAAATACACATCCGGAAAATTTGAATAAGATACGATGGGGTCTTGATTGACAGCCTGCAGTGGCTTTCTAATCCGCAAGATAGTATTCCAGTGTTGAAACGACCCGAACTTTTTTGATATAGGGTGTGTTGCTGTCTCTGTCGTTGATGGAAAACTGCCCCTGAGCGGCCTTTTTAATCTTACCGATTCTGCTGTTGGAGTCTTTGGCAAATTTCTCGGCAACTTCGCGCGCATTGTTTGTGGCTTCTTCAATCATGGCCGGCTTGATGTCGTTTAATCCGGTGAAAAGATATTCCGTCCGCGACTCGTAATTCTGCCCGGAAATGGCGATCCCCTGTTTGCCTAAATCGAGAAGTTTGTCCATGGTTTTTCTAACCAGGGCCACGTTATCCGTATACACACTGACGGTTGAATTGCCGGAATACCGGTACTGTATATCCCGCGAGTTGGTATATCCCTGTGCCTGTTTGTCGATGATGGCTGGGGCTGAAATGGAAATGCCTTCCTTTTTGAACCCGCTTTTCTCCAGGAAGGCAACGATAACGGCATTTTTTTCCTGAATGCTGGTAAACAGATTATTCAGGTCGTTGTCAACCACGTCAAAGCGGATGGGCCAGATGGCAATATTCGCCTGGACTTCTCTCTCCGAAAGGCCCTTTACGGTGGCAGTCCTCTCTAATGCTTTGATTTGCAGGACACCGTCCGCAATCAAATATCCTAACAACGCCAGTCCTGTGCAGATAAAAACGCCTAAAATAAACGCTTCGAGCGTACGACTTTTTGTCATGACCTTTTTCTCCTGTTGAACATTCATGGGACCTCCTGTGCAGTTTCAATGGAATCGTGGCATTTTTACGCCGGTTAAGCCGGGGCCCTTAGATCTTCTCTTTGGGTTTCATCCTTGCCAGGATGACCCGCACTTCCTCTTCCCCGGAGCGAAAGACCTTTTTCTGCGCCACGATATCGAACTGACCGCTCATCTGCCTGAAAAACCCGATACTCGTCTCCCTGGCCCTCTCAGCCAGGATAATTTCTCCCGACGGTTTCAGACAGTTTTTGAAAAGCCTGCCCAGAGGATCATAATCCTCCTTCTTAAAAACCACCTCTGACCCCACAATCGTATCAAAGGGTTCGACTATTTCCGGATCATTCCAGTCGAGCCTGCGGATGTCGGGGAAGGGCCCTTCCGGGGTCTGGTTTTCGCAGGCATTGGCCCGAACGAAAGCAAGCGCATCGTCATTATACTCCGTGAGGGTTACCCTGTGACCAAAGGAAGCCGCAACGATGCCGGCAACGCCGACGCCACAGCCGATTTCAAGGAGATTCTTGTTTTTGTCAACGGGCATGGCCGCAAGGCAATCCGCCAGAACAATGGATGCATCCCATATCTTCGCCCAAAGGGGGAATTCGTGAAAGATATTATCCATATGTACCAATCCGTCAAGGGATTTTGGAACGAAAAACCGGTACTTCCGGCCCCTTAACGTCAGATTTGAAGCTTCCGTCTTGTACTTCCTGTGAAAAGATTCCAGTGAAAACATGTGGTGAGTCCGTTTCTCAAAAGGATGAAAATCTTTGCCAAACCCGTGGGGTTATTTTTGACACACTCCAAAGCCCATGTCCATCTTAAAATCAGGAAACTTCGGCAATGTGCGAGGCTGTTGGCCAAGCCTTTAAAAAGGAAAACCGGGTGTGAACAAAAAAAGCACTTACAACGAATAGCTGTAAGTGCTTAATTTTACTGGTGCCGAGACCAGGAATTGAACCAGGGACACGGGGATTTTCAGTCCCCTGCTCTACCGACTGAGCTATCTCGGCTTGAAATTTATCCGTGCAGTATACCCACAAACTGCCGCTCCGTCAAGAGCAATTTTCATGATTTTCGGTATTCGTAAAGATTTCTTTTCAGGAACCCTCCTTGTCCACTTCCATTTCAAGAAGATCAAGGTCAATGAAGTCATTCTTGAGATCCGTTTTCTTTTTGCCCCCTTTGTTGCTGTCTGTTGCCCTTTTCACCTCCTGATTAGAGAACAACTCCGGCATTTCAATAGCTCCCTGGGGGGCGTTTTCCTCATCGGAAAGATCCACTTTGATATAGTCCTCCAGGTTTTGAGACTGACCCCGGGAGTTTTTTTCATCAAAATCCAAAATCTCAGACACGGATAAGACATGCTCATCGGCAGGCTCCCGTTCCGGAAAATCTTTCGAGGGCACAGGTTCCTGATCGAACGACAGATCGTCAAGGGATATGAGCAGTTCATCCTCTTCCGGCTGGTTTTCTACCTGATTTATGTCGGAAAGATCAAGTTCGAGGTAACCCTCCGAATTTTTGCTTGCTCCGGGCGTTTCAATCTTGTCAAAAATGCCGGAAGAGGGTTCTTCCTCATCGATGGGTGCAAAGGGCGAAGCGTCTTCTGTGATTTGTGTGTCGAATAGAACCGATTCTGTGGAGGAGGCTTTCTCTTTCTGTGATGAGATTTCCGGCATGAAGAGATCTTCGCTCATGGGGGACTCTGGAGTTTCAGATCCATGCTCCATGGCAGGTTCATATTCAAAAGAAAGCTCGTCCAATGCAACCATCAGCTCATTTTCCCCATCATTCAGGGAGCTTTCTCTAAGGTTCTCAGAGGAATCCAGCCTGTTCTTATCCAACATGAAAATCTCTTCATTCTGATTTTCCAGAAAAGAAGAAACACCGGATGGTTCATCTCCCATTGAATGTTCAAAACCCCCTGTTTCCCCTGTAAATGATGTGAGAAGGTAAGGAGGGTTTGGTTTGTAGGGGGGAAGATGCAGCTTCTCTGTTTCTGCAGAGAGGTCCTTGCCGCATTTGGGGCATGTCTGGTTGAAGTCAAAGCTGGTATAACTGCATTTTATGCATTTCATGGGAGTTCCTCACTGGCATTCCTTCAGCGCATCTCTTGCCAATTGGTCGCAACGTTCATTTTCAGGGTGTCCGGCATGTCCTTTCACCCATTCCCATTGAATCTTGTGGGGTTTGCTCAGATTCAGCAGGATTTCCCACAAATCCCTGTTAAGGACCGGTTTTTTCTGGGAATTCAGCCAATTATTTCTGATCCATGAAGGCATCCACTGGGTCATGCCGTCCTTTACATATCTGGAATCGGTAAAGACCTTGATTCCGCATGGCCTTTTAAGCTGTTTGAGCGCTTCAATGACCGCGGTCATTTCCATGCGGTTGTTGGTGGTATTTCGAATGCACCCTGAAATCTCCTTCCGGTTGTCGCCATATTTCAATATGGAACCGTATCCTCCAGGGCCGGGATTTCCACTGCAGGCTCCATCCGTGAAGATTTCTACGATACCTTGCCGGGCCCTATTTTCCAAGGTCTGCAGCCGTTGTAAAGTGCGCCCTGATTACAAATTTAATTTCCGGCTGTTCCTCATAGTTGGTTTTAAGGGTCAGAAATCCCCGGTATGTTTTCTCGCTTCCGGGTATGGGTTGGAACGTGATTTTGTATTTTCGCCCCTTTTCGACCTCTTTCAAGTCGTATTTCATTTTGCCGGCAAGCGTGAATTCTGTTTCACTGAGTACAAGAGGTTTACTCTGCGTGGTCCATATTTCTGCTTCTTTGCTTAGGTTCTCACTTTCCGTCCCACGAAAGAAGATGTATCGGGAGCTTGGTGATACAAAAACAGGGACTGTTACATCTCCAGACATCTTTAATTTTAACGGTTTCGTGATGGTGTCATTGGTGATGACTCTTGCATATTTCGCAATGGCGCCCTCATATCCTTTGGTATCAACTTTCAGCGTAATTTTTCCTTCCCCTCCCGGGGGAATATCCCTGTCAAACTGGGCAACCGCGCAGCCTCAGCCGGGTCTTACATTTAGAATCTTGAGAGGCAGGTCCCCTCGGTTTTCGATTTTAAAGGTATGTTCAACGATTGCTCCCTGTTTCACCTCCTTGAAATCGAATTCAGGGTCAGTTATTACTGCTTTTGGCCCCTGTTTATCCTCACTCATTGCGGGGGGTACAGTAAAGAGAACCAGACAGGAAAACAATAAAATATGGCATAAGGCTTTGAACATAAACAAGACCTCCTAAGCAATAGCAGTCTTTTTTTCATGGTTAAGTTTATAGGTAAGGACATCCAGCATGACAGTGAAATCGATGTTTTCAACAAGGCAGCATTCCGGAACACTGATCCTTATGGGAGAGAAGTTGAGGATGGCGTTTACGCGGGCCTCCAGGAACAGATCCGCAATTTTTTGTGCGGCGGAAGGAGGTGCGGCGATTACGCCTATCTCAATATTGAGCTCTTCAATAGCCTGACTCAGGTCTTCTATGTCTCTGATCATAAGGCCCGATGGAAGTTCTTCCCCTATTTTCCGGGGGTCGTTGTCAAAGGCGGCCACGCAATTGAATCCCCGGTCAGTTAAGTTTTGACGCTGTATGAGGGCGGAACCGAGATTCCCGATGCCCGCAACGCCTAAATTCCAATCACGATTTACAGCGAGAATCTTTTTGATCTGTGCCTGCAGATCAATGACGTCGTAGCCCACTCCACGAACGCCGAATTCTCCAAAATATCCAAGATCTTTCCTGATCTGGGCTGGGTTGAGCTGGCACAACCATGCCAGTTTTTCAGACGATACCATACGGTAGCCGTCAAACTCAAGCAGCTCAAGTTGTCTGTAATAAATGGAAAGTCTCGTAACCGCAGCCTTTGGTATTTTTCTGATTTTGGGCATTATCCCTCATCCTTGGTTCCGAATTCCATTTCATTATATGACAAATGGTAGAGTTCTGCAACAACCATTCTGTTTCCGGTTCAATTTTCTGCATAGCCATGCGGGGCTCCTTATCTGAAGGAACCCGGAATGGGTTGATGTTTTCTTTAAGCAGACCTGTTGATCCCATTATGGATGGAAACGAAGGAAGGCATTAGGGGAAAATTCTGATGACAAGGTGTCGTCTGCTGGTATACAAATATTAAGATTATTTGACATTGAATTCTGATTTTACTATGCTTCCGAGGAAAGAGAGCGTTGAAGGAACATAGGGGAGAATGAAAGAAACCAAACCGTTTGCATGCAGGGTCGGAATATACGGAAAGATGCCGGGAGAAACAGGAGGGCTGCCTTGAGGAAGGAACTTCTACTATCAAGAGAAATGATTGGTGCGCGCGTAAGAGAATTGGCCGGAGAAATTTCCGAAGACTACCGGGGAAAAGAGCCGCTCCTTGTGAGCGTACTGAAAGGATCTGTATTTTTCTTTGCTGATCTGGTAAGAGAAATTACTTTACCCTCAAAAATTGATTTTGTCAGGGCTGCCAGTTACGGGAAAGAAATGAATTCATGCGGTTCCGTTCGGTTAACCAAGGATTTGGAACTCCCCGTTGAAGGAAAATCAATTCTGTTGGTGGAAGACATTGTAGATACGGGCCTGACATTATCGTATATTACAGGATTGCTGGCGGACAGAGGGGCCGAAAGCATCAAGATATGTGCGCTTGTGGATAAGCTGGAACGTAGGGAAAGGCATGTTCCGATTGATTATTGCGGGTTTAAAGTTGAAGAAGGTTTTCTGGTGGGATATGGACTGGATTTTGATGAAAAATATCGATCTCTTCCGGAAATTTTTGTTCTCAAGGAATGAGGCAGATGCCATTGCCATTCACCTATTTAATTTTTCTGTCCAGTTCGATGTTCGAATGCTACGTTAATGACGCAGGAGGGAGTCATGCTCATTCAGTGTGAAAACTGTAAGACCGAGTTCAATCTTGATGAATCCCTGATAAAGGAAGGCGGGTCAAAGGTTCGATGTTCAGTCTGTAAAGAGATATTCGTGGCTTATCCCCTGGTGCAGGCCCCTGCAGAGGTTGAATTTCCTTTCCCGGAAGCAGCGATCGGATACCATGGGACGAATTTAACGGATAACACTGTCCATGCAGAGCCGGAAGAAACACCAGACCGAGATGATTTTCTGGATGAACTTGACGGACTGGAGGACATCCTGAATGAATCGGATTCAGGGGTGGATGGAGAAAAAGCTGTTTTTGATGAAGCGGAAAGGGACATTCTGACAAGCACGACCAACGGGGAACGGCAACTGGCAAACCGGCCCCTGTCTGATTTTCCGTCCATTGAACATTTAGGGGAGCATTTCGAGCAGGAGAGTGAGGAACCCCCAAAGAAAGCACCTTCAGACCATGGGAAAACCGAATTCCCTGTGGCAGGGAAAGAAAGGAAAAAGAAATCCTCAAAGGTCCTGCTTTTCTCTCTCATTGTTTTGTTCCTCATCATTGGCGCGGCGGCCGCTCTTATCTATTTGAGACCTGAATTGATCCCGAAATCCCTGCCTTTTTTTGGGCCTGAAAAAAAGCAGGAACAGGCTGATCCGGGGGTTCGCCTCCTGATGTTCAGTTCGGTGAGTGGGGGGTTCGCAGAAGCGGAAAATGGAGGGCGTTTTTTTGTCATCAGGGGCGTTGTCACCAATAAATACCCGGAACCAAGAAGTTTTATCCTGATTAAGGGAAGTATACTGGATGATCAGGGGAAAGTGGTTCAGGCGCGCACTTCCTACGCGGGAAACAGTTTTACGGAAGAAGAGCTTAAGACGCTGCCTTTCAGCGAGATCAACAAGGCCATGGAAAACCGTGACGGAATGGCCAGAAAGAATTTCAATGTGCCTTCAGTCGCGGCAATCCCTTTCATGATTGTCTTTGAAAACCTGGAGGGCAGTCTGAGCGAGTTTACTGTGGAGGCTGTCAGTTCTTCGCCTGGAACCTAACCTTGGCAAAGCACAGACCAAATTGAATATTGAAGACTGAATGTTGACGATTTGCGGTATCGTTTCGCCCCCCGTTTCCACTGAAGTCGTCAGTTTTCTTTACCATGAAAA
>BS_KBA_SWE02_21mDRAFT_10000225_pt1 | contig 20536 bp, 34 predicted proteins | sample BalSeasSWE02_21m_FD_9196 | JGI IMG/M metagenome (IMG submission 9196)
TATTACTCAGGAATAGCTGAATTTGTTAAGAGAGTACACGTTAAAGCTAGAAAGACAGGGTACGTTGAGACTATCTTAGGAAGAAGAAGAAATATGAATATACTTGGTATAACAGACTTTAATAATTTTGGAAGGAGAAATTATGCAGAGAATAGTAGTATCTCTCATAGTGTTAGTGGCTCTTCTGCTGATCTTATTAAATTAGCAATGATTAACATTAGAGATAAGTATAGGGGCAAAGTTATTCAGAGGTTTCAGGTTCACGATGAGTTGTTGATGGAAGTAAAAGAAAGCGAAGGAGAAAAATATCTAAAGCTTGTAAAAGCAGAAATGGAAAATGCAATGACGCTGAAAGTTCCTATAGTTGCTGATGCCTCTCTTGGACATAGCTGGAGAGCGGTGCATTGATGGAAAATATGCTTGATAATTTTGGCTGTGGTTTACTGATTTTATTTATATTAGGACTTATATTTGGTGTCGGGTTTGTTTTATTTTTACAATGGATATTATAATGAAAAGAATAATTCAGTGGATAAGGCTTTATGTATTTAGAGAAGGATATTTATTTAGTTGGTTTTCTTTATTTGTAATTAAAGTTAAAAGGTGGTTAGTAGGAGATTGGTGGGTTGTTAGGAAGTGTAAATTTCCATTTCCTAAAGGGTATGCTACCTATAATAGAAAAAGAAAAATGATTTTAGATACAGGGTTAACAAAACTAATGGCTAAAGAAACGTGTAAAGAGTTGAATGAATAAGAAGAAGTTTGATAAATATAAGTTAGCGTTTAGGTATTTTGAATTGACTGAAATAATATCAGCTAATGCTCATATTATTCAGAAGACAAAAGATGAAAGTAAAAGAATTAAAGCACGAGAAGAGAATTTAAGTTTGCTTGCAAAGGTTTTATTAATTAAAAATTTATTACATAAAAGGAGTTAGTTATGAAGTATTTGATTGCACGAGCAATAGAGGGGGTGGCATTAAATGGAAATGAGTATTTAATGACAGAGGATAATGAACCGTTTGAGTTTGACACACGAGAAGAGGCTCAAAAATATATTGACGAGGTGGTTGGTGATTCTGCTGAGGTGTGGGAAGTAGAGAATGTTGAAGAGTTGTTTCCTAAACAAAATCCGCCGGACTTAGGAATTAATGTTAGTGAGTCTATAAAGTCTGGCGATAAAATGGGAAGATAAATTTGCTTTATTAAATAGTACAATAGTATTTTTTATTGTACTAAAATAAAGGATTGAGTTATGGGAAAATCTATATTAGATGAAATCATCATTGAAACTGCTGATGATCTCGCTGACGACTTAGAACACTATTCTCATTTGAATGAGAAGGAAAATGTCAATATAGAGGAAGAAGAGCCTGATGAGGATTATGATGATGACTTTGATGAAGATTATTAAATAGAAAGTTGACTTTTCTGCCTGTTATTTTTTAGTTTTGTGCAGGTGCAAATAAAGCACAATTAAATCCATAATAATTTGGAGACTACAATGACTGGTGGACGTAAAACTGTAAACGAGTAATTTTTTTTCAATCGACACCTCCATTAGATTGATTAAATGCTGAACCCTGCTTATTTATATGAGCAGGGTTTTTATTTATTAATAGGAATTATATGATTAGTTATTTAGTTAGGTCGCATTTATATATACCTTATTCTGAGTTTACCCCTAAAATGAAAAAGAGGCTTACAATTATCAATCCTGATATTAAGCGATATCATATGATGGGGGTAGAAGCTCCAGAGGGTGTTACAGAAACATATAGATTGTATAAAGCAGATGATAATAAGAAGTTCGTGCGAATACCAAAATTCGCTTTAGGGAGTTTGAAAGAGTTGGCTAAGACTAATAAAGTCATTATGGATAACCCTGATATAGAAATAGATATACAGCTTAAATGGGATTTTCAGTATAATGACTCGCAGAATAAAACTTTAGCTGATGCGTGTACGATGTTGTTAGATGAGTATGGCGCTGTTATTGTTGCTGACCCCGGAGAGGGAAAGACTTTAATGGCTATTGGTATTATATGTTTTATTAAACGCAAAACATTAATACTTGTTCATAAGGATTTTTTGGTTAATCAATGGCGTGACGCTTTGTTGAAACATACCAACCTAAAAAAGGAAGAGATTGGATTAATTAAAGCTGGAAAATTTAAGGATGGTAAGGTAGTAATAGGAACACAGCAATCGTTGATGAGAGGAACTGTAATAAGTAGTGAGGTGAATAAATTATTCTCATTCAAAATTCAGGATGAAACTCACAGAATTGGTGCTACTATGTTCTTGAGGTCGTATACTAGATTTAATACTAAGTATTGTTTAGGATTATCGGCAACGCCTGATCGTGAGGATGGCTTAGAAGAACTATATTTTTTACATACTTCTAATAATCTTATTATGCATAGCGCCTCTAGAAATATTAAAGCGTCCTACTATCGATTAGTCTATGCGTCTGGTAAGAGTTGGATAGGGTATCATTCCTATATGCCATATAGAATACAGGTATTGAAAAATCTTTTGGCTGATGAAACACGTAACAATATGATTATGAAAGTTATTGTTATATGTATGAGTCAGAATAGAAAAGTTTTGCTGATAGGTGAGTATGTTAAAAAGTTATTTGAATTTATGCATCACTTACAGCAACAGTTTCCGAATTATAAGGTAGTTAGATTTTTTGGAAATCCGGCATTAACTAAAAAGGATAGAAGGGAGGGAGTTAGCTATGAAAAGTATAAAGACCCTAACGCTGAAGAATTATTAGCGGCTAACATAATAGTTGCAACATATAAAAAGGCTATGGAGGGAATTGATATACCTAACTTAGATACGGTAGTAGGACTAACACCGTTAGCAAGTAAGGTAGGATTGAAGCAGGTTATTGGTAGAGCTGAGAGAAAGTATGATGGAAAGAAATCTCCGCTAGTCATAGACGTTGTAGACACTAATAATAACTGGTGTATAAATTTGGCTAATAAGAGGTCGAGGCTGTATGAGGAGTGGGGAATGCATATGTATGATGGAAAGGAGTTTGATGATCTTAGTAATAAGAGTTATTTTCTTACTACTAATGACTAAAATTTTATTAAAATAGGTTGTTGTTTTTGATTAAAATAGTTATATTTGTCCTAGTAATTTCTGCAAATAGTTAAAAAGAACGAAGGAGGTTCTAATGGCTAAAGATAGGTTAACCGCTCTTGAAAAGTATATCCCCAGTGACGTAATAAAATTAACAGAAGAAAATGTAAAGGCTTTAGTAAAGAAAGCTGATACTAATGAATTGCATGAGCGGTATAATACTCTTATGGGTTTTGTTAAGTTGTTTGGCGATAGTGTTAAAGAGGAAGTAATTGAACGATTAAAATTGCAAGTCAAGAAAGGAGGAGAAACTTCTGTAGTAACAGAGATAGGTCAGATTACTTTAGTAAAAAGAAGTAATACTGTTATTGATGATTTCAGTTTAGAGAAGTGGATTGAGAAACAGGATGATATGGAAAAGTCGGATGTGTTCGATGTGCGATATGAGTTAGTGACTAACAATAAGAAAGTGTTAGAGTCGCTTTTAGAAAAGGGGCTTGTTACAATAAACTGGTCTTTGAATAAAACTAAATTTGAAAAGCTTAAAAAACTTTTCCCAAAGCTTAGTAAATTTGAAAAAGAATCTCCAACATTTTATGTTAAAGGCTTGTGAAAAAAGTTACTTACTATTCTCGTAATAAAGAGAAGATACTTAAAAAGAGGAAACAGCTTTATAGTGCTGACAAGTATGTAAGGGAAAGTCAGAAGGAAGCAAATAAGAGATATAGACGTAAGAAGTCGCTTCAGCGAAAAGAGTTGAAGGAAAAGCTAAAGAACGATAGAAAAGTATGGAAGGAATTTAGAATAGACGATAAGTTAGTTAAGTGTTGTCGGTCTGGCTATGTGGCTAAAAGTCTTGACCGTACTGCACAAACAATTCGCTTATGGGAACGAAAAAAATTCCTGCCTGAGACAATACGTTATAATGGTCATAGGTATTATACAAAATATCATCATTCGTTGATTGTAACTTCTTGGCAAAAATTTCCAAATAACTTGTCAGCATTTTTTAATAATATAATTAATAATTGGTAGAGGTATTGATGGCAAAACAAGAATCAATAAAACAGGGAGTTATTCAGAGAAGTGGGTTTCTTCCTAGAGTTTGGGTAACGTTAGAACAGACAATACAGTTAAAAGATTATGAGCCTGTAAAGATTGCAGGTGGTATGGCAATGGATGTTGAGGATGGTAAAACTGTTCAGGAGACTTTTGCTTTTGCTTTTGCAAGTACAAAAAAAGCTATTGCTCCTGAGATTATTAAGGTTCGTGAAATAAGAAATAAACACAATAAGTAATAACTAATTAAAGAGGAACGTTCTATGGCTACATTCAAAAAAGGTCAGGCTGTTGTAGTAAAGTACAAAGAGGATGGCCAATTTTATAATGCTGAAATATTATCTGTAGGAAAGACAGGTAATGTTAAAGTTAGGTTCGATGACAAAGAGATAGACACTTATTCTGCAAAAGATGTTTTTGATAAGGTGGAGTTTATGAAAAAACAGAAAGAGAAAAAGGCTAAAGAGTCTAAAACTCCTGATAAGAAGGAAGAGAAAAAACAGAAATCAAAGATTGATACAGAGGAAGTATTTGACCTTGAAAATATTGATGAGAGTATTGATAACGATTTAGAGTCTATCTTAGATGGTGATGATGTGTTTGATGATACTCCTCCGGCTAAGGAAAAGGGAAAAGGTAAAGGAAAAGCAGTTAATGAAGATGAGGCTGTATTTACTGATGTTGTTGATGATGATAATATATTTGCTGACACTAACGATGAAAATATATTTTCTGATGACCCCCCTTCTGATGTTATTGAGGGGCTGACTGCTGAAGAGATAATCGCTTTGATTAAAGAAAAAGGTTGGCATAAGAAGTATGCACTTGGTATTGTTAAAGGTGATGATGTAGATGATATGGCTGAGAAGGTTAGAGCTGGTGTACCTGAAAAAGAATTGGCTGTTAGTTCTCCTGTTGTAGATGAGGACGATGTGTTTGCTGACGCAAACTCTGAGTCTAAGCCTAAGAAGAAACAAAAAATTCCTGCTGAGGGTGTTGATGATGAGGGTAATGCTGTTGCTGAGGCAATTGGTGACAATTGGTTTAGTGAGGGTGATAGTGATGATGCAAAATTTGCTCCGTTGAAAAAGGGTCAGAGGAGATTTTGGATTCCGAGAAAAGAAAAAGCAACTATTACTTTTATAAATGCTGTACCCCTTACTTATAAAGAGCATAGGGTTAGGTTAGAGGGTGACACACACCAATTAACTTGTTATGGTACTGCCGGAATTAGATGCCCCTTATGTGAGCAGAGAAATAGGGCAACTGTAAAGAAAGCCTTTTTCATTATTGATCATACTGAGTATTACAGCAAGGTTCATAAAAAACAAATGAAGAATCAGATAAGATTGTTTGTTGTTGGTAATAAACAATATCAGGTGTTGAAAGCTCATAAGGATAAATACTATAAAGGTGAAGAGGCTAATTGGAGAGGACTTAAAGTTGAAGTCAATAGAAGTAATGATAGGATGTCTCCTAATAGTGGTGATATATTCTTTATTGAGGGTGTAGTGAAGAAGGATATATTCAAAGGTGAGTATGATAAAAATATCGATGACCTAAAGAAAGAATTAAAACCGATTCCAATGGATGTCCTTAAAGATAAGTTGCCGCAGATGGAAAATGAGTCTTGGGATAATGCTGATAGTGGTAATGATACTGATTTCAATACTGAGGATTAGTAAATAATATTTCGTGCAACTTGTGAACACTCTGTTCCCCTTTGGCGGTGTCCCCCTCACTTCCAAAAAGCAGGGCAAGTAACTTGTTGCACCTTTTTATATTTAAGGAAAAAATATGGCAGAAAAAACCGAGAAGAAAACTATTCCGCAAGTGATGTTAGAGATATTGAACAATGTCAATAAGGCTTACGATGCTCCTGTTATGTCTATCGCTGATGAAATAAAACTTATTAAAATACGTACTGGAATTTTTGCTATCGATTATGCAACGCTAGGTGGAATACCTAGAGGCAGGTGGCTGTTAGTAGTTGGTAATGAGTCTTCTTTCAAATCTACTCTTACATATATGATTGGTGCTAGTTTTCAGAGAATATGTGGAAGTTGTTTAACAGGTATGTTGGAGGAGAAAAATTTTGCAGGAGTTAATGTCATCTTAGATAGTAAGAGTAATGCATATGTTACTGCAACTAAGAAAGGCGATAAAGTTGAGTATCGATCTAAAGGTCTTTTAGCTAACTCAAAAAAGAAAAATATTTATGTGCCTAATCAATTACTAAGTCATACAAAATCTTTTAAGGCATATACGTATAGTTTGGAATGCAGTGAATGTGAGAGTCCTGACTATTCTATTTTCTTTTTGATTGACAGCGAGCATAACTATACTCAGTACTGGTCTATTAAATGTAACGTTGTGCATGGTAGAGTTATATTGGCGCAACCTTCTTACACAGAGCAAATAGGAGATATGTGTAAAGAGGCTTTAGGTACTGGTGTTGTCTCCTTTGTTGGGGTTGACTCTGTTCCTGCTCTTGGGCCGCTTATAGAGGATACGTCATCTATGGAAGATCAACAAATGGGTGTTCAACCTAGGGCTTGGAATAAGATTGTCAGGGTGCTTACTGCAATGCTTAATAAATCTTTTACTTATATCTATGTTGATAAGAATAAAAAGCAGATTACTAAAGTTATGAAACCCGAACCTGCGCTTGGTATGATTCAGCAATGGCGGGAAAAGATTGGTGGTTATGGTAACCCTCAGACTATGACTGCTGGTAGAGGCTTGAGATACGCCTCTTCTATAACTATGGAATTTGCTGTTGATGAGATAGAATATAATGGCGAGAAGAAAGATAAAAATATTAAGGGTATATGGTTTAGGTTTATTTTAGCAAAAGCAAAAACCGCAAAACAAATGTCGAATGGCAGATTGTATTTTAATCTTTCTACATATGAAGTAGAGAATGAAAGAAGTATAGTAGAGACTGCCATATCTACAGGGCTAATAAAACAAACTGGTGCGTGGTTTGAGGTGGGTAAGGCTAGATTTCAGGGTAAGGAAAAACTTATTGAGGGGCTAAAAGGTAAGTGGGAAGCCATTGGCGACAAATTAGTAGAAAAGGCTATTGCTAGTGAAAATCCCGAAAAATAAAAAGCAGTCGTTTTCTTTAGTTAATAAAGACAAGAATGTAAAAGTTTGGGCGAATAAACAGGAAAGTAAAGTCGCTAAAGCTTTAGGGGCTAGGCAGACGATAAATAGCGGCGTTAAATTATTTGACCCTGCTGATATGAAGTTAGGTAATAATTTAATTGAATTAAAAAATGCGAAAACCCAAAAGCAGATTATAGTAACTGTAGCAATGCTTGATAAGTTACTGTCTGAGGCTAGTAGGGTTGGTAAAGATGCGGTGTTAGTACTTAATTTTCCGAACAGTAACCTTAGAATTAAAAAATGGATGGTGTTTCCTTATGACGAGCGAGCAGAGAAAAACCGTAATTAATATTGTTGATAACATTGAGGGGATGTTAACGGAGTTAGACGACTCTATTATCTCTTTGTCAGAGGTAAGAGATAAAAGTTCTATTTACGAGATTGGGTGGGTTAGGGAGAATGCTTATATCCATTCTATAGAAATGTTCAAAGATAAAGTAATTAATGCATGTTCAATATTACAAAAATCAATATAAGGATTAGATATGCTGAAAAAGAAAAAAGCTACTACTGACTTAAGCACTCCCATGTATAGTAAGTTCATAGAATATATGAATAGTATCCCGGATGACATTGATTTAGTGCATAGTTATATCTGCGTACAATATCCGCAAAACAGATTTAATGTTAGAGTAGATACTATATATAAAGAGGGGTATGTATCTGAGGGAGTTTTTTATCCCTATAGTTATTGTCCTTTTTGTGCTGTTGACTCTGTAGACTATGATACTATGATAGCGCACGAAAAGAAGTTGTTAAGTGACCGTGAGGCTGTTATTGATGCTAAGGTAAAAAAGCAAAATAAAAAATTGAATTAAAACCTAGTTTTATTGTAAGTTTGGTTCGATCATAAAATAAGAGGTTCTATATGGAAATCTTTCAGCAGTTTTTAGCTCAATGGTTGGGCGCATATGCTGTCACCGCTATCGGAATGGTAGTGGCTATAACACTTATTTCAGGTTGGATATTCAGCCTGTTTAAATTAGACACAAGTAAAGTGCTATTTAAGTTTATAAGTGTTGGTCAATTGATCTCGTGGGTTTTAGCAATATTGCTTTCTTTCCTAGCTCAGTGGTTGGGATTAGGTATGTATGAAACCCTGTCTGTTATTCAGACACTTATATATGGTATTATTCTCGGACTAGGGGCAAATGCCTTTTATGACATATCTGTTATTCAATATCTATTAGAGTTGGTTAACGGTCTATCCCCTGTTCAAAAGAGTAAGGTTTCTTCCTAAAGCCCCTTTCCTTTAGGTTGATTAGAACGATAGCAGGGCATTGATATTGTTGCCCTGCTATTTATTAAAAGAATTAGTCGTTGTTTAGTAAATAAATTAAAGGAAAAATTATGTTAGAAGAAGTTATTAATGTAGTCTTCACTAAAAAAAGCTCCCCAAATGTTTATAACTACCTAGATAAAATAGGCGTAACTGAAGAAGACTATGCTTATAAAGAAATACGAAAACTTGTTGACATTGGTGTTACTGTTATAGAATCGATGCAAGTTAGTAAGGATGTTCAGTTTGTGAAAAAAGAAATGGACAGTATGATTGTTGGGTATAGTCATTCTGTTGAAGGTCTTTTTAGTCAGCTTAATGATAAGGTTGGTGAGTTGTTGGATAAGAACTTGAATCCTGATAAAGATGCTTCCTATTTACAGAAAATGAAAAGTTGGTTTAGGGATGAATTAAAAGTAGTAAAAGATACTGCTGACTTGTTAATTAAAAATGCCAAAGAAGTTTCTACTGATAAGCTTGTGTTAATTGAGAGTGGCATTAAAGAGGCTAATAAAAACTTTGACCCTGATAGTTCCTCGTCTTATTTAGGTAAGCTTAGGGGTGAGGTTACAGGTGTTCAGGATAAAATTCAGCAGATGTTAGACTTTACACGAACAGAATCTTTTGCACATAAAATGCTGAAACAAATGGAATCTTATTTTGGTAAGGATAGTCCTATACTAAAAGAAGTACTAGGTATTGTAAATACTCAGCAAGTTATTATTGAGGCTGAGTTAATAAAGTTGCGTGAAGAGATAGCCAATAAATCCGGCAAAGCAGAAATGCTTGAGAAGACTGCTATTAAGGGTTTCTTGTTTGAGGATGCGGTAGAGAAAATACTTGATTCCTGTGCAAGACCATTTAGTGATATAGTTGTTCGTACTTCTGCTGAGACAAAAACCGGAAAGACTGGAAAGAAAGGTGACTTTACTTACGAGATAAGCTCAACAGATGATAGAATAGTTGTTGAGGCTAAGGATGAGAGTGTTGGTTTGAAGTCTATGTTGGCGTATATGAAAGAGGCTATGGAATATCGTGAATGTAATTTTGGAATCTTATGTACTAAAAATCTGGAACAGTTGCCTGTACAGGTGGGCGGCTTTGGCTTGTATGAGGGCAATAAATTATTTTGTAATGCTGATTTTTTACCTTTGGCATTACGATGGGCTAAATTGTACTTAGAACGCATAAAGCGATCTGAAGACGTTGAGGGTTATGATGTTGAATTAGTTAAAGATAAAATTAGTGAGATAAAAAATCTGCTGAAAAACTTTACTAATATTAAAACTAAACTAACAGGCATTGATAAATCTGTGTTGTCTAGTACCGAAGAGATAAGGGAATTGCTTGAGCGTGTCAAGGATGGAATTAATAATTCATTAGAGGAGATAGAGAATGCCTAAAAAATACCTTCCAGAGAAAAATTATGTTGGTGCTATTGTACCAATATACCAACAGCCTATCTCAAGATTTGAATATGAGGGAATAGCAGTCGTGAAAAGGATAATAGAGAATGATGTGAATAATGCGTGTGTTAGAGCAATGGTGCATTTCAAAACTGACCAAGAGGGTATATATTTTGAGCGCCTGATTAATAAAAAGGATTTAGAAGGAAAGGGAGAATAAATGAAATCTAAAACGGAGTGTACAATAACAATGGTTTTTACTTTTTTATTTCCTCTTACTCAAGAACAGGCTCGAAAATATGATAGGATTAGACTTAATTCTTTTATGGAAGTAGTAAAAGCGGAAATGGATTATAGACTTACTAGAGAAATAAAAGATATGTTAAAAGAAATAAAAGGAAAGGAAAAGTGATGGGAGTATTTAATGATAACCCTCCTGCGATATGTATAAATAATATGCATGTTGGAACATTGAAACAGTATCTTAGTGAATTTCCAGATGATGCACGAGTAGTTATAATGAGAGAATATGATAGGAGAGATTTACAGATAGCTATAAATTTTGAACACCAAAAAGAAGTCAATGAGGTTCAATTTCTTATTGGTATGCCTGCTTCTACTTATGAGGGTGTTCCTGTTAAAGACTCTAGGGAGGTATTAAATGAATTGGCAGATAAGAAAAATGCGACTATGGAAAAATGGAATGAGGGAGGTAGGGATTAATGTTTCAAGAAGTTAGACAGATAGTATATGAGGGTGTTGGAGGCTTAAAGATTAATGAAGTTAAAAATAATGCTAGTAACCTTAGAGCTTCTTTGAAATATGATGGTAGCCAATATCATTTACATATTGTTAGTGGTAAGGCATATGCTTTGACATCTAAAAGAGACTCTGTTAAAACAGCGCAGTTAAATGATAGGATATTAAATTTTCCTGAGTTAACAGATGTTATATTTCCTTTTAGGAAAGAAACGATAATAGCGTGTGAGGTTAGTGCAGAGCATTTGAAAGATAAGTTTATGACTGGTGATATTAAAAATGCTAAGGATGAATCTTATATATGGAGTAGGCGATCTAATTATGTTGCTTCTATAATGAATGCTTTGCCTAATACTGTTACGTTACGTTATCCTGATGGCAATCCTTTAAAGCTTGTTGCTTTTTCTGTTGTGTGGGCTAATGGTAAGAGTACACTTGATTGGAATTATATAGACAGATATAATTTGTTGCACGATAATTTTCCTTCTACTCAAGCTGTTGGGTTAAAACCTAATAAGACTGATTATGTATATGCTGTTAAAGATTTCAAGGCAGAAAATATTTTGAAGTTAGATAAAAATGCTTTCGATACAGGTATTATGAAGTCTCCTGTATTTGATTATGAGGGGTTTGTTATTACAGAACCTGATACTATGAGAAGTTTTAAGCTGAAGAGAATGAAAGAGGCGGATGCTATTATAATAGGCTATGATTGGAATAGTACAGGAAAGTATAGTGATAATGGATGGATTAAATCTATAATAGTGGCGGTGTTCAAGAGTAAGCCTAAAGATATAAAAGATACTGTTATTAGCCTACACCCTGATGATATTGAAAAGTATAGAAGTAAGTTAATAGTGGTAGGAAAGATAAGTGGTTTTGATGAAGGTATGCGGGCTGAAATTTCGCAGAACCCGAAAGATTATTTAGGTATGCCTGTTCAATGTGAGTTTATGGAATGGACTGGTAAAGCAATGAGGCATCCTCGTATAGGCGAGAAGGGTATTAGAGCTGATAAGCGTATTGATAGATGTACTTTAGAATTTATAGCAGGAGGATAATATGTTTAAGTATGGGTCAATAAATTTCTATAAAAATATAGGACAGTTTTCAAGTTGGCTACAGAGAGTGGTCAATAAAACTATTTATTCACATAATGGATTAATTGCAGGTCAAATATCTGAAACTGGAAGGTCGCTTGAGTTTGAGGCTAATTTACAAGTGGGTTTTACTACTTGGAGAAGTAGCGTAAACACTGAAACATATGAATGGATTGGTGTGGCTGATGGTATTATTCATTATGCCATGCACAAGGTTATTGAAGAGTATGAAGAAAAGTCGTATGGGTATATTAGTTGGTTAGCGATATTTCTTAGACGAATGTTTGAAAAACTTGGTTTCAAAAAAGCCAGAGGTTGGAGTATACTTTGGGGGTGGGGTATTCATTGTTCTGAACTTATCTATTATTACCTGTTGGAAATATGTACGTTAATGCATTGGGAAGAAGAAATAAATTGGCTTAGAGAATTTAATTCTAATTTATTTACCCCACAGGATACAAGAGATTTTATTGATGAATTTAATAGGTTAAAAGAAGTCGTATGAAACTAAAACCTGTTCTTGAAACTAAAGGCGAAGAGTTAAAAGTTGGTTGGATAATAAAGTATGATAATGATATATATAAAGTGATGATGGTTAATTTCACTAGGGCTTATTGTGTTAAACTTGGCATAATAGCTAAAAAAGAATTTAGCAGTAAGGCTGAAGAGTTATCTTATGCTCAGAGAATGGCAGATCAATCTACTACTAGTATTTCTGCTCGTAGTCAGGTAAGTGTTTATGGTGTTCATAGAAGTAATGTAGACAAGGAAATTATCAAAAGGAGAAACAATGCTAGTAAGTAGCAAGTTCGATACTTATGTAAAGCGGCAGGGAGTATCTTTCGCAGGTATAATAGAATCCTATTTAACTCAGCGAGAAAAGTTTCATCCATATAATATGGAGATAAACAGAAATAAGATAGTAGGTTTTCATCCCTCTGCTTTGCATAATGCGTGTGCTAGACAATTGGCGTTTGGTTTATTGGATGAGGCTGGTTTGTATAAGCAATCCATTATCGAGGATGAGTTCAACGATGGTTTAATGAATAATAATTCTGACTTGCAATTTATTTTTGATGAGGGGCATACTCTTCACGGTCTTATTCAATATGGATATTTACCTGATATAAAAGGATTGGAATATAGTGTTGAGAATCCTTTAGTACACCTATATGATAAGTATTTAATAGGTGGTACTGATGACCTTGAAGTAGTTTTACAGGATAAGAAATTGTACTTAAGTGATATAAAAACTATGAAAGAACAAATTTTTCATAAAACTAAAGATGTATCAAAAATTGATTTTAACTACATAACACAGATAAATTTGTATATGTTAGGAAGAAGAATACCTAGAGCTTTCTTTTTTCTGATAAATAAGAATAATTCTAAGCCAATATTTAAAGAGTTCTTTTTACAATTTGATCGTGCTATAGTTAAAGAGCCATTGACTAAAGCTTTAACTGCTAAGAGTTTTATTTATGGTAAGAATGATATTGATATTCTTCCAGAGTGTAAAAAGCAGAGCGGTAAGTTTAATGCCTGTAAATATTCATCGCTATGTTTCAGGTGTACAGACAAAAGCAAATTAGTGGGGCTCACTAAGCATAAAAGCAGAATAGAATTAGTAGGAGCATTAAAAGATGTCAAAAGAAAATAAATTAATCGTCTCAATTTATGATATAGCAACAGAAAACACAGTAGTAAGAAACGCTGTGGCTGTTTTGCTTAAACTAAGTAAGCCTGAAAAAGATATTGCTACCTATTTGGATAATTTAGGTTCGCTGAATGAAGTCAGCCTAGAAAAACTAGAGGAGTATATGTCTGTATTAGTTGCTTGGCAAAATTACTTTCAGAATCAGTTAGTTAAAACTGACGCTATTAAAACTGTCGCTGAACAGCAAAAGGATTATATGTATTCTTTAGCTATAGAGAGTGCGGCAGGAACAGTGAATCTGAAAAAGGATTTGGCAAAAAATGATAAGGAATATAATCAAGCATTAGCTGTTTATCATCAAGCAAAATATATGTATGAGGCTTATCAAGCCAAGTTCGATATGTGTGAAAGAGGCTTTAAGTTGGTTAGCAGAATTTTAACTAAACGGTTGAATATTAAATTTGAGTAACCAAACGGAGCATTAAATGACAGATGTAACAGATAATAACAATAATAGTAGCCATAGTAATAACGGTGCTCTTGTTATGAGAGTAAGTAAAAAGACTAATGGTAAATCGTTGGCAAGTGCTATCTCTCGTGAGCTTGAAAATTCGGAGTCGCATCAAGTAATAGTTAGAGCAATTGGATTACCTGCAATTACACAAGCGTGTAAGGGAATAATTATCGCAGGAAGTTTCGCAGGTCAAAGAGGTAAGTATATTATAACTAGAATGGGTTTTAGTAATATGAAGATTAATGATGAGGAAAAAGAAATTACGGCCTTTGATTTTCATTGCTATGAACAGTAAGGAGTAAATTATGTATATGCAGGATATTTCTGAGTACATAAAATTTGGTGATGAGGTAATTTTGCATTTGTATGGTGGTACTGGAATAAGAGGTGTTTATACCGATAGGGATGATACTGCCCTGTTTTTATATTTCTCTAATGGCAGTGAAAGGTATAAGAAAATAGTTCCGGCTGATCAGATAGAATATATTAGTATAATAGAAAAAGTCGTAGTAACAAAAATAGTAACTAAAAAGGTTAAAGCTGATGATAGTAACAAGACAGGTCGAAATTGATTATGGCCATACGTTGCCAGACCATTATAGCTTTTGCAATCAAATACATGGGCATAGAGCAAAAGTAGTCGCTCATTTTGAAGGTGCTGTTCATTATCAGGATGGTGATACTAGTAATGGTATGGTATTGGATTTTGGAATTTGTAAAAATATAATGATGGACACTATTCATAACCAGTTAGATCATGGTTTTGCTGTTTGGGAAAAAGATGCCTCTATTGTTAATATTCCTAGTGGTGTAGCGACTACTCCCTATAATACTGTTGTCGCTACTATGAGTAAAGTATCTACATTAGCCTTTATCAAAGCTAGAAATAAAAAAGTACTTATATGTGAACACCCGCCTACTGCTGAGTATTTAGCTATGTGGGCGGATAAACAAATTAGGGCCGAGTTATCTAAAGTACCGGGATCAATAGAGGTGGTTAAAGTTGAGTGGTGGGAAACACCAAATAATTGTGCAATATATGAGTCTCCTTTTACAGCCTTTGTTACGTTAAATAGAACATTAGGAGAAGTAGTCAATGAAAAAAGATAGAGAGTTTGAAACAGATTTTTGTGATACGTGTCAGTTCTTAGATAAAGAGTGTGAAATGAGAATAGTACGAGACGTACCTTTTGATGAGGATATGTTAGAATACTTTCCAAATGTTCCATTCCCTGCCGAAGATATTTATAAGTATAAAGGTTTTAAGTTAAAAGCGTTGCCTGTAAAATTAGATGACAAGTTTATTCCTATGTTATCTAGTACGTATAGATATGATGAGAGTACTATTGCTGTTCCTATAACTAGCTTGAAACTTAATTCTAAATATAAAAAAGATTGCCATATATCTTTTCCACGTGCTAAACAGGTAGGCTTAGTAATGTCAGCTAAGGATGAGTTTTTATTAAAGTTTATAGAAGCTGATGATATTGATGGTGGTGAGTGGGCTGTTGGTTTAAGGAATAAGAATTTTGACTTCGTGTTGTCCCCGCAGATCTCTTTTTATTATAACCAGCCTAGTTGTTCTACTGTTTATAACAGGTTGCTTACTTATAAAAGTATTAAGGAGCTTATCGATGCCGGAATACCTACTATACCGCAAATAGGATTCTTATGGGAAAAAGATTTAAAGGATTATATAAAGTGGCTAGTTGCATGTAAGTTTCAATATGCCTATATAAATTTGCAACAGGTAAAATATGATTCTGAATTTGAAATTTCCTTAGAGACTGTTAGAATGTTAGATAAATTAGTTGGGGATAAATTTGAAATAATAGTTTTAGGCGTATTTAGTATAGATAGAATAAAACAGCTTGAAAAAATAAGACCCTTTAAGTATATAAATACGTCACTACATATTCTTTCAACTTTGCGAGTTGAATGGAAAAATGGTAAAGAAAGAAAGCTTAATGAATTTGACGCTATGTATTATGAAGATGTAATGAAAAATAATTTGTTTAATTACCGTAAGGCATTACAGAAAGCGAGTGTTATTTAATGGGTAGTAACAGAGTAGCAAAACAATATGTTATACGTGTTGGTAAAACAGATATGACTGTTAGTGGTGGTCATAATACTGGTAAGGCCGGTCAGGTGGAAATACCTCTAAAAACAAAGGGGGGCGGAAAAACCTCTACTTTTATTAAAAGCGGTGTTCATTCAATAGGGGCGCAACGAGTTAGACTGTCTGTTAGAGAAAAAAATGGTAGAACTAGTATTTATATGAAAAAAAAGGGAAAAGACGAATGGAAAAGGGTGGGTGTTAAATTTATAGGAAAAAGAATAAAACTCCCTAAAACAGCCTCTGAATAATGCCGGATATAGAAAAAGGTAAAGAGATAATAAAATCTCTTATGGATTGGTTGGAGATAGAGGAAACAGAGGCTACAAAAGAAACTCCTGAGAGAGTTGCTAAAATGTATCTTGAGGTCTTTAGTGGTTTATATAAAGACTTTCCTGTAATGAAACTGTTTGATGCGAATCAAAATTATATTTGTGTAACGGATATAAGTTTCACCTCTTTTTGTGAACATCATCTATTGCCTTTTTATGGTAAGTGTGGGGTAGTATATTTTTCTGATGGCAAGAAGGTTTTAGGGCTGTCAAAAATTCCTAGAATTGTTGAGTATTGTTCTTCACGTCCTTCTATACAGGAAAGACTCACTGAAGAAATTGCCGAGAGAATAATGGAGATTGATGGACTTAATGCTAAAGGGGTTTATGTTAGTATGGTGGCAGAACATAGTTGTATGACGATAAGAGGGATTAAAGCTGTCGGTAGTAGAACTAGTACCGCTTCTTTGATGGGGGAGATAGATAAAGAAGAGGCAATAAAATTACTCACATTAAATAATTTTTTTACAAAGTAAATTTGAGGAAATATGGAAAGGGCATATCATAATGACTTTGAAATCTTTATCAAAGCTGATTTACATAATATTGCGATTTTTATTCCTTATTATGAAGACAATATTTATCGTTTTACTGCTTTGCTTTATCAGTTGTATCACCTTAATAAGTATGTTAGTGGTACGACCATTTATATATATGCAGTCGGGGATGAAAAGACGATTTCAAAGATTAGGGGTATTCTAAGGGATTTAAATGTAAATCTTACTATAGTTTTATTTTCCGATCAGGAATATTTTACTACAAAGTCTGCGTTTTCAAAAACAGCTATTCTAAATGAAATGCTTTTGAGAACATATATTGACCTACCATATATATGTGTATTGGATTATGATGTAGTCTTTTCTCCTGTTACTTATCACACAATTGAAAAACTTATTGTCGGAAGGATGTATAGTATTATTCATCCGTTTACTGCAATGGCGTACCTTCAGGAGGCTGACACTAACGAACTTGTTAACTCTGGTGACTTTGTTTCTTCTTATAGAGCTGTAGACGCTGTTGTTGATTGTAATAACCCCGGAGGCTGTCAGATAATAAACACGAGGGATTTGGAGAACGCTAATGGGTTTAATGAGGCGTGTGCTTTAGGAGGTGAGGATATTGAGCTGTGGAAAAGATTCAAAACGCTTTATGGAGAGTCACAATGTTATAAGTTAGGCGACACCGCTTTTCACTTGTATCACCCTCCTTCTAATTGGCAGGATAGAAAAGACTATCCTAAGAGTGTTGACGAGATTGTGAAAATAAGTAAGTTTAATAATAGCTCGGATATTCTTTATTATATTGATGAACATATGTTAGGAGTAAATAAGCATAATTTGTATGCAAATGTCCGTACAGAAGAATTTATTTAAAGGGGAGATATGAACATACCTAAAGTTAATATAAGTGAGATATTTGATTCTATTCAAGGTGAGGGGCATTTGGTTGGTCATTTTACTAAATTTATTCGTTTTCAAGGTTGTAGTATTGGCTGTTCTTGGTGTGATTCTAAAAACACTTGGAAGAGTGGAAAGGGGAAACAGTGGAATTCTTTTGACTTGGCTAAACATACTATTACTACGCTGAGAAATCACCAATGGGTTTGTATAACAGGGGGAGAGCCACTAGAGCAATACAAATCGTTGTATTGGATAGTTAATAAGTTTGAAAGAGCTGGTATTAAAAATATTTGTATGGAAACTTGTGGTTACCCTGTTAATGATGTTATAGATATAATAGATTTATATAATACTGGAATGTTCTTTAGTATAAGTCCTAAACTTCCCTCTGCATTGAAAAAGAGATTTGACCCTAATGCTATGAAGGAAAATATTTTATTGTGGTATAATAACATCCCTGTTAGTTATATGATGCAGTTAAAATATGTTGTATCAATCGAGGAGGATTTACAAGCTATATATAATTTTCATAATGAACATAACTTGTCTTGTCATTTATTTATTCAGATAGAAAATTCTAAAATTAATGACGCTAAGTTTATTAAAAAGGGTATATCTCTTATAGAGGCTCTTCCTAATTTTAGATTAAATATTCAGCAACATAAAATATTGGGGCTAAGATGAATGTAGAAATAAAACAGTATTACCCTAATAACCATAATAAAGTATTTTTTGTCAACAATGGTTATAGAAAACATTATTTGTATTTTGATAATGCTGACAGCCTTAATGGAGTTATTTTATTCTGTGTCGTTATGTTTAATGATATAGAAATCAATTGGAATTGTGATACTGAGTTTTGGAAAGAGTGGCTTGATTATTATTGTACATATAGTGGGCAGAAGAAGAAAATAACTTTTGTTGGTGACCGTATTCCAATAGAAGAAAGTAAGGCATATAATTTTGGTGGGGCGGTAATGTTTAGTGGCGGAAAAGATTCAGCGTTAGCATTAAACTTAAAACATAATAGTGTGGCTTTAATATTTGATGCACAACATTATTATTATGATGTGTCTTATATAAGTAATGCTGAACATCCCATAGAGTATTTTACGTCAAGTATTGATAATGAAATGTATCATTGTAATAAACACCTTAGAGGTTTGTTACACCTTGAATTAATACTTCCTATCATTAATAGATATAAGCGTACTTATATGGGTATAGAAAAAGAAGTATGGTTTAATGATAAAACACCAATGTTATATAATATGCCTAAGTATAGGGAACTGTTAATGCGGTATGATCTTGACTTTGATTCTCCTGTAAAACATTTGGATAGTAGAGAGATATTGAAGAAGCTTACAGATAATGAAATAAAATTTGTTAAGTGTAATAGGCCCGGAGATGATTTCTGTTATCATTGTGAAAAGTGTTTTACTTATTTTCTTATGGGGTGTAATAAACCTGAACACGGTTTTGACAGAACTAAGTTTCTTACTGAACACCCAAAATTGGCTGACCATAGAGATGTGCATAAAACAATAAACACAATAGTTAAAGATGATAGAAGTATAAATTTTCTGCATCATATAGCGGTAGAATATAAATATCTTAGGAATGACATATGAATAAGAATATAGTAATAGATTTTGATGGTACAATATTACCACACGTATTCCCAAATGTTACTGCGCCATATCCTGATACTAGAGAGGCTTTGAAAACATTAAAGGCAACAGGATTTAATATAATAATCCATACTGTAAGGACAGCTAATTTTTGGACTATGCTTGGAGATAAAAAAATACCTCGTGGGGCTGACGCTGTACAAGTTGTTAAAGATTATCTTGAGAAATATGATTTGCCTTATGATGATATATGGTTGGCTGATAAACCAATAGCATATTTTTATGTTGACGATAGGGCAATAAATATTAAAAATGGTGACTGGAAATCTGTATTAGAAAAAATAGAAGAGGGGGCATGAATAGTAACATAGACACAAGCAATTTTATTTTTGTTACCGCAACTATTTTCAAAATACGTTCCGATGAGTTGTATGCTCTGGCATGTAATATTTTGCCTATGATAAAGTTTGCTGATTGGAGAATAATTATTACCGATGACTCCATGGCTTTAGAAGAAATTAAAATTACGGAAGTACGCCATTATAATAGAATAATAGCGTTGGCTGAGTTAACAGGAAACAAAGTTACTTTTTATGTTTTAGGTAGAACTCCTGTTGCTCATGCTAAAGCCAATATTTATAAAATGGTAGCGGGTAGTAATAAGTGGATTATGAATATTGATGATGATCTGGTCTTTGAAAAAGAGAGACTTAGAACACTTATTAATAATATAAATTTATTTGGCGGCCCTAGAATATTATATATTTATCCAATGGTAGACTTGTATAATGGTAGGGGGCATGGTGATTATGTTGGTTGCCCTGTTAATTCTAGGGAAGCAAAACATTTGGCTATAGAGCATGGTGATGGACTTTTGGGTCACTTGAAGTTGTGGGGGTTTAGTAATAGTCTTTGGTTGGACACGAGTATTGGTAGCGGTGGTTTTATCGTACACTCATCTGCTATCTCTAATAAAGTTTTAACCATGTTATATCGGTTTAGCTTAAAAG
>BS_KBA_SWE02_21mDRAFT_10000226_pt1 | contig 20501 bp, 25 predicted proteins | sample BalSeasSWE02_21m_FD_9196 | JGI IMG/M metagenome (IMG submission 9196)
GTCTAAAAATTATTAGACGGTTTTTTTATATAAATAGGATACTTTTTAAGCCAATACTTGCTGTACTTTATCAGCAGCTTCCTGAAATTCAGTTGCAGAAATTACATCCAATCCGCTATCATCAATTAACTGTTTAGCTTCAATCGCATTTGTTCCTTGTAAACGTACAATAATAGGTACTTTAATAGCATCTCCCATATTTTTATAAGCATCAATTACACCTTGTGCAACACGATCGCAACGTACAATTCCACCAAAAATATTTACCAAAATAGCTTTTACATTGTCATCTTTTAAAATAATTCTAAAAGCAGTTTCAACACGTTTGGCATCAGCTGTACCACCAACATCTAAAAAGTTAGCAGGCTCACCACCAGATTGCTTAATTAAATCCATGGTACTCATCGCTAAACCAGCTCCATTCACCATACAGCCTACATTACCATCTAAATCTACATAATTCAATCCTGCAGCATTTGCTTCAACTTCAATTTCATTTTCTTCACGCAAATCTCTTAATTCAGCCAAATCTTTATGACGATAAAGCGCATTGTCATCAATAGTTACTTTTGAATCTACTGCTAAAATTTTATCATCTGAAGTCTTTAAAACTGGATTAATTTCAAACAATGAAGCATCTGATTTTACAAAAGCAGTATATAATGATGTCACAAACTTTATCATTTCTTTCAATGCATTACCCGACAAGCCTAAATTAAATGCAATTTTACGCGCCTGAAATGACTGTAAACCAAGTAAGGGATCAATTTCTTCTGTAAAAATTAAATGTGGCGTATTTTCAGCTACAGTTTCAATATCCATTCCACCTTCTGTAGAATACATAATCATATTTTTACCAGTTGCGCGGTTTAATAAAACCGACATATAATACTCTTCAGGCTCATTATCACCAGGATAATAAACATCTTCTGCAATTAAAACTTGATGTACCTTTTTACCTTTTGCTGAAGTTTGTGGTGTAATTAACATCATTCCAATAATTGACTCTGAAATTGATTCAACTTCAGCCAAACTTTTTGCCAATTTAACACCTCCACCTTTTCCACGCCCACCAGCGTGAATTTGTGCTTTTACAACCCACCAGCCAGTGCCAGTCTCAGTTGCTAATAGTTTTGCAGCTTCAACTGCTTTTTTATGATTATCTGCTACAATTCCACGTTGAATTCTAACGCCAAAACTGTTTAACAATTCCTTTCCTTGGTATTCGTGTAAATTCATTAGAAATAAAGGTTTTATTTAATAAGTATTCGCAAATGTAATAAATCAAATTTGAACTGTTATCGTGATTTTTTAAAAGTTTAAAATTTTATAAGTAATTGTAAAAATCTTGCAGCCCATAATTTCAAACGTTTTCACTAAAAAATATTGAAATCAATATAGCTAACCTAAAATACTAATTTGTTTCAGTTTTTTTATGTCTAAAATTTCAATTTTCCGATCACTTACATTTAAAATTCCTTCTTTATTAAATTTAGACAGCGTGTTAATAACACTTTCTTTTGAATACCCTAACATTTCAGCCAATTCTTTTCTTCCTACTGGTATTGTAAAAATTGTTGAATTATAAATGACAGAAAATTCTAATAATAATATTGATAAAATATGATCATATATTCATTTTTTTATCATGATTTTTAAAATATATGCTAACCTTTAATAGGGTCACGTAGCACATACAATCTTTTTGCTTAAAGCACTTCAAATTGTTGATTTTATGAAGTCAACTAGATTTGTTATTACACCTTTAATTATCCGAAAAATCTCTTTTAAAATTGGGTTCACGCTCTTTTTAAAGCATTCACAAACTTACCTATAGTGATTTTGGTATTATTAACATTTATTTAAGAACATTTCAATGCTATGTTAAATATTTTTACATTTTAAAACAGTTAAGTTTCCTACCTCTAATGCAAAATAAAATATACGTTATTTTTTTTCTGATTTTTTCAATTTCACATGCTCAAAATGACAAGAAATTTGTTAAAGCCTCGCGAGCTATTAACCAAATAACTATTGATGGTGTTTTAGATGAAGATTTTTGGAAAAGTGCTAAAGTCGCTAAAGATTTTGTAATGTTTCAACCTGGAGATGGAACAAAAGAGCGAGCAAACAAAAAAACCGAAGTTAAAGTCGCCTATGATGATGAAGCTATTTATTTTGGCGCAACCTTATATGATGATACTCCCGAAAAAATTCCCATGCAATTTGGTGGAAGAGACGATATTAAAAATGTAGATTGGTTTTTGATAAGTTTAAATCCTTTTAACGACAACCAAAACGATTTTGAGTTTCTTGTAATGAGCACAAATGCACAGGCAGATGCAAAAGTTTTTCCAAATGGACAAAAAGATTTTAGTTGGAATGGTGTTTGGGATAGTGAAGTTAAAGTAAATAAAGACAGCTGGGTAGTTGAAATTAAAATTCCGTACTCACAGCTAAGATTTGCAAATACACCTATTCAAACTTGGGGCGTGAACTTTCATCGCAGAATTAATACTTTAAATGAACAGTATGTTTGGAACCCAATAAATAAAACAGTTGGTGAAATTTCATTATACGCAGGCGAAATAACTGGAATTGAAAATATAGAACCCCCTACCCGATTGAGTTTTTACCCATACGCATCAGGCACTTTTTCTAATTATGACGGAGACTCTCAATTTGATGAAAATTTTGGATTGGATATTAAATATGGTTTAAGCGAAAGTTACACCCTTGATGTTACATTAATTCCAGATTTTGGACAAACTGCTTTTGATGATCAGGTTTTAAATTTAGGTCCGTTTGAACAACATTATTCAGAAAAAAGAGAGTTTTTTACCGAAGGAACTGAGCTTTTTGGGAAAGGCGGATTATTTTATTCAAGAAGAATTGGAAACCAACCCGTTGGCTATGATGATGTTGAAGAAAATTTAGATGAAAATGAAGAAATTATAGACAATCCTTCAAAAGTAAATATGATAAATGCCATTAAATTGTCTGGTCGTGATAAAAACGGACTAGGTATTGGTATTTTTAACGCAATTAGGTCGTGATAAAAACGGACTAGGTATTGGTATTTTTAACGCAATAACTGAAAAAACATACGCTAAAATAAAAGATACTATAACTGGTGAAGTTCGTGAACAGGTTACAGAGCCACTTGCTAATTATAACGTATTTGTAATAGATAAACAATTCAATAAAAATTCATCGGTAAGCTTTGTAAACACAAATGTATTAAGAGATGGAAGTTTTAGAGATGCCAATACTACCGCATTGCTTTATGATATTTCTGATAAAGAAAGTAAATACAATGTACATGGCAATTTAAAAATGAGTAATGTTCAAGAAGATAGCCAAAATACAGCTGGCTTTGCAGGATTTATTGAACTTGGAAAGACTTTTGGAAACTATCAATATTCAATTGAGCATAGTCGAGCTGACGAAAACTATAATATACAGGACTTGGGTTTTCAAAGAAGAAATAATTATGCGAATTATCAAGGGCAAATATCATATCAAATTTTTGAACCTACTAAAATGTTTGACCAATACAGAATACGTTTCGAATCTTCTCTTCAATATCTAAATTCCCCAAATACATATACTGGGAACGATTTTGAATTGGATGCTTTTTTTATGACGCCAAAACGATTTGCTTTTGGTGTTAATTTTGAAACAAATATTGGCTACCAATACGATTATTATGAACCAAGAGTTGACGGGCGTTTTATCAAACAACAAGGCGTTTTTGAATCTGGCGTTTGGTTTTCTTCAGATTATAGAAAGAAGTTTGCTCTTGACGTAAGAACTCATTTTGCAGTTCGCTATAAAAATGATGATAATATCTACAATTCTTTAAAAATCTCACCTCGTTACCGTTTTTCAGATAAATTTCAAATGATTTACAATTTAAATTACGGTAAATTATTAAATGATTATGGTTATATTGATGAACTTGACAATGGTGATATTATTTTTGGAAATCGCGATTCTAAAGAAGTAACAAATACTTTAAGTGGACAATTAAACTTTAGTACAAAATCCTCACTTACACTTTCCTTTAGGTATTATTGGTCTCCAGTTGAATACGATTCACAATATTATTCATTGAATGAAGACGGAACTTTAGCACCTTCAACCTATTCAGAAAATAACGATATTAATTATAATATTTGGAATTTGGACTTAAATTACACTTGGCAGTTTGCCCCTGGAAGCTATTTCATAGCCTTGTATCGCAATTCAATCTTTAATGAAGATGATTTATCGCATTTAGATTTTGGAGAAAATTCAAAAAACTTATTTGAAGAGCCCATTACCAATGTGGTGTCACTTAAATTAATTTATTATTTAGATTACAATCAAATAAAATCTTGGTTAAAAGTTTAATTTAATTGTTTAATTTCACCATTATTTTACAAAATGATAGAAGCAACGAATATTCATAAATTTTACGGCGAATTAGAAGTTTTAAAAGGCGTGAGTTTAAAGATCAATAAAGGGGAAATTGTTGCCATTGTTGGTCCATCTGGAGCTGGAAAAACAACACTCTTACAAATAATTGGCACATTGGATACCCCTAGTCAAAATAAAAACTCTCAGCTTTCAATCAATCAACAAAATTTACTTGATTTAAAAGATCGTGACCTTTCTAAATTCAGAAATAAACATATTGGTTTTATTTTTCAATTTCACCAGTTATTACCTGAATTTACGGCACTTGAAAATGTTTGTATTCCTGCATTTATAGCCAATAAATCTAGAAAAGAATCCGAATCAAAAGCAAAAGAGTTACTTGACTTTTTAGGACTCTCAAATAGAATACATCACAAACCAAATGAATTATCGGGTGGCGAACAACAACGCGTAGCTGTTGCAAGAGCATTGATAAACAATCCTGATGTTGTTTTTGCCGACGAACCTAGCGGAAATCTAGATTCTACTTCAGCAAAAAATTTACATGAATTATTTTTCACTTTACGTGAAAAATTCAATCAAACTTTTGTGATTGTTACGCACAATGAAGAATTAGCAAATATGGCCGATAGAAAGTTAGAGATGATCGATGGTAAAATCATCAATTAAATTATTGAAATGATAGGAATTATTAGCGCCATGCAAGAAGAAATTCAAGCACTGCTGAACGAACTAAAGAACACAACAATTTCTGAAAAAGGAATGCGTAAATATTACCAGGGAACGCTTTTTAATAAAGAAGTTGTTTTGGTTTTTTCACGCTGGGGAAAAGTAGCTTCAGCTGTAACAACCACACAACTTATCAATGATTTTAATGTCACAGAAGTTATTTTTACTGGGGTAGCGGGAGGCATTATAGATGAATTAAATATTGGCGATGTAGTAATTGGTAAAAATTTATACCAGCACGATTTAAATGCGAGTCCGTTTTACGAAAAACTGGAGATTCCTATTTTAAAGAAAAAGTTTTTAGTTACAGCAGACGCTTCAAAACTGCAAAATGCCACCAATACTTTTTTAAATACTTACAATAATTACATTCAAAAAAGTGATGCGCAACTTTTTAATATTACAAAACCAAAAGTAATATTTGGAGATATTGCAAGTGGAGATCAATTTATTTCAAGCTTGAAGAAAATTAAAAAATTAAATAAATTAATCCCATCTGCTACTTGTGTTGAAATGGAAGGCGCTTCTGTAGCACAAGTGTGTTTTGAATACAATATGCCGTTTTCTATTATTAGAATTATTTCAGACAAAGCAAATGACAATGCCAATATTGATTTCTCAAAATTTGCAAATTCAATTGCAAGTAATTACGCTCTTGGAATTTTGAAAAACTATTTTGCATAAGTAAAATTGATTTTCATATCTTTGAAAAACCATTTTGAACAATGCAGTTTAAACATCCAGAAATTTTATACGCATTACTGCTACTTATCATCCCGATACTTATTCATTTATTTCAATTACAACGCTTCGTTAAAGTACCTTTTACCAACGTAAAATTTTTAAAAAATATAGTACAGCAAACACGTAAAAGTTCGCGCATAAAAAAGCTGCTTATTTTAGCTACCAGAATACTTGCTTTTACTTGTTTAATTTTTGCTTTTGCTCAGCCATTTTTTTCAGCTCAAACTATCCAGCAAAATTTAAATACTACTATTTATTTAGACAATTCTTTTAGTATGCAATTAAAAGGATCTCAAGGTGAATTATTAAAAAATATTTCACAACAAGTAATTGAAAAAACTGCATCACAAAACAATACTATTTCACTTATAACAAATACCAATTATTTAAAGAATCTAGATGTCGAAAATTTAAAAAATGAATTAATTAACATCCAATATGCAGCAATTAAATTAGATTTAAAAACTGTTTTATTGCAAATAAACAAGCTTAATTCTAATGAATTAAACACTTTAAATACAAATATATTAATATCTGATTTTCAAAATATTAATATTGAAAATGAAAACGTATTTACAAATGTAAACTCACCAATAACACTCCTAAAAACAACTACAAAAGAACAAAACAATATTTTTATTGACAGCATTTATATTGATGATGAAACTTTGGAAGAAATCACTTTAAATGTTCAATTAAAAAGCATACAAAATAATGATTTAAACATCCCTGTTTCATTGACTGAAGGTTCAGAATTAGTTGGTAAAGCCACCGCTAGATTCAACAATACAAATCAAAATACCATTCAATTTTCTATTCCAAACACTTCAAAATTTAATGGTAAAATCTCATTGACTGATGAGGTATTGGCATTTGATAATGATTTCTTTTTCTCCATTTCAAAACCTGCAAAAATCAATGTTTTAAGTATTGGAAATAACAATGATTTTTTAACTAAAATTTATACTGAAAATGAATTTAATTTCACCCCTACTTCACTTCAAAATTTAAATTATAATAACATTCAAAATCAGCAATTGATTATTTTAAATGAGCTAGATCTTATTCCAAAAGAATTGATAAATATACTTGCTGAATATTTAAAAAATGGTGGAAGTCTGGTTTTAATTCCTTCAGAAAACATAGACATAAATTCATACAACCTATTTTTCAATTTATTCAAATTTGGCAGTATCAAATCTAAAAATGAAAGTGTACATAAGGTAACTTCAATTAATTATGACCACCCATTAATTAACAATGTTTTTGAAAAGAAAGTAACAAATTTTGAATATCCTGCAACCTCATTTTATTTCAATTCAAATTTAAATAATGGTTCTTCAATTCTAAAATTTGACAATAATGAGCCTTTTATTTCATCATTCAGTCTAAATAACAGCAGCGTATATTGGATTGCTTCACCTTTAAATAATGAAATAACAGATTTCACAAAGTCATCACTAGTGGTTCCCATTTTTTATAATTTTGCAAAAAACAGCTTAATAACAGCTGATTTATATTACACCATTAAACCAAGTACAAAAATTGAAATACCAACAACAATAGGAAAGGATGAAGTTTTAAAAATTTCAAATGGAAATTCAACATTTATTCCACTTCAAACAGTTTCACAAAATAAAGTAACAATAGACTTGCAAAATACTGAATTAAAAAGTGGTTTTTATTCGGTTTTAAACAACAATAATATCATACAAACATTGGCATTTAATTACAATAGGGAAGAAAGTGATTTGAATTATATGAATCTTGAAAACCTTGTTGAAAATGCCGAAAATATTACAATTTCATCTTCAGTTGATGAAATTTTTGAAGAAATTAACAATCAACAAAAAATCAATTGGCTTTTTAAATGGTTTTTAGCATTTTCTGTCCTATTTTTGTTAATTGAAATGCTGATATTAAAATATTTCAAAATATGACACTACTTCTTAAAGCTGCAACAATTATTGACAAATCAAGCCCTTTTCATCAACAAAAAAAAGATATTTTAATCGAAAACGGTGTCATTACTAAAATTGCGAATTCCATAAAATCCAATGAGTATTTTACCGAAATTAAATTAAAAAACCTTTATGTTTCGCAAGGCTGGTTCGATTCTAGTGTTTGTTTTGGAGAACCGGGCTATGAAGAACGTGAAACTATTGAAAACGGTTTAAATACTGCAGCTAAAAGTGGTTTTACAGCTGTAGCTGTGAATCCAAATACATATCCGGTAGCCGATAATAAATCTACCATTGAGTTTCTAAAAAATAAAGCCTGCAATTTTGCAACTAAATTATATCCCATTGGAAATTTAACAAAGGGCGCTGAAAGTAAAGATATTGCAGAGTTATATGACATGCAAAATTACGGAGCTGTTGCTTTTGGCGATTACAACAAACCTGTTTGTAATCCTAACTTATTAAAAATTGCTTTGCAATACGCTCAAAATTTTGACGGTTTAGTTATCAGTTTTCCACAAGACAATTCAATTGCAAGTGAGGGATTGGTTAATGAAGAAATCAACAGTACAAAACTTGGTTTAAAAGGCATCCCTGCTTTGGCAGAAGAATTGCAAATTGCCCGTGATTTATTTATTTTAGAATATACAGGAGGGAAATTACACATTCCAACCATTTCAACTGAAAAATCGGTAAAATTAATTAAAGAAGCCAAAAAGAAAGGTTTAAATATAACCTGCAGTGTTGCAGCACACCATTTGGTTTTAACAGATGATGAATTGCATAGTTTTGATGCAAACACGAAGGTTTTACCGCCTTTAAGAACTTCAAAAGACATAAAAGCCCTACAAAAAGGGTTAATTGATGGTGTAATTGATATGATCACTAGTGACCACAACCCAATAGATATTGAGCATAAAAAGGTAGAATACATCAATGCTAAATTTGGAACTATTGGTTTAGAAAGTTTGTTTGGCGCCTTGAATAAAGTTATAACATTAGATGTTTTAATTACTGCTTTAACTCAAAATCCAAGAAAACGTTTTAATATTGAAACTGCATCTATAAATGAAGGTGAAAAAGCAAATCTAACACTTTTTAACCCTGAATTTGAGTATGAATTTAAAGAAAGTGACATACTTTCTACATCTAAAAATTCGATTTTCATGAATAAACAAATGAATGGAAAAGTATATGGAATAATTGCAAACAATAAAATAATACTATAAATTTATACCAAATTAATAATTTTAAATATGCAAAATCAAACAGTTCAAGAAGGTAAAACAATGGCCATAATATCCTATATATTTTGGTTAGGTTTAGTTATCTCAATTTTTATGAATAATAAAGATAAAAATACATTTACTTCCTTTCATATTCGTCAATCATTTGGAATACTACTTTTAAATTTAGCTGCAGGTTTTGCTTATAATTATATCCATCCTTTTTTTGGTTCCACAATTTTGATTGTAACTATTTTATTATGGGTATTAGGTATATTTAGTGCTTTTAAAGGTGAAGAAAAAGAAGTGCCATTTTTAGGTAAATTATTTCAAGATTTATTTAAAGGTCTTTCTTAGTTTTTATGGAAAAATTATCATTAAAATACATTGTTAGAAAACCAAAAGAACAAACTAAAAATACATCGCTCCTTATATTGTTACACGGTTACGGCAGTAACGAAGAAGATTTGTATTCTTTTGCAAGTGAATTACCTTCAGATTTATTAATTGTTAGCGCAAGGGCTTTGCAAGATTTAGGTTTTGGAAGTTATGCCTGGTACACCATCCATTTTAACAATACACAAGGGAAATTTTCAGACATCCCGGAAGCTATTAAAGCTAGAGATGTTATTTATAATTTCATTAAAGAAGTTCAGGAAAAATACACCATTTCTCCAGAAAAAACTTTTCTATTAGGTTTTAGTCAGGGAACAATTTTAAGCTATGCAGTAGCATTAAATCACCCGGAAACTGTTCAAAAAGTAATTGCTTTAAGCGGTTATGTAAATCCAGATTTATTACCTGAAAATATTGAAAAAATTAATTATTCCAAATTAGATTTTTTCATATCACATGGTAGTGTTGATCAAGTAATTCCTGTTGAATGGGCCAATAAGGCGCCACAATTTTTAAATCAGCTGAAAATAAAAAATTGTTATCAAGAATATCTTGTAGGTCATGGGGTTGCACCAAAAAATTTCTACGATTTTAAAAAATGGATTGAAGAAAGAATGTAATTATTTAATAAATTATCTCATACTTAGATTATTTTAAATACATTGTAATACAAACAGAAACTTATTAAGTTATGGAAATATTAGGAATTGATGTTGGAGGAACAGGAATAAAAGCTGCAATTGTAAATACAGAAACTGGCGAATTAACTTCAGAAAAACGCAGAATAAAAACCCCGAAATCCGCTACACCTGAAGCTGTTGCTAATAAAATTCAAAAACTTATCAACCATTTTAATTGGACAGGAATTGTTGGTTGTGGATTTCCAACACCATTACAACATGGAAAATGTTTAAGCGGTGGAAATTTGCATGAATTATGGAAAGGCGTTCTGGTAAATGAATTATTTAAAAACAAAACTGGTAACGATTTTTATATTGTTAATGATGCTGATGCTGCAGGATTGGCTGAAATAAATTTTGGAGCAGGGAAGGATAAANATGGTGTAGTTGTTATGATAACTTTAGGCACAGGCATTGGATCAGCTGTTTTTTTAGACGGAAAACTACTTCCAAATACAGAATTTGGACATGTACTTCATAAAAGTGGTATTATTTTTGAAAAATACACTGCTGATTCTATTAGAAAAAGTGAGAAACTTACCCGAAAAAAATGGGGTAAAAGATTGCATGAATATTTTAAACACATCAATTTACTGCTATCTCCGGATTTATTTATTATTGGAGGTGGTGGCGCTAAAAGAATTGGAGAATTTGAAAAGCGAATTAAAATTTCAACTCCAATAGTTGCTGCAGAAGCAGAAAATGAAGCTGGAATTATAGGCGCTGCACTGGCTGCAAAATTTCAAATAAAATAAAAACATTTGTTATAATTTCAACAAAATTGTTTTTACTTTTACAATTTCAAATTTCAATGACCTTATTTAACGTTTTAGACATTTTAGGAGTTCTGGCTTTTGCCATTTCTGGATCATTAGTTGCCATGCGTAAAAAGTTAGATCCATTTGGCGTTTTTATCATTGCTTTTGCTACCTCAGTTGGTGGTGGTACTTTAAGAGATGTTTTAATAGGTGCGCAACCTGTTTTTTGGATGAAAAACACGCAGTATATTTTTTTAATAATGGGCGCTTATCTTTTTGCACTTGTTTTTAGAAAAAAATTAAAATACCTTAGTAAATCATTATTTTTATTTGATACTATCGGACTTGGCCTCTACACCATAATGGGCACAGAAATTGGTTTAAAAGCAAACTTCCACCCTATTATCATTATTTCCATCGCAACTATGTCAGCTTCTTTTGGTGGGGTTGTCAGGGATATTTTATGTGGTGAAATACCTGTTATTTTTAGAAAGGAAATATACGCAACAGCTAGTGTTATTGGATCTATGCTGTTTTTAACCTTAAATCATTTTAATTTTAATATCAATGTCATTTACATTGCAACTTCAATTATTGTAATTACCATTAGATTAATAGCGGTTATTTTTCATTTATCTTTACCAACATTTTATACTAAAAAATAAAATGGAATTCGAGTTTTTTAAATCAATTATTTCAGAAATTTCATCCCAAAATCTTGGAGGGGTTGATGCCCAATTTAAATTAGCACCACAAATTAGGAAGCCATATACTGAAGAATTTATTAAATTTAATAATCCAAAGAAGGCTGCTGTATTAGCGCTTTTTTACCCAAATAAATTTAATGAAACACATATTTTACTTACAAAAAGAGCTAGTTATGATGGAACACATTCAGCCCAAATTAGTTTTCCTGGAGGTAAATATGACAAACAAGATATAACTCTTGAAAATACAGCAATTCGTGAAACAAATGAAGAAATTGGAATCGCTGTAAATGACATTATTATTTTTAAGGAAATGACCAATGTGTTTATTCCGCCTAGTAATTTTTTGGTTACACCCTACTTGGCTTATTTAAAGGAGGAACCAACTTTTATAAAAAATCATGAAGTTGAAACACTTATTGAGGTTTCTTTAACAAATTTTTTAAGTGAAACTTGTATTTCATCAACAATTATAACAACTTCATATGCTAAGGAAATGAATGTACCTTGCTTTAAGTTAAATGATTATATTGTTTGGGGAGCAACAGCAATGATGTTAAGTGAGATTAGAGACTTATTCAAAATAATATAAAAAAAAGTAGTAAATTTGTATCACAACCAAAACAAAACCAACTAAATGCCAATTTTTAAAAAGAATCCTTTTGGTCATATTTTATTTATAAAAAAATGGCTTATTCGATTTTTTGGAGTTGTTTCTCACGGCCGTTATCGTCGCTTTAACAAACTTCAAATAGAAGGTTCCGAAATTATTAGAAATCTTCCAGAAACAAACGTGCTTTTTGTATCTAACCACCAAACCTATTTTGCGGATGTAGCTGCTATGCTTCATGTTTTTAACGCTTCCTTAAAAGGCAGGGTTGATACTTTAAAAAACGTAGGTTACATTTGGAATCCAAAATTAAATATATACTATATTGCTGCTTCTGAAACAATGAAAGCTGGTTTATTACCAAAAATATTTGCTTATGTTGGTTCTATATCAATTGAAAGAACCTGGAGAGATAAGGGTAAAGATATAAACCGACAAGTAAAAATGTCGGATATAAGTAACATCAAAAAAGCTTTAAATGATGGTTGGGTAATTACTTTTCCTCAAGGTACTACAACCCCTTTTAAACCTATTAGACGTGGTACTGGCCATATTATTAAAACCTACAAACCAGTTGTGGTTCCTGTTGTTATAGATGGCTTTAGAAGATCGTTTGACAAAAAAGGGTTGAATATTAAGAAACGAAATGTACTGCAATCAATGGTTATAAAAGAACCGATGAAAATTGATTATGAAAATGATACAGTTGAAGAAATTGTTAAAAATATTCAGTTCGAAATAGAACAAGATCCTTCATTTTTAAAAGTTCTTTCTCTTAAAGAATATAAAGAGCAAGAAGACGAATTAAACAAAAAAAGAAAGTTTTGGAGTTAATAAAAAAGTTGGTTCTTAGCGCACTAAGAACCAACTTTTTTATGAAATTAAATCACTTAATTCAACCAAGCATTTAACATCCATATAGTTTTTTCCTGTTCGGCTATAAAATCACTCATCATTGCATTTGTTCCTTCATCATTTGCTTCATTGGCTTCATTTAAAATACTTCTTTCAATTTTTAGTAATTCAGATAATGAATTAACAACTAATTTAACTCCTTCAACATCATTTGAAATATTTTTTCCAACTGGAACTTTTGCCAATTCAGAATAATCATTAAAAGTATGAAGAGGCGCTCCACCCAAGGTTAAAATTCGTTCAGCTATAAAATCTATTTTCTCTTGAGAATCAGTATAAAATTCTTCAAATTTAACATGCAATTCAAAAAAGGATTTCCCTTTAATATTCCAATGTAAACCTCTTAAGTTTTGATAATAAACTTGAAAATTAGCCAACAAATTATTTAGCTCAACCGTTAAATTTTCAGTTTCTTTTTTGTCCAATCCTATAATTGTTGTGTTCATATTATTTAATTTTAAAAATTTATAATTGTTTTTATTTTTGTTAAATCAAATTTCTTAAAAAATATTATCGAAAATATATAATTATAATTGATAGTTTTAATATCTTTATTGTCAAAACTTATAGTATGACAATTACACAACTTAAATACGTTTTAGCAGTCGCAGAATATCAAAATTTTACCATAGCATCTGAACATTGTTTTGTTACCCAGCCAACGTTAAGTATGCAAATTCAAAAATTAGAAGATGAATTAGAAACCAAAATTTTTAACAGAAAAAAGAAACCCATTCAACTTACCGAAATTGGCGCCAAAATTATTGAACAAGCCAAAATTATTGTTGATGAAAGTAATCGTATTAATGATATTGTTGAACAACAAAAAGGATACATTGGTGGCGATTTTAAATTGGGAATCATTCCAACAGTTATGCCTACATTACTCCCGTTATTTTTAAAAACCTTTATAAAAAAATATCCAAACGTAAATTTAAAAATTGAAGAATTAACAACCGAAGAAATTATTAAGAAACTAACGGATGGGCATATTGATGTAGCCATTGCCGCAACTCCTTTAGAAAATGAACTTATAAAAGAACGTGTTTTATATTATGAACCTTTCGTTGGTTTTGTTCCTTCTGAACATCGTTTATTTTCAAACAAAACAATTGATGTTGATAACCTAAATGTTGATGATATTCTATTACTGGAAGACGGCCACTGTTTTAAAGAAAGTATTCTTAATTTATGCGGCACTTTTAGCAGAAGCAATCAACATTTTCAGTTACATAGCGGAAGTTTTGATACGCTAATTAAACTATCAAAAGAAGGATTAGGAATGACTTTATTGCCTTATTTACAGACATTAGATATAAATGAAAACGACAAAATTTACTTACGTGAATTTAAAAAACCTGTTCCGGCTAGAGAAGTAAGTATCATTTACCATAAATCTCAGCTGAAAATACATTTAATCGAAACTTTTAAAGCTGTAATTGATAGTGTAATTAAAGGCGTAATTACTTTTAATGATGTGAAAATCATTAGCCCAATACAACAGAAAAAGGGAGCTTAAAAGCTCCCTTTTTTATACTTAACCGAAGATAAACAAACATGTAATTCTGGTTTGTTGAGTGTAAACTCTCGTAACCATAAAAATAATTCCTTTACTTCAAAAGGTAATAATCTGTTCACTGCTTTTTCAAGTTCTTTTTTAAATAATTCAGTGTTAAAGCTAACTTTTTCGAGGACGGTTTTAGTATACTCAAACATTGCTCTTGCCATAAATAATTAGGTTTTAGTTAGTGCTATAAGAACGTTAATGATGCTACTTTTATTATACTAATTTATAAAAAAAAAAGTTAATTCCTACTTAAAAACTGTTAAAGTTGATTCACTTTTTCAATTAATTTAGCAGCAGTAGCTTCTAAAGAATTTTCTACACTTTTAAAATGCGCTTTTTTATTGTCAACTTTTTTAGCATTAACCATTTCAATTAAAGTATCAAACGCGTCAATTGCCTCATTTATAATTGCTTCAGAAACTTTTTTGTCAGCTTTTGGGTTGAATAATTCCCAAGTATAACACTCTTCAATAACATCTCCTAAAACGTAATTAATATCTTTTTTTAAGTTTTTAATACTTGCCATAATTTTTAAATTTTATAATATTCTGCAAAGGTACAAGATTTTGTTTCATTAAATAAATTAATTTTCTTTTTTAAAAAGAATGTCATATCCATATTATACTAATTTTAAGTCTTTTATTGTTAAATAATTAACACATATTAAGTTTTTTATTAAAAAAAACAATATTTTACACTTAGTTAAATATTTTTTCTATTTTTGAATTAATTATGAAAGTAAAGAACACATATAGCTCAATTCTAAACACTGTTATTGCAGCAATGCAATCGGTTTGCGCTATATATGTTTCACGTAATTTTAAGCAACAACATATTTACGTTCAAAAAAGCACTTTCAATAATTTTAGGGAATAATCAAACAATTATAAAATATATGAAAGGTGCTTTTTTAAAAAAGCACCTTTTTTTTTTCAATAAATTAATCTATAAAAACAACTACAATGAAACACTTAACAATTACACAACAGGTCATTACATCCATTTGTTTACTTTTCAAACAGAATATTTTCAATACAAAAACACGAATCCCCATACCATTGAACAAAAACACTTAAACAAAAAATTATGAAAAACATAGCATTAACACCAACAAATCCAACAACATACTTCACAGTAACAAAAAGCACAATAAACAATCACAATGCATTGCTTCCTTCAATTTTGTATGAAGAAATGCAAAAATTTGCTGCTAAAATAATTGCTAAAAACACAGAAATTGTAAATACTCCAGCGAAATTATACAAACTGGAAATTTTAAACAATGCTTTTTTAAACGACATCTTGCTTTTTGAATCGAAAATTATAAAATTTAATGATCTTGAATTACAATTAGCAATGACCATTAAAAAAGAGAATACTATACATACTGATTTAATTTGTAAAGCAATTTTTAAATTTGATTTGCAAAAAATATTTTAAAATTTCTTAGAAAAGAAGTTTTACAAATTATATAAGGTTGTTAGTTATAAACCAACAACCTTATATAACTTTTAACTTTTTTAAAGCATTTTCAATGTGTTTTTCAGTATTTAACTGACTATTAAATACATATTGAATAATCCCATTTTTATCAATAACATACGTAACCCTTCCAGGTATTATAAATAAATTTTTAGGCACACCAAATAACTGACGTACTTCATTTTTTGTGTCTGCTAACAGTATAAAAGGTAAATTATATTTTTCCTCAAATTTTTTGTGAGATTCAACACTATCTGCACTAATACCAATTACCAAAGCTCCTAAATCAGTAAAACTTTCAAAATCATCTCTAAACCTACAGGCCTGTTTAGTACAACCCGGTGTGTCATCTTTCGGATAAAAATAAATCACAATAGGTTTTCCTATACTTTGATTTACAGTAAAAATTTCATCATTCTGATTTCTCAAACTAAATGTTGGAACCTTATCACCTACTTCTATTTTTTTCATTTTTTTATTGGTTAAATTAAATGTAATTAATAGTAAACTAACTGATATTACAATTATTAAACTGATTTTTCTCATATAAAATATTATTACAAATTACAATTAATGTAATGAATTTTGTACTTTTGTTTAGATAGATAGTATCTCATAAGATTTTAATTATGCTAAAAATACGTATTTTTAAATTTTATGAAATAAAACTAACCCCAAAATAACTAAAATGAAAACTAAAATTTTCACCTTCTTCACTCTTTTTTTAATGACCACTTTATTTGGTCAAATTAACACAAATTTAAATGATACTGTTTCTATTGGTCATCAATTTGATAATTTGATTAAAACTTCAAATCGTTATGAAGATTTCAGAGTTGTTAAAACCAATGCAATACTTCAACTTAAATCAAATGTAATTGATTCTATTTCAGTTGTAAATAAAGGATTTTCTGCTGCTAAATCTGAAATAAATTCTCAAAAAAATACTATTGACAGTTTAAAAACAGTTTTAAATGCTTCCGAAGAAATTATACTTGCTCTAAAACATGAAAGCCAAAGTATTTCATTTATAGGAATTGAATTTAACAACAGTGTTTTTAAAACAATTCTGTTATCAATTATTGCAGTTCTAGCTATTATTGGTTTGGTTTTTATTTCAAAATATACACAAAGTAATAAAATTACTAAACAAGCACTGAACGATTTAAAAGTTTTAGAAGAAGAGTTTGAAACTCATAGAAAAAATGCTTTAGAACGTGAGCAAAAAGTACGACGTGAATTGCTTGATGAAATTAATAAACATAAAAAAGATAGTTAATTACGCACCTGAATAGACTACGAAATTTCTTGGTGTTTCATACAAAGTAATAGAAAGTTCTAAATTTTCATCTATTTGTGAACGCAATTTATTCCAAATAACTACTGCTATATTTTCTGCTGTTGGATTTAATGTTTTGAATTCAACAACTTCTTCATTTAGATTTTTATGATCAAATTTATCTTCAATTTCAACTTCAATTAATTGCTTTAAAACTTTCATGTCCATCACAAAACCAGTTTCGGGGTGGATTTCACCTTTAACAGAAACAATCAATTCATAATTATGACCGTGATAGTTTGCATTGGCACATTTACCAAAAACTGTAGCATTTCTTGCATCAGTCCATTCAGCATTGTACAATCTGTGTGCTGCATTAAAATGTGCCTTTCTGTTAACTGTTACTTTCATTTTCTTTATTCTTTAACAATTTATGATATTTTTTTTCATTTAACTCCCAAATAAATTTCCAAAATATCATTGCCCCTATTATAATAAAAAATGCAATGAACTTGAAAAACGATTCACTCAAATAAACTTCCGAAAATGAATATCTTGACAACTCAAATATTTTTGTTAGAAAAGCGGTTATTACACTCCAGATAATTCCTGTTCTAAGCGCAAATCGTAATCTGCCATTTTCACGTGTTTTTGCCCAGCTTTCTATAAATCTCAATTCACTTAATTTCATTATCTGTTTTTATTGTTTTATAAAATCGTAAAATTTTTCAAAAATAATTTTAAACCAAGCCGTATATATTTCGGGATTCACTCCCATATCTTGCTTCACCTCTTCAACAGTCATATATTTAAAATTTTCAACCTCTACCCTATTTATAATAGGATTTTCATTGTAATACCCTACCATCACATGGTCTAATTCATGTTCTGTTAAGCCATTATCAAACGGTGCTTTATAAATAAACGAGGTTTTCTCTTCCAACTCACAAACAAACCCCATTTCTTCCTGTAAACGTCTTTTCCCTGCTTCTATATTGGTTTCTCCATTTCGTTGATGACTACAACAAGTATTGGTCCACAACATTGGCGAATGGTATTTATTTGCTGCGCGTTGTTGCAACATTAGCTGGTTTTTCTCATTAAAAATAAATACCGAAAAAGCCCTATGTAACACTGCTTTTTCATGTGCTTCCATTTTTGGCATTAAACCAATTTGCTCATCATTTTCATTTACTAAAATAACCTGTTCTTCTATCATATTTATTTGAATAGCCACAAATTTACAAAAAGATTAATTAAAGTTTGAAGCATTTTTAATGCTATTGTAAAATTCAAAGATTCGAAGAAATCTCTGTATTTTAAACATTGCAATGCTAATGGCTAAAAAACTTTCCAACTTTTCAACTTTCAAACTTTAAACCTTATATTTGCACCTCAAAATTTGATACATGAATTTTTTAAAGGAAATACAACGCAGACGTACTTTTGGAATTATTTCACATCCTGATGCCGGTAAAACCACTTTAACTGAAAAGTTATTATTATTTGGTGGAGCCATTCAAGAGGCGGGAGCTGTAAAAAACAATAAAATAAAAAAAGGAGCTACTTCCGATTTTATGGAAATTGAGCGTCAACGTGGTATTTCGGTGGCAACTTCGGTATTGGCTTTTAATTATAAAAACAAAAAAATCAATATTTTAGACACACCTGGTCACAAAGATTTTGCTGAAGATACTTTTAGAACTTTAACAGCTGTTGATAGTGTAATTGTTGTAATTGATGTTGCAAAGGGTGTTGAGGAACAAACTGAAAAATTAGTAGAAGTTTGTAGAATGCGCAAAATTCCAATAATTGTATTTATCAATAAAATGGATCGTGAAGGTAAAGATGCTTTTGATTTATTGGATGAAATTGAACAAAAATTAGGCTTAACAACGGTACCTCTGAGTTTCCCAATTGGAATGGGTTATGATTTTAAAGGTATTTATAATATTTACGAGAAAAAAATAAATTTATTTTCGGGAGATAATAAACAAACTGTTTCAACAGGAGTTGAATTTAATGATGTTTCTACACCTGAGTTAGATAAAATTGTTGGTAAAAAAGCCGCTGACACTTTACGTGAAGAATTAGAATTGGTTGAAGAAATATATCCAGCCTTTGACAAAAACGACTATTTAAACAGCAAAATACAACCTGTGTTTTTTGGCTCGGCATTGAATAACTTTGGTGTAAAAGAATTGTTAGATTGTTTTATTGAAATCGCTCCTTCACCTCAACCTAAAAAAGCTGAAGAACGTTTGGTTGATTCTAAAGAAGAAACCTTAACGGGTTTTGTATTTAAAATTCACGCCAATATGGATCCAAATCATAGAAATCGATTGGCATTTATTAAAATTGTTTCAGGTACTTTTAAACGAAATGCCCCTTATTTACACGTTCGCTTGAATAAAACAATGAAATTTTCGAGTCCGAATGCCTTTTTTGCCGAAAAAAAAGAAATTGTTGATGAATCATTTCCGGGTGATATTGTAGGTATTCAAGATAGTGGAAATTTTAAAATTGGAGATACACTCACCGAGGGTGAAATTTTGAATTTTAAAGGAATTCCTAGTTTCTCTCCTGAACATTTCCGTTATGTAAATAATGCCGACCCATTAAAATCTAAGCAATTATATAAAGGATTGGATCAATTAATGGATGAAGGTGTAGCACAGTTATTTACGCTAGATTTAAACGGCAGAAAAATAGTTGGAACTGTTGGTGCTTTACAATATGAAGTAATTCAATATCGTTTAGAGCACGAATACGGCGCAAAATGTAGCTACGAAAATTTACCTGTTCATAAAGCCTGTTGGGTGCAACCAGAAGACCCTAAAAATTCAGAATTTAAAGAATTTAAACGTATAAAACAGAAATTTTTAGCAACAGACAAACAAGGTCAATTGGTATTTTTAGCAGATTCTGCTTTTACCATTCAAATGACTCAAAGCAAGTATCCTACTGTTAAATTACATTTTACAAGTGAGTTCAGTTAGAAGTTAGAAGTTAGAAGTTAGAAGTT